>WNFP01000084.1_pt1 | contig 75709 bp, 73 predicted proteins | sample 5400201 | NCBI WGS metagenome assembly WNFP01 (sample SAMN13153355, study PRJNA577476) | soil metagenome | isolation source: 115 cm saprolite under Madrone tree | place: USA:California | collected 2016-06-14
CCACGGTGCCCCTGGCCCTCTCCGGCCTGGCCCGCCCCATCGGTCTCATCTATCGGCGGGGCAAGCGGCTCACCCCGGCGGTGGCGCGCTTCATCGAAACGCTTCGGAAGGCCGACGAGGCCACCACAGACGATGCGCGCTGAGGCGGGCTCCGGCGATATCCGCATGGTACCGTAAGGGCCATGGCGGAGGCCCCGAGGCAGGTCATGGCCGTCCAGAAGTTTGTGAGCCGTGGAGGCATCCGGGTGTACGGGATGCCGGTCGAGACATTCCCGGGCCACGTGAACAATATCTATCTGATCGTGGATGGCGATACGCTCACGCTGGTGGACGTGGGCTCGGGCACCGACGAGTCGATCAAGGGGCTCCGCGAGCGCTTCGACGAGGTGCGCGAGCGCTTCGGCGAGCGTGTCTCTCTCGGCGAGGTCCGTCACGTCGTCATCACCCACGCGCACATCGATCATTTCGGCTGGGTCGGCCACTTTACCCGCGAGACGGGCGCGCGGGTCTGGGTCCACGAGCTGGATGCCCGGGTGCTGAGCCGTTTCGAGGAGCGGATGGTGCTGGCCTCCAAGGACATGGGCGTCTTCCTGGAGCGGGCCGGGGTCACGTCCGAGCTCAGGGGAGAGCTCGAAACGATGTACCGCTTCTCCAAGGCCTCGTTCAAGTCAGTGTCCATCGACGGCGTGGTCAAGGACGGGCAGCAGATCATCAACGGCTATCGCGTCCATCACACGCCCGGCCACTGCCCGGGGCAGATCTGCCTCGAGGTCGACGATCTCCTCTTCACGGCTGATCACGTGCTCTCCCGTATCACGCCGCATCAGTCCCCCGCGTCCATCACGCCCTTCTGCGGCCTCGAGCTCTACCTGCAGTCTCTGGACAAGGTCCGCCGGCTCGGCGGCGTGAGGCTGGCGCTCCCGGGACACGAGGCGCCCATCGAAGAGCTGGGCGAGCGCATAGGAGCCATCGCCGCCCACCACGACCGCCGGCTCGGGCAGGTGCTGGACATCTGTCGCGACTCGAAGACCCTGCTCGGCGTGTCGCTGGCCCTCTTCGGGCCGCGGGAGGGATATACGCGGCTCCTCGCCCTCGAAGAGGCGGGAGCCCACGTCGAGTACCTTTTCCAGCGGGGCGAGCTGGGTATCGCCAACCTGGATGAGGTGAGCCAGCAGGCCAATCCCGTAATCCAGTACGAGACCAGACGAGGAGCCGCCGCATGAGCGCGTCGCTGATCATTTCTTCCAGCGAAGGGGACTCGAACCTCTACTACGCCTGCCGGTTCATGGCGCCCGATCCGTTCGTCTTCCTCGAGATCGACGGCAGGAAGATCCTGCTCATGTCAGACCTCGAGGTCGACCGCGCCCGCCAGCAGGCCCGGGCGGACGAAGTCCTGTCGCTGTCCGAGTGGGAAGCCAAGGCCAAGCAGCGCTGGCCCCAGCCGAGACTCACCGATACCGTCACCCTCCTCCTCGAGGATTACGGCGCCCGTAGCGTCGAGGTACCCTCCGACTTTCCCCTCGAAGCCGCCGACCGGTTGCGTGAGCGCGGGATCACCGTGCAGGTGAGGCCGCATCCGTTCTTCCCTCAGCGGGTCATCAAGTCCGCCGAGGAGGTGGCGGCCATCGAGGAGGCCCAGCGCCACACGGAGACTGCGCTGGCCGCGGCCCTCGACGTGCTCCGCGAGAGTGTGATCAGGGGTGACGAGGTGATGTGGAAGGACCGGCCTCTCACCTCCGAGGATCTCAAGAAGGTGGTCAACGTCTCGCTCATGGAGAACGACTGCATCGCCCAGCACACCATCATCGCCTGTGGCGACCAGGGTGTTGACCCGCACAACCAGGGCTCGGGTCCCATCCGTCCCAACCAGGGCATCATCTTCGACATCTTTCCGCGCTCCTCGACTTCCCACTATTTCGCCGACATGACGCGAACCGTGGTGAAGGGCAGAGCCCCGGACGAGCTCAAGCGGATCTACGAGGCGGTCCTGGCCGCCCAGCTCCGAGGTATCGAGCTGATCCGGGACGGCGCCTCGGGTGGGGCCATCCATGCAGAGGTTGCGCACACCATGGAAGCCCGTGGCTATACCACCGGCGTCGTGGGCGGACGCAACCAGGGCTTTTTCCATGGGACGGGCCACGGGGTGGGTCTCGACATCCACGAGCTGCCGCGGATCAGTCGTCTCGACTACCCACTCAAGACCGGCCAGGTGGTGACGGTCGAGCCGGGCCTCTACTACGCGGGCAGGGGAGCCGTGCGCATCGAAGACATGGTCCTCGTCGAGGCCGGCGGGTGCCGCAACCTCACCCGCTCGCCCAAGATGGAGCTCCTGGAGCTCTAGCAGGATCGGCGCGGAGCGGCCGGCGTCGTGGTCGGGCCGGAGATAACCTTGCCAACCCGCAGGGGTTTGGGTAGCATGAAGGCGAAGCGGCTCCTACCAGGCTAGAGTTTCCAGAACTCCGAGAGTCCGGGGTCGCTCTGCGTCGAGGACGGCGGTCACTGAAAGGACGATCGAGACCATGAGCGACACCGTAATGCCCGCGGCTACGGTCGCAAAACCGCGCCGGACGCTGACCCGGGCAGTGATCCGGTTTGCCGGCGACTCCGGTGACGGCATGCAGGTCACCGGCGAGCAATTCACCACGGAAGCGGCGTGGGCCGGCAACGACATCTCGACCCTGCCGAATTTCCCCGCGGAGATCCGCGCCCCCGCCGGCACGCTCTTCGGCGTGTCGAGCTTCCAGCTCCAGTTCGGCAGCCAGCGGGTCTACACGCCGGGCGATCATCTCGACGCGCTGGTGGCCATGAATCCTGCCGCGCTCAAGGTGCACCTAGCCGATCTCAAGAAGGGCGGCATCCTCATCGTCAACACGGCGGCCTTCGACCAGCGCAACCTGGAAAAGGCCGGCTATCCGAAGGACCCCAAGGGCGAGCCGAAGAACCCGCTCAACGAGCCCGGGCTCGCCGAGCAATACCGCCTGTACCAGGTCGACATCGGCGCGATGACGAAGAAGTCGCTCGAGGACCTGCCGATGAACGCCAAAGAGAAGGAGCGCTGCAAGAACTTCTTCGCGCTCGGCCTCGTCTCCTGGATCTATACGCGTCCGCTGGACCCGACGCTCGACGCCATCAAGAAGCGCTTCGCCAAGAACCCGACCTTCGTCGAGGCCAATATCCGGGTTCTCAAGGCGGGCCACGCCTTCGGGGAGACGGCGGAGATGTTCTCGGAGCACTACGGCATCGAGCCGGCCGAGATGGCGCCAGGTGTCTATCGCAGCATGACGGGCAATCGTGCCCTCGCCTGGGGTCTCCTCGCCGCGGCGGAGCGGACGAAGATCCCCATCGTCTTCGGCGCCTATCCCATTACGCCTGCCTCGAGCATTCTCGAGGAGCTGGCGCTGCACAAGCGCTGGCGCGTGCGGACCTTCCAGGCCGAAGACGAGATCGCGGCCGTCACCTCGGCGATCGGCGCATCGTTCGGCGGCGCCATCGGGGTCACGGCCTCGAGCGGTCCCGGCATCGCGCTGAAGGGTGAAGGCATCGGGCTCGCGGTGATGGCGGAGCTGCCGCTGGTGATCTTCGACATTCAGCGCGGCGGCCCCAGCACCGGTCTCCCCACCAAGACCGAGCAGGCCGACCTGATGCAGGCTCTCTACGGCCGGAACAGCGAGAGTCCCATCGTGGTCATCGCGCCCTGCACGCCCGGCGATTGCTTCTATATCGCCTACGAGGCGATACGCATCGCCATCAAGTACATGGTGCCGGTGATGGTGCTCTCGGATGGTTATCTGGCCAACGGCTCCGAGCCCTGGCTCATCCCCGACGTCAAGACGCTGCCCGACATCCCGGTCACCTTCCGCACCGAGACGGAAGGGTTCGCGCCGTACATGCGGGATGCGGCGACCCTCGCACGTCCCTGGGTGCGTCCAGGCACACCGGGGCTCGAGCACCGGATCGGCGGCATCGAGAAGCAGGACATCACGGGCAATATCTCGTACGAAGCGGACAACCACGACCACATGGTGCGCACGCGCGCCGAGAAGGTCCGGCGGGTGGCCCAGGAGATTCCGCCGACGTCGATCAATGGGCCGGAGTCAGGCGAGGTGCTGGTCGTCGGTTGGGGCGGCACGTACGGCGCCATCACCGCCGCGGTGGAGGAAGCGCAGATGGAGGGCAAGGCGGTCGCCTCCATCCACATTCGCCACCTCAATCCGCTGCCCCCGGACCTCGGCCAAATCCTCCGCCAGTACCGACGCGTTCTCGTGCCGGAAATCAATAGCGGCCAGCTCGTGAGAGTGCTTCGGGCCGAGTACCTCGTCGACGCGGTAGGGTTCAACCGGGTGCGCGGTATGCCGCTGGCGAGCCAGGAAATCCTCGAGGCCATCAATCAACTTCTGGAGGCAAAGCAGTGAGCACGGTCACGGGCACGCCCGGCGCGACACCGAAGTACACGAAGAAGGACTTCGAGTCCGACCAGGACGTTCGCTGGTGCCCCGGCTGCGGGGACTACGCCATCCTGAGCGCGGTGCAGAAGACGATGCCGAGCCTCGGCATTCCCAAGGAAGACATCGTGTTCATCTCGGGGATCGGCTGCTCGAGCCGCTTCCCGTACTACATGAACACCTACGGGTTCCACACGATCCACGGCCGCGCGCCGGCGCTCGCCACCGGCCTGAAGCTGGCCAGGCCCGAGCTCAAGGTCTTCGTCGTCACGGGCGACGGCGACGGGCTCTCGATCGGCGGCAACCACCTGCTGCACGTGCTGCGGCGGAACGTGGACGTCACCATCCTGCTCTTCAACAACCGGATCTACGGCCTGACCAAGGGGCAGTACTCGCCGACGAGCGAGCTGGGGAAGGTGACCAAGTCCACGCCTATGGGCTCGGCCGACCGGCCCCTCAGCCCCTGCTCCTTCGCCCTCGCCGCGGGCGCCACCTTCGTCGCCCGTACGGTGGACCGGAACATCGCCCACATGGAAGAAACGCTCAAGCGCGCCTCCGGCCACAAGGGCGCGGCCTTCGTGGAGATCCTGCAGAACTGCAACGTCTACAACGATCTCGCGTGGAACGTGCTCTACGACAAGGAGTCCAAGATCCTCCACGAGTGCCGGCTCGAGCACGGCAAGCCCATCATGTTCGGGCCGCCCGACGATCGCCGCGGCCTCGTGCTCGAAGGGGTGAAGCCCAGGGTGGTCAAGGTCAAGGACGTGCCGGAGAGCGCGCTCTGGGTGCACGACTCTTCCGATCGGGCCACCGCCATGCTGCTTGCCCAGCTCTGGGCGCCTGAGTATCCGATCCCGCTGGGTACCCTGCTGAGCCAGGACGGCGAGACCACGTACGAGGAGATTCTCCTCCAGCAGGAGCAGAAGGCGATCTCGGACCGCGGTCCGGGGGATATCGCGAAGCTCCTGATGGCAGGCGAAACCTGGAAGATCGGCTAACGCAGGCGGCCGATAAGGGGCCATCTGCTTCGTTGGCGCCCTCGGCCGCACGCTCAACGTACAGAGAGTACGCCTCGCGCGCGACCTTCGGGCGCCGCCTCGCAGCTGACCCCTTCTCGACCGCCTGCCTCCGCCTACACTGAGGATCAAATGGCGCTGAGTCCTGCGTTTCTTGCCGAGTTGGAGAGAATCGTGGGGGCCCGGGGGGTGGTGTCGACGCCCGAGGGGCGGTTGGCCTACGAGTGTGACATGCACACCTTCTACAAGGGCGCGCCGGACTTCGTGGTGTTGCCCGAGACGACCCAGCAAGTCCTCGAGCTCGTGCGGCTGTGCCGGCGCGAGCATGTGGCGGTGGTGCCGCGTGGGTCCGGCACGGGGCTCATCGGGGGGGCTATGGCGCCGGTGGGTGGAGTCATGATCTCCATGACCCGGATGAACCGGCTCCTCGAGCTCGACTTCCCCAACCGCTGCGCGACTGTCCAACCCGGGCTCATCAATCTCTGGCTCTCCCAGGCCACGCGGGAGCACGGCTATTACTTCGCGCCCGACCCTTCGAGCCAGATGGTGTCCTCCATCGGCGGAAACGCCTCGACCAATGCCGGCGGCCCGCATTGCCTCAAGTACGGCATCACCGTCAATCACGTGCTGGGGCTCGAGCTGGTTACGGGGGCGGGGGAAATCCTGCGCGTAGGCGGCAAGGCGCAGGATGCACCCGGCTACGATCTCACGGGGGCGCTGGTGGGAGGCGAGGGGACGCTCGGCCTGCTCACGGCCATCACCGTGCGCCTCCTTCATATCCCGGCCGGCGTCAAGACACTCCTTGCCTCCTTCTCCGCCATCGACGACGCTTCCGAGACCGTATCGGCCATCGTAGGGGCCGGCATCATTCCCGCGGCGCTCGAGATGATCGACGAGACCTTCGTGCGCGCGATCAACGAAGGAGTGGGCGCGGGCTATCCCAAGGGCGCGGGCGCGGTGCTCCTCGTCGAGCTGGACGGGCCCGAGGCGGAGATCGACGCCCAGGCCGGACGCATCGTGCAGATCTGCCACGATCACGCCGCGCTCGAGATTCGGGTAGCCAAGGACGATGCGGAGCGGGCGCTCCTCTGGAAGGGACGCAAGGAGGCGGCGGGCGCGGTGGGCCGCATGTCGCCCACCTGGATTCTCCAGGACGCCGTGGTGCCACGCTCCCGGCTGCCCGAAATCATGCGCGAGGTGCAGGCCATCGGGGCTCGTCACCGTCTCGTCATCGCCAATGTCTTTCACGCGGGCGACGGCAACCTGCATCCGATGATTCTCTACAACGACCGCGTTCCCGGGGAGCTCGAGCGCGCCCAAGAGGCCAACGACGAGCTTCTGCGCGCCTGCCTCGCCATGGGGGGCAGCGTGACGGGGGAGCACGGCGTCGGCCTCGACAAGGCCTCGAGCATGCCGCTTCAGTTCGGCGACGCCGATCTGGGCTTCATGGCGCGCTTTCGTCGCGTCTTCGATCCCGACGGGATCATGAATCCAGGCAAGCTCCTGCCCTCGCACCCGGCGTGCGGCGAGGGCTTTCGTCCCGCTGCGCCGCGACTGCCCGCCGGCACCTGGGTCTGAGATCGTGAGCGTGTCCGCTCCCGCCGTCTCGGACGCCCTCGCCGCCATCGTCGGTCGCGAGCACGCTCCGGGATCGGCGGCCCAGCTCGCCGCGGCCTCGGTGGACGGCGTGACGCCCCGATGGCGAGTGCGCCCCTCGTCGACGGATGACGTCAGCCGGATCATGAAGCTGGCCGCCTCCGAAGGGCTCGCCGTCGCTCCTCTTGGCAGCGGTTCGGCGCTCGATCTCGGCATGCCGCCCGCGCGCGTCGATCTTGCCCTCGACCTCTCACGGCTGACGGGCATCACGGAATACGTGCCGGCCGACATGGTGGCCACGGTGCAGGCCGGCGTGCGGCTGGATGTCCTGGGGCGCGAGCTGGGCAAGCACGGGCAGATGCTGGCCCTGGATCCCTACGGCGGTCCCTCGCGCACGGTGGGCGGTGTGCTCGCGTGCGGCGCCACTGGTCAGCGGCGATTCCGGTACGGCACGGGGCGCGATCTCCTTCTCGGGGCCCGCTTCGTGCAGGCCGACGGCACCGTGACGTGGGGCGGTTCGAAAGTCGTCAAGTCGGTCACGGGGTACGACGTGCCCAAGCTCCTCGTCGGGTCGCTGGGTACCCTCGGCGTCATCGTCGAGGCGACCCTGCGCCTTCACCCCGTCCAGCCCGCCTCGGGCTCATGGCTCTTCGCCTTCTCTTCGCGAGAGCGGGCGGCCGCGTTCGTGGCGGACGTCCTCGCCTCCAGCCTCGAGCCCGATCGCCTCGCATGGCTCAATGCCGCGGCGCTGGTCCGCGTAGGGATGAAGGGTGTGGAGGCCGGGGTGGCCGTATCGGTGGGCAGCGTGGCCGAGGCGGTGAGCTCTCAGCGGGTCACTCTCGCTTCCGTGGGCTCCTCGCACGGCGGCACGGTCTCGACACTCGACGAGGGCTTCTGGTCGGGTCTCGGCGCGGCGCTCGCCGGGCCCATCGTGGTGAAGCTGGCGAGTGAGATTCGCCGTCTGGCCTTCTGGACAGGGGAGCTGGAGACGGCGCTTGCTCGTCTCGGCCTCTCCTCGGCCGTGGTCGGCGAGGCCGGCAATGGTGTGCTCCGGGCGGCGGCGGAAGGAAGCGTGTCACCCGAGGCTTGGGCGAAGGACATCGTGGCGCCGCTTCGGGAAGCTCTCTCAACCGAGGGCGGGAGCCTGGTTGTCGAGCGGGCGCCCATCGAGCTGAAGCGTGCCGCCGACGTGTGGGGTCCGATTCCCGAGCCCTCCCTCACGGTGATGAAGCGGCTCAAGGCCGAATTCGATCCGCGGGGGATTCTCAATCGCGGCCGGTTCGTGGGCGGGCTGTGAGCACGGCCACCGCGGGCCCGAGCGCCTTCGACGCGAGCGATGCTCCATCCATGGACGGGCTCCGGTCCTGCGTCCACTGCGGTATCTGCCTGCCCCAATGCCCCACGTATCGCGTGCTCGGCGAAGAGATGGACTCGCCACGCGGGCGCATCTATCTCATGCGCGCGGCGGCGGAAGGGCGCATCGGGCTCACGCCTACCATGGCGCGTCACCTCGACCTCTGCCTCGGCTGCCGGGGCTGCGAGAGCGCCTGTCCCTCCGGCGTGCCGTTCGGCCAGCTCCTGGAGGCCACGCGCGCGCAGCTCGTGCGCAAAGGAGTCCGCGCTCCGGAGACCGATCACGCGACCACCCGGTGGGCCCTCGAGACCTTTCCGCATCCCTCGCGCCTGGCGCCCCTTCTCTGGGGGCTCCGGCTGTACCAGGCCTTTGGAATCCAGACATTCGTCCGTGCCTCCGGCCTCCTCGTGCCCTTCCGGAAGCTCAAAGCCATGGAGTCGCTGCTCCCCACCGCCTCCTCCTCGGAGGCGCTGCGGGAATTCATCCCCGCGCGCGGCAAGGCACGGGGCAGGGCGGGATTGCTCACGGGCTGCGTTCAGCGCCTCTTTTTCGCCGACGTCAACGCGCGCACCGCGCGCCTGCTCTCCGCCGCCGGTTGGGACGTGGTCGTCCCCCGCGCGCAGGGATGCTGTGGCGCCCTGCATCTGCACGCGGGCCGGCTCGACGAGTTCCGTGGGCTCGCGGGGAGCCTCATGTCGAGCTTCCCCGGCGACGTGGACGTGATCGTGACCAATGCCGCGGGCTGCGGCTCCGCGCTCAAGGAATACGGCCACTGGCTTCCCGGCGAGGTCGCGGAAGGCTTCGCCGCGAAGGCGCGGGACATCACCGAGGTCCTCATCGACTCGGAGCTTCCCCTGGGCGAGCTCCGGCAGACCGTGGCCTATCACGACGCCTGCCATCTCGCCCACGGCCAGAAGGTGCGCTCACAGCCGAGAGAGCTCCTGCGACGCATCCCCGGACTGACCCTGGTGGACATCAAGGACTCGGAGCTCTGCTGCGGCAGCGCGGGCGTTTACAATCTCACGGAGCCGGCCATGGCGGAGGAGCTGGGGCGGATGAAGGTCGCGCGCATCCGCGAGAGCGGAGCGCGCATCGTGACCGCGGGCAATCCGGGCTGCCTGCTCCAGATCGCCAGGCATGCGCGGGAGGCCGGGCTCGATCTCGAGGTCGTCCACCCCGTGGATCTCCTCGCGCGCGCCCTGAGGGAGACATGAAGGTCAGGATCGAGGACTACGTGAAGTTCGACGAATCCAGAATGGCCAAGATCGCCGTCGCCACCACCTCGCGCTGCCAGCTCGATCTCTACTGTGTGGCGCCCGGGCAGTCGCAGCGACCGCATACCCACGACGACCAGGACAAGATCTACTACGTGGTCGAAGGCTCCGGCCGATTCTCCCTCCGCGGCAAGGAAGAGCGGTTGCGCAAGGGCGAGGCGCTCGTAGCGGAAGCGGGCGTCGAGCACGGGCTCTTCAACGACGGCAACGAGCCGATGCTGATCCTGGTGGTGGTCACGCCGCCGCCCCCGCACGGGCCGGAGGCGAAGAAGACATGAAGGCCTCGATCATGATCACCTGCCTCGGCGATCTGCTCTTTCCCGACGTGGGCGTGGCCATGGTCAAGCTCCTGCGGCGCCTGCGCGTCACCGTGGACTTTCCCCCGGGGCAGACGTGCTGCGGCATGCCGCTCTTCAACTCCGGCTACCATCACGACGCGGCACTCGTGGCCGCGCGCACGGTGAAGCTCTTCGAGAGAGCGGAGCACGTGGTCGTTCCCTCCGGCTCCTGCGCGTGGATGGTCAAGACGGAGTACCCGGGCCTCCTCAAGGACGACCCCGCCCTGAAGGCCAAGGCGGAGGCGCTGGCCGCGAAGACCTACGAGCTGTCGCAGTTCCTCGTGAACGTCCTGGGGGTGACGAGCATCGACTCGCCGTTCCAGGGCCGCGTGACGTATCACGACTCCTGCCACCTCTTGCGCGGGCTGGGGGAGTCGCGGAATCCGAGGGCGCTGCTCCGGGGGGTGAAGGGGTGCGAGCTGGTGGAGCTGCCGGGCTCGGACGAGTGCTGCGGGTTCGGCGGCTCCTTTTCCGTCAGGCTGCCCGAGGTGTCGACGGCCGTTCTCGACAAGAAGCTCGCCAATGTGGAGAGCACGGGCGCGGCCTGCCTCGTGGCCTGTGACGCGGGCTGTCTCATGCAAATGGGCGGCGGGCTCTCTCGGCGCGGCTCGCGCGTACGCGCGGTGCATCTCGCCCAGGTGCTCGAGCCGGAGGAAGGCGAGTGAGCGACGCCCACCTCGAGACGCCCTTTCCCGAGCGCGCGCATGCCGCGCTCGGAGACGCCCATCTCCAGGAAGCGCTCACCATCGCCACCACCAAATTCATCGGGCTCCGCAAAGAGTCCTTCGAGGGCTATCCGGACGGGGAGGCGCTGCGCGACCGGGCCCGGGCCATCAAGGAAGCGACGCTCCAGGGGCTCGACCAGCACCTCGAGCGGCTCGCCGACAATATCGAGCGGCTGGGCGGCCACGTGCACTGGGCGGCCACGGGGGAGGAAGCGCGCGACATCATCCTCCGCCTCTGCCGCGACAAGGGCGTCCGCATGGCCGTCAAGAGCAAGTCGATGGCCACGGAAGAGATCGAGCTCAACGAGGCCCTGGAGGCGGTGGGCGTCAAGCCCGTGGAAACCGATCTCGGCGAGTACATCATCCAGCTCGCCCACGAGAAGCCGTCGCACATCATCGCCCCTGCCATCCACAAGACCAAGGGGCAGGTCGCCGATCTCTTCTCCAAGGAGCTGGGTGGCCGCTTCGAAGCCGATCCCGAAGTGCTCACCGCGGTGGCGCGGAAGGAGCTGAGGCAGAAATTCCTCGAGGCGGACATGGGCATCACGGGGGCGAACTTCGCGGTGGCGGAGACGGGCACCATCGTCCTCGTCACCAACGAAGGCAACGGGCGGATGGTCACCTCGCTTCCGCGCATCCACGTGGCGGTCATGGGCATGGAGAAGGTGATCCCGACCATGACGGATCTCATGGTCTTCCTCTCCATCCTCGCGCGGAGCGCGACGGGGCAGAAGCTCTCGTCCTACACCACGCTCGTGCGGGGGCCACGCCAGCCCGGCGAGGTCGAGGGGCCCGAGGAGCTCCATCTGATCCTCATGGACAATGGGCGTACGCGCCAGATCGCGGGCACGCTGCGCGAGGCGCTCTACTGCCTGCGCTGCGGGGCCTGTCTCAATGTCTGCCCCGTCTACCGGCAGATCGGCGGCCACGCCTACGGCTATACGTACCCGGGGCCCATCGGCATCCTGCTCACCGCCATGCTCAAGGGGAATGCCGCGGTCAAGGATCTGGCGCATGCCTCCTCGCTCTGCGGCGCCTGCAAGGACGTCTGCCCAGTGCGCATCGACATTCCGCGCATGCTCGTGGAGCTTCGCGAGCATCTCGACCGGGAGAAGATCGCCCCCTGGGGCGAGCGGATGCTCTTCGGCCTCGCGCGCCGGGCCATGGCCTCGCCCGGCCTCTTCGACGCGGGCGTCCGGCTCGGGCGTATGGCCCAGCGGCCTTTCGTCAGAGACGGGAAGCTATGAGCAAGACGCGGGGCCTCTTCGAAGCGCATCCCGTGCCGCGACCGCCCGACGCGGGCCAGGCCTTCGAGATGGTCAAGCGGCAGATGGCCGAGCGATGGCCGCAGGCGCTCGAGCGCTTCCGCGAGGAGTTCGAGCGCATCGCGGGAGTCTTCCACCGCGTGGCGCGATTGGACGAGGTGCCCGGGGCGATCAAACGCATTGCCGAGGCGCGCGAGGCGAAGAGTGTGCTGTCGTGGGACCCGGGAGCGCTCGGGCTCGACCTGCGGAAAAGCCTCGGCCCCGAGGGATACTCGGTCACCGTCGCTCCGGATGGAGATCCTGACGCTCCTGCGCGGCAGCTTCACCGGGATGCCGCGGCCCGCGCGGAGATCGGCGTCACCGGCGTGGACTGGGCCCTCGCCGAGACGGGCACGCTTGTCCTCGTCTCGGGCCGGGGACGACCGCGCTCGACCTCGCTCTTGCCGGCGACCCACGTGGCTGTCTTCGATCGCGGCTGCCTGCTCGAGTCGCTGGAGCAGGTGGGCACCATGCTGGAAGCGCTCCATGCCGATCCGGCGCGGAGCATGTCGGGTGCCGTCATCAACTTCATCACGGGGCCATCGCGCACCGCCGACATCGAGCTGACCCTGACCCGCGGCGTGCACGGGCCAAAGGATGTTCATGCCATCTTCGTGGAGGGGCGATGAGCGAGCGCCTGTTCACCCCGGCCGAGGTCAATGCCCTGATCCCCAAGCTCACCGAGCTCATGAACGAGGCGATGGATCTGCACCGCCGTGGCCGCGCCCTGCAGGAGGCCCTGACCGAAGAGCGCGATCGCATCCGCGCCTCGGGCGGGGCCATGGTGGACCAGCGGGACTGGAAGGCGAGAGCCGAGCGGCTCGACGGCTATTCCATCGAGGTGAAACAGGCGCTCGCGCGTATCGCCGAGCTGGGGGGCGTCATCAAAGACGTCGAGATGGGCCTGGTGGACTTCCCCGGCCTCGTGCCCCAGGTGGCGGGGACACAGCCGGTAAACCTCTGCTGGAAGCACGGCGAGGACGCGGTTCGATTCTGGCACGGTTTCGACGAAGGCTATGCGCATCGGAAGCCCCTGCCGTGAAGCCGTCGGCCATCCTCTTCGACCTCTTCGACACTCTCGTGCTTCTCGACCGCGAGCGGCTCCCGGAGGTCCTCATCAACGGCAAGGCACGGCGCACCACCGCCGGCCATCTTCATCGCGCCTTCCAGCCCTTTGCCCCCACGGTTTCCCTCGAGGACTTCGTGAACGGGCTCTTCTGGAGCTGGCAGGAGGCCGAGCGCATCCGCGGCGAAGCTCATCGGGAGGTGACGGCACCCGAGCGCTTCGGCATGATGTTTGGGCACTTGGGCTTGGGGGAGGGGAAGCTGCCCCGCGAGGCCCTGGAAATTCTCCTCGCCACGCATATGCGCGAGCTCTCCAAGGCCGTGGTCTTCCCGGAGCATCACCGTGAGCTGCTGCGCGGGCTCAAGGAGCGGCACCGGCTGGCCGTGGTGTCGAACTTCGACTACGCGCCCACGGCCAGGCATGTCCTCGAGCGGGAAGGGGTGGCGGACCTGTTCGAGACCATCGTGGTGTCGGATGAGGTAGGCTGGCGCAAGCCCAAGCCGGTCATCTTCGAGCGGGCCCTTGGACATCTGGCCATTGGGCCGGGCGAGGCCCTCTTCGTGGGCGATCGGGCGGACATCGACGTGGCGGGCGCCCAGGCGGTGGGCATGGCCTCGGCCTGGATCAATCGCGAGGCGGCGGCCTTGCCGGAGGGCATGATGCCTCCGGAGTTCGAGATCCGGGACCTGGGCGAGCTCGAGGCCATACTTCGTGACTAGCCGCGCATCCAGGGCAACGCTCGGGGCATCTTAAGGTCGCTCCATTCACGGAAGCGAAATCAACGAGAAGGCGAGGAGAGACATGGCACCGACTCGGAAGGTCGTCATTATCGGATCCGGCCCTGCGGGCTACACCGCGGCCATCTACGCGGCCCGGGCCAACCTGGCGCCCGTGATGTTCACAGGCATACAGTCGGGCGGCCAGCTCATGCTGACGACCCTCGTGGAGAACTATCCCGGCTTCGTGGACGGCATCGACGGCCCGCCGCTCATGGAGACGTTCAAGGAGCAGGCCCTTCGCTTCGGCACCGAGATGATCCCGGAGGACGTGACGGAGGTGGACTTCACCCGCCGGCCCTTCCGGATGAAGACCGACGACGCCGAGGTGGAGGCGCACACCGTCATCATCGCCACCGGCGCCTCGGCCAAGCTCATCGGCCTTCCCAGCGAGTCGAAGCTCATGGGTCGCGGCGTCAGCACGTGCGCGACCTGCGACGGCTTCTTCTTCAAAGACCAGAACATCATGGTGGTCGGCGGAGGCGACTCCGCCATGGAAGAGGCGCTCTATCTCTCGCGCCTCGGCCGGCAGGTGCAGGTGGTGCACCGCCGCGACAGTCTCCGTGCGTCCAAGATCATGCAGGAGCGCGCCCTGAAGAATCCCAAGATCGAGTTCATCTGGGATACCGCGGTCGAGGATGTTCTCGATCCGGCCAAGGGCAAGGTCACCTCCGTGCGGCTCAAGAACCTCAAGAGCGGAGCGGTGTGGGAGACGGCAGTGGACGGTCTGTTCGTGGCCATCGGGCATCTGCCCAATACCGCCCTCTTCAAGGGGCAGATCGAGCTGCACCCGAACGAATACGCCAAGGTCAAACCGGGGACGACGCAGACCTCAGTGCCGGGCGTGTTCGCCGCCGGCGACGTCGCCGACTTCACCTACCGGCAGGCCGTGACCGCCGCGGGCACGGGCTGCATGGCCGCCCTGGAAGCGGAACGGTATCTGGAGGCGAACCACTCCGGGCACTGAGGGCGGGGCGCCGCCCCCGACTACCTGAGGAGACGCCGCACCGTCGCTCTGTTCTGGGGGAACCAGAGATTGCCCAGGTGCCCCCCGTAGGGATAGAGGATCACGTGGTCCCCCAGCACGTCCTTGAGCTGCTCGATCGACTTGGGGCCGGCGAGAAAATCGTCGGTGTTGTGCATGATGTAGATCCGGGGATTTCCCCGCAGCCGCTCGATGATGGTGTCGAGGGAGCCTCGGGCGCTGAAGTCGTCCGAGCTCATGTCCGCCTCGCCGGCCTGGGCTCGCCACACGGGGACGGCGATCTTGTCGCTGTACTCCGTGAAGGTCGTCCCCTTCGCTTCCTCGAGGCGTTTTCGCACCTCGCCCTGAGGGGCGTTCAACACCTGCTGATCATGGATGGCTTGGGTCACCGTCACGAGCTCCGGGAGCACGGTCTGCAGGTACTCCGCGATGAGGAACTGGAGCTCTTCCGTGGTGAAGGTGCTGAAGCCCTTGGCGAGGACGTCGAAAGCGGCGAGGTCGTCCCGCTTCTGATTGGTGAAGGATTCGACGATGCTGAGCGCCTTGCCCGCGATCTCCTTCGATCGCTCCGCGCCGAACTTCTCCTTCAGCGAATCCCACTCATCGAGCTGCTTGAGGACGGAGGCCACGTCGAGGGGCGGGTTCACGAGGAGATACCTCGAGATCCCGATCCTTCCCTCCGCGCCGTCGAGCAGGCTCAGGTAGGCGCCCTCGAGGGCGCCCAGGCTCATGCCCATGAAGTTGATGCGGGTCACCTTGAGGTGATTCCGCGCTTTCAGGACGTCAAGCGTTCGCTGCATCGCCCCGTAGAGGTCGCGGGCATCCTCGGGGGTGTAGCCCGGCGCCCCGCTGCGGCTCGCGGCGAGGGCGAAATTCCAAGTCATGGGCGACGGCATGATCACGACATGGGCGCCGTCCTGATAGAAGAGCTTGGCGAAATACGTAGCCAGCCCGAAATAGGGAGTGGATCCAGTCCCCGGGAGGATGAAGACGAGGGGGGCGGCCCGCTTCTGCTGATAGAGGGCGACACTCAGCTCCCCCTTCCCTTCGAGCTTCGGAAGCTTGTCGCGGCCGGGGAGAATCGACACATGAACGACCTGCCGCTTGATGCCCGGGGTGAGACCATCGGCATTGAGAGAGGCCCCGGTGACCGTGGCAAGATACGGATCGTGGTAGGGGTAATTGTATTCTTCAGCAAGGGCCGGACTCGAGGCCACGCATACCGCCGTCAGCACTATCAGTAGCAACCGCACGGTGGAGACTCCTGTCGGGTGACGTCAAGGCGCTTCGCTATGAGCCCGTTCGGCACCCTCCTGTCTGCAAGAAGTATGACAACCGAGGGAAATCCCGAACTGAGCACAAAGGTCCGTGCCCGCCCGGCTCGAAGCCCGAAAGAATGACGGACTGTGGGAAGGAACTACCGGCTGGTTCTCCCTACGGCATGCCCTTCATGTCGACAGGGAGGTAGTAGCGCTTCTCGCCGAGGGCGTCCACGCGCTCCCAGAACTCCGGCAGAGCGGCCAGGCCGGTGTCGTTGACGCCAGCGCTCTGGCGCCAGATGCACCACGAGTCCGGGTGCCGGCGGCTCGCTTCGCCTAGCCAGCGGTTTCCTTCCTCTTTCTCGCCGTGGCGTAGCAGGAACTGGCCGAGCTTGAACATGGCCTGAGCGGTCGCCATGTCTTCCGTGAACGCGGGCAGGTGGGCCCGGGCACTTTCCGCCGGCAAGGCATGCACGCTCTCCGGCCCGCGCCGCACCCAGTCCTTCACGGCATCGACGTAGGTCGCCCTGGCGTCAGCAGTCAGCCGGGCCACCTCGTCTGGCATCTCTCTGGTCGCCCGGTTCATCTTGCGGAACCCTTCGTAGGCTCCCGCCGCCTCGGCCGGCCGCACGATGCGCCCGGCCTCGTCGATCCAGATCGCCTGCGGCACGTTCACCACGCCGAAAAGCTCGGCCATGAGGTGCTCGCGGTCGATCAGGGTCGGATAGGTGGGCTTGGCCGCCTCGATCCACGGGACGGCGTCTCCCTCGCGGCTGTCCATGGCCACGGCGATGACGATGAAATTCTGGCCGGCCAGCTCCTCGTAGAGCGCCTGCCACACGGGCAGGTCGCGACGGCACCCTCACCATGAGGCCCAGGTGACGAGGAAGATCTTCTTGCCGCGATAGTCGGAGAGGGAGTGCGGGCGGCCGGAGGCGTCCGGAAGGGTGAAGTCTGGCGCCTGGAGGGAACGGAGGGCTTCAGAGCGGTCCCGGGCGCTCGGGGCAAGCACCCACACGTGACCACGATCGCTGCGCAGGGCGGGCTGGCCCAGATGTCGCCACAGCGCGGCCACGTTCACCCGTTGTCCGCGAACGAATTCCCGCTCGAGGCCCGGGGGTAGGGGGACGCAGAGTTCTCCCTTGCAGAGTCCTTCGGGCTTGGCGACCCAGCCCGTCGCTTCCTCCGCCTCGCGCGCGGACAGCCACAGCGCGTTGTCCGACACCTCGGCCTGGGGCACTTCGAACTCTCCTGCGTCGGTCAGTATGGTCGCCATGGGCCAGAGCATCACAGAGCCCGGGTGAAAGGTCAAATGGAACCGCCGAGCGAAAAGAGACCCTCTTGTGGCAGAGTATGGCGCGGGAGGATACCCACCATGACAAAGCAGTCAGGCCCTTCGTACGTTTACGTAGGCGCTGCCCATTGGACCGCGGGGACCCGCGGCGGAATCTTCCGACGCCCCGTGAGTGGGGGATCATGGGAGCAACTCGGCAAGGGCCTCCCCGACGATGCCCACGTGCACGCCATCACTGTCGACCCGGCCAATCCCGACGTCGTCTATCTGGGGACGCACGACGGCCCCTATCGCAGCGTGGATCGGGGGGAGCGGTGGGAACGGCTCGACTTTCCGCGAGGCGTTCAGGCGTGGTCGGTCCTCGTCCATCCGGCCCGGCCGGGGGTGCTCTACGTGGGGACCTCGCCCGTCGGCGTCTATCGTAGCGAGGATGCGGGCGAGACGTGGCGGAAGCTCGAGAAGGCCGTGCTGCCCGAGCGCGTGAAGATGCCCTTTGCCTGCCGCGTGATGCGGATGGACGTCGATCCCGCGCGACCGGACGAGATCCACGCGGCGCTGGAGGTGGGCGGCGTCATGCGGAGCGTCGACGGCGGAGAGACATGGGAAGACGGCTGCGCCGACCTGCTGAAGCTCGCCGAGCTGCCGCATCTCAAGAGCCGCATCGTGAGCGATACGGACATCGAGGGCATGCTGGACGGCCACGCCCTCTGCGTTACTCCCGCCCGCCCGGGCGCGGTCATCGTCGCTCTCCGCATGGGTCTCTTCCTCAGCAAAGACCACGGCGCGCATTGGGAGGACATGAAGGTCGGGCGCTTCTCGCCCCTCACGTACAGTCGCGATGTCCGCGTGTCGCCTCAGGATCCGCGGGTGCTCTATGCCTGCCTCAGCCCGGCCGCCCGCAGCGAGGACGGCTCCCTCTATGTGAGCCGTGACGTGGGAGAGACATGGACGCGCTTCGATCACGGCGTCAAGGCGGACAGCACGATGATGGCGGTGGCCCTGAATCCGCGCAGCGCCGACCAGGTGCACTGCGTGTCCCGACACGGGCAGGTCTTCGGCACCCTCGACGGCGGGCGCACCTGGAGCGAGGATCATCTTCCCGAGGGCGTGAGCGACGTCTACGCCGCCGCCAGCGCCTGAGCGTAGCGGCATGATCACGGACATCGCGTCGTACCTGCGCTTCTTCGACAGCCTGCAGCGGCGGACGGAGCGCGACGTGGCGGCGCTGCCCGCAGCCGCCGCCGCGTGGCGGCCGCGGGCCGCGGGGGGCGAGGCGGGCTGGAGCATCGGTCAGATTGTCGGGCACATCGGCGGCTCACGCCTCTACTTCGCCAGCGCGTATCGGGGTGAGGGGTGGATCTGGGGAGGGGTGGAGGTCGATCCGGATGACCAGAGCACATGGCTGCCTTGGCTGCGCGCCTCGGCCGAGCGCTACGTGGCGCTTCTCAAGGACACACCGGGTCACTGGCTGGCGCGGCGGATCGAGATGATCGACACGCCCGGCCAGGCGCTCTCCGGCTGGCGCCTGCTCATGATGATGCTCGAGCACGAGGTGCACCACCGGTCCCAGATCGACAGCTATGCCGGTCTCGAGGGCTGGCCGGTGCCGGACATCTTCGGCCGCTCCGCCGAATCCATCGACGCTCTTCAGGCCAGCCAGCGACTCAAGCACGGAGCGGGGCAGGGGGCGTAGCCGGCGTCGGCTACTTCTCTCCGAGGAGGGCGCGCCGGGCCTGAGCGAGTTCCTTGAGCCGCTCCGGGCCCGTCTCCGGATAGTCGAGGTCGAGCGAGCCCAGGGCATCGACGATCGCGGCCGCGACCACGGCCCGGGTGAACCACTTGTTGTCCGCCGGCACCACGTACCAGGGGGCGTCCTTGGTGGCGGTGCGGCGGACCATGGTCTCGAAGGCGTCCATGTAGTCCTTCCAGTACCCTCTCTCCTTGACGTCGTCTCCCGAGAACTTCCAGTACTTCCGCGGGTCCTCCAGCCGCTCGAGCAGGCGCTTTTTCTGCTCTTTTTTCGACACGTGCAGAAAGAATTTCAGGACCGCGATGCCGTTGCGCCTGAGATATCGCTCGAACTTGCGGATGTCGCTGTAGCGATGCTCGAAGATCTCCGCGGCCTCGAGGGGGAGCCGCTCGCGCTCGAGGAGCTCCGGGTGCACGCGGACCACCAGCACCTCCTCGTAGTAGGAGCGGTTGAAGATCCCGATGCGACCGCGCTCGGGAAGGCGCTTCACGCACCGCCAGAGAAAGTCGTGGTCGAGCTCCTCGTCACTTGGCTCTTTGAAGGAGAAGACCTCGCACCCCTGAGGGTTCACCCCGGACATGACGTGCTTGATGGTGCCGTCCTTCCCCGCCGCGTCCATGGCCTGAAAGATCACGAGCACCGCCCAGCGATCCTGGGCGTAGAGCATGTCCTGGAGCTTGGCGAGCGCCTCGATGCCCATGGCCAGCACTTGCCTGGCCCGGGTTTTTTCATCCGGGCCGAAGCCCAGGGTATCCTCCGGGTCCACGTCCTTGAGACGAAACGTCTCGCCCTCGGTGATTCGAAACGGCCGTGACAGCTTGCGCGACTTCTTGATGATGGACTTGAGCCGCATGGGGCGCCGCCTCCGATGTACCAGGCTTGCATGGTGCCTGGCCCATCCTATATGCAGGCGGCGCGCCGTCTCCGAGTTTTGCTAAGCGGCCGTCTCGCTTCGCCACTGACGGATCTGAGCGGCGTGCTCGCGATAGTGCTGGGGACAGATGCCACCGAGCAATTCCCTGGCCGGCGATCCCATGGCGAAGTGTTCCTCGCCCAAGGTAGCCGCCGCCGTCACCAGTCCCCGGTGACACGACTCGAGATCGGCCAGGATCTCGCGCGTCTCCGCGTGCTTGCCCGCCTCCACGAACCGGGCGTTCCAGGCGTCGTAGTCGTCATACGCGCCCGCCGGATACGGAGGCTCACCCCGCTCGATCCGGGCGAATGCCGGAGCCATCTCCCGGTCCCAGCCCACGATGTGGATGAGGATTTCCCTGACCCCCCAGGTGCCCAGCCATATCGCCCGGCTCTGAGCCTCGTCGAGACCGCTCACGGCTTCCCGTAGCTCCCCGTACGCCTCTCCCGCTTCCCGCAGCACCTTCTTCTTGTCTCCCATACGATCCTCCCCGGTACGTGGATGATCCGCGCTCTTCTGCACGCTAGGACCCCGCCGCCGGCTGTTTGTGAAATGCGACAAGCGAGAAAGGAAGGAGGGAAGCTACAGTCGGCGCATGATGGCGTCGGCAAATGCCAGAGCGGCCTCCGGCACTGCCCCGAAGTAGAGGCCGGGCTCGTGCACCTCGAGCTCCATGACGAGAAATCCCTCAGCCGTGTCGACCCCGTCCACGCGGGCGTAGAGCGGGGCGATGGGCAGCGCGTCGAGGGTGCGCCGTCCAGCCTCCACCACATTTTGGGGTGGGTTGCCCCGGGCGGAGGTTCCGCCGTGACTCGACTGGACGCGGAAGTCTTCGGGCGCCGGGTGTTTGAGCATGGCGTGGGTCAGCTCGCCGTCGATGAAGATCATCGACCACTCGCCGCGCGTCCTGATGTCCTCGCCGAAGGGCTGCACCATCGTGGGCCGCCGAATGCGCCCCTCGTCGATAGCGGCCGCCACCGCGTGGACGCTCTCCGGTGTCACCAGGGTGGCCTGGTGGCCAGAGGCGGCTATTGCCGGCTTCACCACCGCCTCCCGCCAGCCATGCCCGGCGATCACGGCGGGTAGATGAAGGCTGGCCGGCTCCTCGACCATGACGGTGGGAACCACGACAACGCCGCGCTGCTCGAGGTCGAGCAGATAGCCCTTGCTCAGATTCCAGCGGATGAGATCGGGCGGGTTCCAGAAGGGCACGCCCTCCGCTTCCCAACGGGCGAGCCAGGCAAGAAAAACCTCCGGCGCATGGTGATAGTCCCAGCTCGAGCGGAAGATCACCGCGTCAAAGCCGTCGAACCGCTGCTCGGGGGCATTCCAGGGAATGCCGATAACCGTGACATTGCGGACTTCGAGCGCCCGCTTGACGTGCAGGTCGCTGTCGGAGATGTTCGGCCAGGCGAGACATGTGACGAAGCAGACGCGGCGGCTCATTCCGCCGACACTACCACGGCGATGGTTTGTTCCTACGTCTTCGCCAGCGCCGCCAAGCGGCGGTTCAGCTCCTCCGGGCTCACGTCTTCCTTGTGGGTGGACAGATGCCAGCTGTGACCGAAGGGATCCTTCAGGCTGCCCGAGCGGTCGCCGTAGAACTGGTCGGCCACCGGCCGTGTCTCGGTGCCGCCCGCGGCGATGGCCTGCTTGAAGAGCACGTCGACGTCATCGACGTAGAGCAGGATGCTCACGGGAGAGCCGCCGTAGTGCTGCGGCCCTCGCGCGTGGATCTCGGGATGCTCGTCGGCGAGCATGATCACCGAGTCGCCGATCTTGATTTCGGCATGGCCAACCCGGTTGCCCGGGGCGGGGATACGCAACAACTCCTGTGCGCCGAAGGCCCGCTTGTAGAAGTCCATGGCCCGTGTCGCGCCGTCCACGATCAGGTAAGCGGTCGCGCTGTGGTATCCGTCCGGAATCGCCTTTACCATGTCGCCCTCCTTGGGGAGCCGCCCCGCGTAGCCCCGAGCGGCTAATTTCCGATCTGGACGCTTGCCCCCAGCTCCCGGAGCATGGCGATGGCCGAGAGATAGGAGAGCTTCCCCGTGCGCGGGTTTTCCGATGGCACGTTCTCGATTTCGACGGTGAGACGCCCGAACTCGCCCTCCACGGTGACGCGATGCTGATTGCGCTCCTGCCCGGGCACCGCGTAGATCCTGATCCGCGTCTTGTCCGGCCCGATGCTGGCGAGGGAGACGGCGGCCACCACATTGACGTTGGCGGGGAAGGCCTTCACCGCCTCCGTGGCCGGACCTTCGAAGACGAGCGTTTCCTTCGTGATGGCCCCGAGGTCGATGTTCTGCTGCTCGATCCACGGCGCGCCCGCGAGACCCCGGGGGGGCTTGCGGGTCTCCATGATGACCGAGGTGATGCCGGCTTCGCGCGCTCCCTTCATGCCGTCCAGCCCGGCGATGGCGCCGGAGGGGACGAGGATGCGGCAGCCGTGCTTCTCGGACAGGCGCGCCCACTCGTCGAGCGCACCGACGAGCCCGCCCACGGACAGGACCATGAGATGCTTGCCCGCCGCGAGCACGGAGGGAGCGATCTCGCGCAGTGCGTCCTGGGTCGCGGCCTCGACGATCAGATCCGATTCCCGGATCAGCCACTCGAGGCCGAGGGCACGATGGCCGTGCGCCCGCGAAGGATCACGCACGGTGACGCCGGTGAGCGCGACGCCGGGTATGCCTTTGGTGATGGCCTCCGCGACGTGTCTGCCGATCACTCCCATGCCGACGATGCCGACGTTGATCATCGATGCGCGCCTCCCGGTCCGGAGGATAGCAATGCGCCGGGAAGGCGGCAAGGGGCGTGCTAGAATCCGGACCAGAGACGCATGAATGCCCGTGACGAATAGGCTCAAGCAGCCTCTCGACCGGCTCTGCCGGGAGTTCGACTGGGCCCGCCGCGTCGAGCAGGACGCGATACAGTTTCCCCGCCGCTACCACGATCCCGCGGATATCGAGATTGCCGGCCTCTTCGCCTCCTGCATGGCGTACGGTCGGGTAGATCTTTTCGGGTCGTGGGTGACGTGGGTGCTGACTCGCATGGGCGAGTCGCCCGCCCGCTTCGTGTGGGGCTTCGATCTCGACAAGCACCGGCAGGTTTTCACGGGATTCCGCTACCGCTTCAATCGAGAGCGCGATGTGCTGGCCTTCTGTCTCGCCGCGCAACGGGTGCTCGCGAGCCACGGCTCGCTCGAAGCCTTCTTCCTCGAGGGCTACTCGTCCGCGCACGCGCATGTCGGCCTGGCCCTCGAGCACTTTGCCCAGGGTTTCGTGGGACAGGATCTCTCGGCCGTCTTCCCGCGCAACCGGCTCTCGTACGGCTTCAAGCACTGGTTCCCGCTCCCCTCGACGGGTGGAGCGTGCAAGCGCCTGCACCTCTACCTGCGCTGGATGGTCAGGCGGGAGCAGCCCGATTTCGGAATCTGGCGGGGGATCCCGCCCTCGGCGCTTCTCATGCCCGTGGATACGCATATCGAGAACATGGCCCGCTCCATCGGGCTGACGCGCCGGCGCAGCCGTACCTGGCGGATGGTCGAGGAGCTGACGGCTGCCCTCAAGCGCCTCGATCCCGCCGATCCCGTGAAGTACGATTTCGCTCTCTGCCACAAGCGCATGTCGGGCCAGTGCCTGAATCGTCGCGACGTCGCCGTCTGCTCGCCCTGCGGGCTCAAGCCCGTGTGCGTCCACTGGCGGGGGCGGAGCGAAGGAAAGGGGCGTCGCTGATGTCGGGGTGGGGGACGCTTCTCCTCGTAGCTGTCGCCCTCGCCGTCGCCATGGCGGGCTGGGCGCTGTTTCGCATCGCCGCGCGGCTCTCGGAGATGGACGCGCGACGGGGCGAGCCGGACCAGGCCATGCTCCTCCTCCAGCGCGAGGTGGAGGCGGCGCGGAACGAAGGGCAGAAGGGGCTGGCCGAGACGGCGGCCACGGTTCGCCAGGAGCTCGCCCAATTCTCGGCCCAGATGACCGCGCAGATGGGGCAGGTGGGGGCCAGCGTCCAGCAGCAGTTGCAGCACGTGGGACGCGTGGTGGGGGATGTCCAGGGCAGCCTGGGCAAGATGGGCGAGGCGAACCAGCGTATCTTCGACGTGGGGCGGAGCATTGCCGGCCTCGAGCAAATTCTCAAGTCACCCAAGGTCCGGGGCGGGCTCGGGGAAACCTTCCTCGAGAACATGCTCGCCCAGATGTTCTCGCAGGAGCACTACGCGCTTCAGCACCAGTTCTCGACCGGGGATCGCGTGGACGCCATCGTGCGCATCGGGGATCGCATCGTGCCCGTGGACGCCAAGTTTCCGTTGGAGAACTTCCAGCGGCTGCTGCAGGAGACCGACGAGGGCGCGCGGCGGCAGGCTCGTCGGGCCTTCGTGCGTGACGTGAAGGCGCGAGCCGACGAGATCGCCAAGCGGTACATCCTGCCCGACGAGGGTACCTTCGACTTCGCCCTGATGTACATCCCCGCCGAGAACGTGTATTTCGAGGCCATCACGCGCGACGAGTCGAGCGAGGAGGACCCACCCGGGGTGTACGCGGCCTCGCGGCGGGTCATCCCGGTCTCGCCCAACAGCCTCTACGCCTATTTGCGGGTGATCGTGCTTGGCCTGCGGGGGCTCGAGATCGAGCGAAGCGCCCAGGACATCCAGGAGCGTCTCACCCGCCTCGGAGGAGACCTCGACAAGTTCCGCGAGTCCTTCGACGTGATCGGCCGTCACCTGACCAATGCCCGCAACAAGTACGACGAGGCGGGGGCCGCCCTCAATCGCGTGGAGGCGAAGCTCGAAGGGATGGACAAGCCCGGCTCCCAGCGCGCCCTGCCCGGCGTGGGAGAATGACCGTTGGCGCCTCCATTCGCTCCCGCGCAGGTGTGGTAGGATGACACCATGAACTCGATACCCTTCCAGGTCTTCGGCATCAATCTGCTCGTGCGTCTCATGCCCGAGCCTCCCGCCGACGTGCGCGTCCACTGTCCCAAGGGTTCGCCCATCCGCTACGGCGAGGTGGTGGGGAGAGGGGACGGCTTCGACGAGGGCGCCAACGCCTTCCGGGAGATGCCCGCGATCAAGAGCGTGGTCGCGTTCGAGGAGAATCCCGAGGAGATCGAGGGTCACTTCTTCTACCTCGCGGGAGAAGAGCACCGGGTCATCCGTCTCGACGCCATCATCCTCTCGTTCCCCCTGGAGTAGCCCCGCCTCGCTGTGAGCCAGCTCTCGCGTATCTTCGAGCGCATCGACGCCGAGGAAGTCGTCGAGCTCACCCGCTCCCTGGTCCGCATACCGAGCGTCTACCGCCCCGGCGAGCCCGGGGCGAACGAGGCGGAGGCCGCCGCCTTCGTGGCATCGTGGTTCAGACGCGAGGGACTGCCCGTGGACATTCAGGAGGTGGCGCCCGGCCGCCCCAACGTGCTGTCCTGGATCGGTGAAAAGGGCGCGGGGCAGCGCTGCCTCCTTCTCGAAGGCCACACCGATGTCGTGACGGAGGGCGATCCCACGGCGTGGAGCTCTCCTCCCTTCGCCGCCGAGATACGTGACGGCCGCATCTACGGCCGGGGCGCCGCCGACATGAAGAGCGGGCTCGCCGCCGCCATGATCGCGCTGGCCGCTTTCAAGCGTGCCGGCGTGACACCCCGGGGCAAGCTCCTCGTGGGCGCCCTCGTGGATGAGGAAGACGCTATGATCGGCGTGCGCCATCTCGTCAAGTCCGCCGCGGGGCGAGAGCTGGACGCGGCCATCATCTGCGAGCCCGAGGAGAACGAGCTCTGCCTCGAGCAGCGCGGCGTGGTGTGGGCGCGCATTCGTGCCCGAGGCAAGATGGCCCACGGGGCCATGCCGGAGGCGGGGGTCAACCCCATCACGGCCCTCGGCGTCATCCTTCGCCAGGCGCCCAGCCTGGAGAAGCGGCTCCGCAAGCAGTGCGAGAAGAGCCGCTATCTCAAGCCTCCGACGGTGACCCCGACCATCATCCAGGGGCCCCCTCGAGGCGTCGGAGCGCCCCAGTCCAATGTCATCCCGGCCCTTGCCGAGATGACCCTCGACGTGAGACTGACCCCGGGTGTCACGGCCGAGGGCCTGCAGGGGGAACTCGACGCTCTGTGTCGCGACGCGGAGACGAGCCTGCCCGGAGTGAAGGTGGAGTGGGAGCCGGTCAATGCATTCAGGCTCGCCACCAAGGTGGACAAGTCCGAGTCGGTAGTCCAGGCCATGATCCACGGCGTGAAGAAGGCTACGGGGAAGCCGCCACGATACGGCGGGGTACCCGGCTCGACCGACGGCACGATCTTGAGAATGGAGCTGGGCATACCCATCGTGACCTGCGGCCCCGGCAACCGGCTTATTCCGCATCAGGTCGACGAGTATGTGGAAGCGAATGAAATCTTAGATGCAGCAAAGATTTACGCAGCTGCCTCTCTGAAGTACCTCGAAGCCTAGGTCTTCCCGTGACCAGCGAGGATCGCCCTCGTCTCCGGGCGCTCGAAGCCTTCCCGGTTCAGCAGGACGGCCAGCGGCTCATAGGCCTTCGCGATCCATCGGGCCTGACCGACCAGGTGATCCTGCTCCCCATTCCGGCTCTCGACATCGTCTCGCTCTTCGATGGCGAACGCTCGGTGACGGAGATCCACCAGGTGGTCAGCTCGCGCCATGGTGAGGCGGCGCCCGGGCCGGAGGACATCGTGCGTTTCGCTGAGCGGCTGGACGACGCCGGGTTCCTGGATAGTCCCGGCTTCGCCACGCGCCGGCGCGAGATCGAAGAGGCGTGGCTCGCCGGCCCCACCCGCCCGGCCGCCCACGCGGGGGGCGCGTATGCAGGAGACGCGGAGGCTTTGAAGGGTCAAATCGACGGCTTCTTCGTCCATGCCGACGGGCCGGGCTTTCCTTCGGCGCAGGCCCGGCCGGAAAAGCTCCGCGGGCTCCTCGCTCCGCACATCGACTTCCACCGGGGTGGCCCGACCTACGCCTGGGCCTATCGCGCCCTGGTAGAACGGTCGGACGCGGACCTCTTCGTCATCCTCGGCACCTGCCACGCGGGGATGGAGGATCCCTTCGCCGTGACCCTCAAGCCCTATGACACGCCACTCGGATCGGCTCAGGCCGATCGGGACTTCTTCGAGGCACTCCAGCGGCGCTACGGCCACGACCTGCTCGGGTCGGAGACGGCCCATCGCAGCGAGCACTCGATAGAATTCCAGGCCGTCATGCTCCGACGCCTGCTGGGGAGCCGGCCCTTTACCGTTCTGCCCGTGCTCGCGTCGTTTCTTCACGAGGCGGTGTGGTCGGGAGGAGAGGCGGAAGCGGATCCGCGGGTCCCGCGTTTCCTCGATGCCCTCGCCGAGACTATTGCCGCCTCTGAGCGCCGGGTGTGCGTGATCGCCGGCGTGGACCTCGCGCACGTGGGGCCGCGCTTCGGCGACGCGGAGCCCAATACCGCCGCCTTCCTCGAGCGGGTGGGGGCGGAGGACCGGAGGATGCTGGCGGCGGTCACGGCGTCGGAGCCGGGCGCCTTCTTCGCGTCCGTCGCCGCCGATGGGGACAGCCGCCGCATCTGCGGGCTTTCGCCCATCTACGCCTTTCTGCGCGCGTTGCCGGGCAGCCGTGGCGAGCTCCTCCGCTACACCCAGTGGCCTGATCCTCAGGGCGCGGTGACGTACTGCGCGGCGGCGTTCTCGTGACGCCGGCCAGCGATCCCCCGGCCTGGAAGCTTCCCCGGCTTCGCGTCGACCGCGATGGAGGATGGTTTCACGATGACGAGGAGGTGACGCACGAGGGCATCCTCGCCAGCCTGCGCGACGCGCTTCAGGTGGACGCGACCGGCCACTTCATTCAGATCGGTCCGGTGCGCGTGCCCGTGGAGGTCGAGGACGCGCCGTTCTCGGTGGTCCGGCTGGAGTTGGAAGGGGACGGGTTCACGCTGACCCTGAACGATCTGAGCCGCGAGCCCCTCGACCCGGCCTCGCTGAGACTCGGGGCGGGGGACGTGCCGTATTGCCGGATCAAGGGCGGAAAGTTCGAGGCCCGCTTCAGTCGCGCCGCGGCCTGGCAGCTCCTCCAGCACATGGAGCCCGGTGTCGCAGACGCGCCGGCCACGGTGACGGTCGGCGGCAGGCGCTACCCGCTCGGGGCCTGACCGCGGACGTCCCGGAGGGTGGCCAGCATCTCGTCGTGGATGCGGCCATTGGACGCCACGACGGACGGCGCGTCGAGATTCACGGAACCTCCCGAGGGAGTCGTCACGCGACCTCCGGCTTCCTCGACCATGAGACACCCGGCGGCCACGTCCCAGGGACCGAGGACGAGCTCCCAGAACGCGTCGAGCCGGCCCGCCGCGACGAGGGCCAGATTGATGGCCGCCGACCCCATCTCGCGCACGCTCCGGCAACGGACCATGAAGGCCGCGTGCTCGGCAAGATTGTTGTCCTGGATCTTGCGGATCTCGTACGGATAGCCCGTCGACAGCAGACTCTCGTCCAGCGTAGGCGTCTCGGAGACGCGCAGCCGATCACCGTTGAGGAAGGCGCCCCCGCCCCGCATGGCCGTGAAGCACTCGTCGCGGTTCGGATCGAACACGACGCCGATCTGCACGAGGCCATCGACCTCGAGAGCGATGGAGACGGCGAAGAAGGGCATCCCGTGCGCGTAGTTGGTCGTGCCGTCGAGAGGATCGACGATCCAGCGATGGCTGGTCGAGCCGGATCTTGCCCCGCCTTCTTCGGCGAGAATGGCGTGATCAGGGAAGCGTCCCCGGATGCAGTCGAGGATCAGCGCTTCGGCCTGGCGGTCCATCTCGGTCACGATATTGCTCGGGCTGCCCTTGTAGCGGATCTGGCGGAGGGAGCCGAAGCGCTCGAGCAGGAGGGCGCCGGCGCGCCGGGCCGCGTCGACGGCGACCTCGAGAAAGGGATCGGCCATGTCCCGTGAAGGGTAGCATACGCATGTCTTGACAGCGGTGTGACGCTCGACGAGAGTTGGCGGGCCACAGCACTTCACGCAGACCAGGGAGAGCCATGCGCATCGTCGTGATGGGGTCGGGAGGCACCGGCGGTTTCTTCGGGGCGAAGCTCGCGCGGGCGGGCGAGGACGTCACCTTCGTGGCACGCGGCGCGCACCTCGAAGCCATCCGGACGCAGGGACTCCGCGTGAGGTCCGCGCCGGACGGGGAGTGGGTGGTGAAAGCCCCCGCGGTTGACCGGCTCGATGGCCTGGCCCCCGCGGACCTCGTGCTCTTCTGCGTCAAGTCCTTCGATACCGAGAGCGCCGGGCGCGCCATCGTGCCCGTGCTCGGCCCGGACACCGGCGTGCTGTCCATCCAGAACGGCGTGGACAATGAGGAGAAGCTCGAAGACATCGTGGGCACGGGACGCGTGTTGGGCGGCATCGCCCAGGTCTTCGCCACCATCGAGTCCCCGGGGGTGATCCAGCACACATTGCTCGGACGCATACAGTTCGGCGAGATGGACGGGCACGAGTCGCCGCGCGCGCGGGCCTTTCTCGAAGCCTGCGGCCGCGCCCAGATCCCCTGCGAGCTTTCGAAGGATGTCCTGCGCACGCTGTGGGGGAAATACGTGTACCTCGCCGCCCATGCCGGGATGACGGCGCTCACGCGTTGTCCGGCCGGAGTCATCCGGGCTCTCCCCGAGACGCGACGGCTCTATCGTCTCCTCCTCGAAGAGATGTCGGCGCTCGCCCGCGCCGCCGGTGCCGATCTGGGGCCCGGCATCGTCGACACGTGTCTGGGTTACCTCGACGCCCTCGGGGCCGGCGGGTATTCCTCGCTCCACTACGACCTGATGCATGGCAAGCGCCTCGAGATCGACGCGCTCCAGGGTCACGCGGTGAGGCTCGGCGAGCGCTATGGCATCCCCACCCCGACGCTCTTCGCGGTGTACGCGGCGTTGCGGCCGTATCTGGACGGCCCGCCCGCGGCGGTCAAGGCCTAGCCTCGGTATACTGGACGGGTGTCTCCCGCTCGCCGCCTTCTCGCCTATCTCCGTCCGTACGCCGTGCGCTACGCGGTGGGCATCGGGTGTCTGGCGCTGGCCACCGCTTTCTCCCTGGGCATTCCATGGCAGGTGAAGCTGGCCATCGACGGCCTCCGGGCCGGCGAGGGCAGTCTCGCCTATCATGCGGGGGTCATCGTGGTCCTCGCCCTGCTCCACGGCACGGCCAGGCTGGGCTCGCGATTCACGATGCTCGGCGCCGGGCAGTGGGTCGAGCATGACGTGCGGCGCGATCTCTATCGCCACCTCGAGACCCTGCCCCCCGCCTTCTACCTGACTCACCGCACGGGCGATCTCATGTCGCGGGCGACGAACGACATCCAGGCACTGCGCGCCCTCGCGGGCTTTGGAACGGTGATGCTCGCGGGCACGACCTTCGCGTTCGCGGGCACGCTCGCGGCCATGTGGGCCATAGACCCGCGCCTGACCCTGTGGGCCCTCGTGCCGTCGCCCCTCCTCGTCGTCCTCGCCCGGCGCTTCAACCATCGCGTCGAGGTCGAGTCGACGGCACTCCAGGAGCAGTTGGGCGCGCTCTCCGCCAAAGTGCAAGAGAATCTCACCGGCATGGCCGTGGTGCGCGCCTACACAATGGAAGCGCGCGAGATCGGCGCCTTCGACCGGCTCAATCGCGAGTATCTCGCCCGCGGCCTTCGCCTCGCCCGGACCCAGGCCGCCTTCTCTCCCATGCTCGGTCTCATCTCCGGGGTGGGCGGACTGATCGTGCTCTGGGCGGGAGGCAGCGCCGTCCTCGACGGGCGCATCACTCTCGGCGCCTTCGTGGCGTTCAGCGGGTATCTCGCCCATCTGGCCTGGCCGACTATCGCGCTCGGCTGGACGCTCGCCAACCTCAAGCGCGGGCTCGCCGCCATGGTGCGGGTGGCGGAGATTCTGGACGAGCCGGGCCATGCCGCGGAGCCCGAGACCGTGCCGGAGTCGCCGCTTCTCACCGGCCCGATCGAGTTCAGGCAGCTGGATTTCGCTTATGGCGGCCGGGAACCGGCGCTCGCCGCGGTGAGCTTCATCGTGCCGCAGGGCTCGCTGGTCGCGGTGGTCGGACCTACGGGCAGCGGCAAATCCACCCTGGGGGCCCTCGTGAGCCGTCTCTACGAGCCGCCGCCGGGGATGGTCTTCGTGGGCGGCGTCGACGTCCGCGATCTCCCGCGCGCGCGCCTGCGGCGCTCGATGGGCTATGTTCCCCAGGAGGCGTTTCTCTTCTCGCGCTCCATTGGTGACAACGTGGCCCTCGGCGACGAGATGGCCCCCGAGGCCCGCCTTCGCACCGCGGCCGAGACGGCCGGGCTCGGGCCGGAGATCGAGGGCTTCCCCGAAGGATGGGAGACGGTGGTGGGCGAGCGTGGGCTCACCCTGTCCGGGGGCCAGCGTCAGCGCGTGGCTCTTGCGCGCTCGCTCGTGCCCGAGGCGCCCATCCTCGTGCTGGACGACGTCTTCTCCGCGGTGGACGCGGGCAAGGAAGTCGAAATCCTCCGCGCTCTCCGTACCGCGGTGAGCGGACGGAGCACGCTGGTCATGACACACCGGCTCCGCGTGGCGCAGGAGGCGGACCGGGTGGTTGTCCTGGACGAGGGGCGCGTGGTGGAGCAGGGAACCCATGCCGAGCTCCTCGAGGCCGGCGGTCTCTATGCCCGCCTCTGGCGCATCCAGCAAATCGAGCAAGAGCTCGCCAATGAATAATCACCACTCGCCGCTGAGAGCCAAAAAAGAGCGCCAGCGAAGAAGGCGGCGCCTTCGCGGGGCAGCGCAATGAGCAAGCGCCAGGAACCGACCGCAGAAGCGTCGAGCCCGAAAGGGCGAGACGAGCGGCAAGAAGGGGGGAGTGCGGGGGCCATTTCGAGGCCCCCGCATCCGGACGACGATCTCCTGGGGAAAGCCTACGATCCTCGTCTCATGCGCCGTCTCTGGCGCACGGTGCGCCCCCATCGCCGGCTCGTCTGCCTGTCCATGCTCCTCTTCCCGTGCATCGCCGCCCTCGAGCTGCTGCAGCCGTGGCTGGTCAAGATCGCCATCGACCGCCACATTCTCGCAGGCGACTGGCCCGGTCTGACCCGCGTGGCGGCCGCCTATCTCGCCTGCCTGGTGAGCCTCTACGGCCTCCGGATGGGCGCTTCGTACCTGACGCAGCTGCTCGGGCAACGGGTCATGCACGACCTGCGCGCCGCGCTCTTCGCCCATCTCCAGCGCCAGGACGCGGCCTTCTTCGACAAGAGCCCGGTGGGCCGGCTGATGACTCGCGTGTTGACGGACGTCGAAGCCATCAGCGAGCTCTTCGCGAGCGGGGCCATGGCCGTGGTGAGCGATGTCCTGACCCTCGGAGGCATCGTCGCTCTCATGCTCGTGCTGAATTGGGAGCTGGCCGTCGTTACCTTCGTCCTCGCGCCCGTGTTGACCCTCGGTGCCGCCTATTTCAGGCTCAAGGCCCGCGATAGCTACCGCGCGGTGAGGACGCGGCTCGCGCGACTCAACGCCTTCCTTCAGGAGTCGCTCCAGGGCATGGCGGTGATACAGCTCTTTGCCAGAGAGCGTCGCGAAGCCGAGCTCTTCGGCGGGCTCAATGCGGACCTGCGCCGGGCCCAGTTCCGCTCCACCCTCTTCGACGCACTCCTCTATGCCGGGGTGGAGGCCATCGGATCCGTGGCGGTGGCGCTCCTGCTCTGGTACGGCGGCGGCCAGGTCGCGGCGCATGCGCTGACCTTCGGCGGCCTCGTCGCCTTTCTCGAGTACACCGCGCGCTTCTTCCTGCCCATCCGCGATCTGGGGGCCAAGTACACCGTGATGCAGGCGGCCACCGTCGCGGCCGAGCGCATCTTCGGTCTGCTGGACAGCGAGCCGGCCGTGCAGGCCCCGGCGGAGGGCGCGGTCGCCCCCGTGCCGGAGGCCCCCGCCGTCGAATTCCGCAGTGTCTGGTTCGCCTATCAGGGGGAAGAGTGGGTGCTGCGGGACTGCTCGTTCGTCGTCGCCCCCGGGGAGCGCGTCGCCCTGGTGGGCCCGACGGGCGAGGGCAAGAGCACCATCGTGCGCCTGATGACGCGGGGCTACGACGTCTCGCGCGGGCAGGTGCTCGTGGGCGGACACGACGTTCGCGACTGGGACCTCCATGCGCTGCGCCGCCACGTGGGCGTCATTCCCCAGGAGGTCTTCCTCTTCACCGGCACGGTCGAGGAGAACCTGAGAGTGGGGGCCGGAGAGGCTGCGTCCGGCTCCGCTCTCGACAGCGCGCTTCGCACCGCGCGGGCCGATCGGGTGGTCGCCGCGCTGCCGCGCGGGCTCGAGGAGGAGATCCACGAGCGTGGACAGAATCTCTCGCAAGGACAGCGACAGCTGCTGGCCATCGCCCGTGCCCTCCTCTATAATCCGTCCGTCCTCGCCCTGGATGAGGCGACGTCGAGCGTGGACCCGGAATCGGAGTCCCTGATCCGCGCCGGACTGGAAGAGCTGCTGCAGGGGAGGGCGAGCGTGGCCATTGCCCACCGGCTGTCCACGATACAAACGGCGGACCGCATCCTCGTGCTGCACCGGGGCCGGATCCGCGAGGCGGGTCGCCACGCGGAGCTCTTGGCCCAAGGCGGGCGCTATGCGCGCCTGTACGAGCTGCAATTCGGAGGCGACGGGAGCTGATCGACTTTCAGCAACGAGTGTGGCGAGAGGTCGCGAAGATTCCGCGGGGACGGGTGGCGACCTACGGGCAGATCGCGGTGTGGCTCGGCTGGCCTCGGCGCGCCCGGATGGTCGGACGCGCGCTGCGGAGTTGCCCGTCCGGGCTGCCGTGGCACCGCGTGGTGAACGCGCGCGGCGAGATCAGCCGGCGGGCGGCCGTGGGCAGCATGATGACCCAGAAAATCCTGCTCCACCAGGAGGGGGTGGCCCTCCGCGGCGGCCGCGTGCCGCTTCAGCGCTTCCGATGGCAGGGACCCAGGAAGATCGCAGAGCGACTTCGCCGACAGGGAGGATGATATGCGCCTCGGCTTGAACATGGGATACTCCGGCTCCGCCTTGAGGATCAACGTGCCCCTGGTCCAGGAAGCGGACCGCCTGGGCTTTCACTCCGTGTGGTCGGCGGAGGCGTATGGCTCGGACGCCGTCACCACCATCACCTGGGTCGCCGCCTTGACGAAGCGGATCCACGTCGGCACCGCGATCATGCAGATCCCGGCGCGCACCCCGACCCTCACCGCGACCACGGCCATCACGCTGGACCAGATGTCCGAGGGGCGCTTTCTCCTCGGTCTTGGCGTGTCCGGGCCCCAGGTCGTCGAGGGATGGCACGGCGTCGCCTTCGGCAAGCCCCTGGCCCGGACGCGCGAGTACGTGGAGATCATCCGCTCGGTGTGGCGGCGCGAGAAGCCGGTGGAGTTCAAGGGGCAGTACTACCAGATCCCCTATGCCGGGACGGACGCCACCGGGCTGGGGAAGCCGCTCAAGTCCATACTCCATGGGCGGGCCGACATCCCGATCTACCTCGCCGCCATCGGACCCAGGAACGTGGCGCTGGCCGCCGAGATCGCCGACGGCTGGCTCCCCATCTTCTTCTCGCCGCAGCGCCTGGGCGTGCTCAAGGGCTCGCTCGACGAAGGATTCGCCCGGGCGGGTGGCGGGAAGTCCCTGGCCAGCTTCGATATCGCTCCCACCGTGCCCGTGGTGGTGGGCGACGATGTCGCGGCCTGCCGGGCCATGATCAAGCCGCGGCTCGCCCTCTACGTCGGCGGCATGGGAGCGCGCGGCAAGAATTTCTACAACGACCTCGTCTCGCGCTACGGCTACGAGGCGGCGGCCAAGAGCGTCCAGGATCTCTACCTGTCGGGCAAGAAGGAAGAGGCGGCCGCCGCCGTCCCCGATGCGCTCGTGGACGAGGTCGCGCTGTGCGGTCCCAAGGAACGCATCCGCGAGCGCCTCGAGATCTGGAAAACGTCGGGAGTGACCACCATGATTTGCGGCGTGAGCCAGGTCGACGCCCTGCGTCTCATGGCCGAGCTGGCGCTCTAGCGTTCTATGAAGCCAGCCGCCAGTCGGGTCCAGGCCGCCCTCGACGCCCTCGGCCTCCGTCGCACGCTGATCGAGCTGCCCGTGGAAGCACGCACGTCCCAGCAGGCGGCCGATGCGGTGGGGGTTGGCGTAGGCCAAATCGTGAAGTCATTGGTGTTCATCGTGGACGGTGCCCCCGTGATGGTCGTCGCCTCCGGGGTTAACCGGGTGGACGAGCGGAAATTGGCGACTCTGGCGGGCGGCAAGGTCCGGCGCGCCGACGCGGACACGGTCAAGCGGGCCACCGGCTATACCATCGGCGGCGTGCCGCCCCTCGGCCACGAGACGGCGCTCCGGATCTGGGTGGACGAGGATCTCCTGCGTCACGATCTGATATACGCTGCGGGGGGCGTTCCCGAATGCGTCTTCCCGCTCACACCCGACGATCTGCTGAAGGCGACGGGCGGAACCGTGGCCGACGTGAAGGAGTCGAAATCCCTCAAAGGAGAGCCGACATGAAGCTCAAGGACAGGGTGGCCATCGTCACAGGCGCCGGATCGGGCATCGGGCACGCCACGGCGATTCTCTTCGCCGCGGAAGGGGCCAAGGTCACCGTGGTAGACCTCAAGCCCGACGCGGCGCGGGCCACCGCCGATCAGATCGAAAAGGCCGGTGGCCAGGCGCTGGCGTTGGCCGCGGACGTCAGCCGCTCCGATGACAACCGCGACGCGGTCGCGCAGACCGTGGCCCGCTGGGGACGCCTCGACGTCTTCTATGCCAATGCGGGGGTGCCGCAGTGGCCCACCCCGGTCGAGGACATGGACGAGAGCACCTTCGACCGGATCATGGCCGTGAATGTGAAAGGGGTGTTCCTCGGCGCGAAGTTTGCGGCCCCCGTGATGAAGAAGCAAAAGAGCGGGGTCATCCTCATCACGGGATCGACGGCGGCCTTCAAGCCGCGCCCGGGCGGCCAATGCTATGCGGCGTCCAAGGGCGCGGTGACCGTGATGGGGCAGAGCCTCGCCGTCGAGCTCGCGCCGTTCGGCGTCCGCGTGGTCGTCATCGCGCCGGTGGCGACGGAGACGCCCATGCTCTCGACCTTCATGGGCAAGAAGGAGGTGGACGCCGAGAGCATGGAGCGCTACACGGCCACCGTCCCCCTCGGCCGCCTCAACCGTCCCGACGACCTCGCCAAGGCCGCCCTCTTCCTCGCCTCGGATGATGCGGCCATGGTGACGGGGAGCCCCTTCATCGTCGACGGCGGCCGCTGCGCGTGAACGTCGTTCCGCTGGCCGCGGACTCGCTCGGTGTCCGCTCGATGGCCACGTATGTCGAATGCGGACAGACGCGGATACTCATCGATCCCGGGGCGGTGCTCGCGCCCAACCGCTTCGGGCTGGCGCCCGCCGACGAAGAGTGGGAAGCCCTCAAGCGCGCGAACGATCGCATCTCCGCCTATGCGACCAGAGCGGGGATCATCTTCCTCAGCCACTACCACGAAGATCACTTTCGCCACGATCCCGGCCTGTATCAGGGTCGGACGGTGTGGGCCAAGGATGCCCGGCGCATGATCAACCCCCGTCAGGCTCAGCGCGCGGGTGAGCTCTGGAAGTCGATCGGCGCCACCTGCCGCCTCGACTCCGCGGAAGGGAGGGTGATGGAGACGGCGGAGGCGCGCCTGTGCGCCTCGCCGCCCCTCGCCCATGGCGTGGAGGGCACGGGCCTGGGCTATGTCGTCGCCCTCACCGTCACCGATCTGCGCGAGGGCAGGCGCTTCGTCCACGCCTCGGACGTGCAGGGGCCGCTGTCCGCGGTGGCCGCCGCGTATTTGATTCGAGAGCGGCCCGATCTCCTCTATCTCTCGGGGCCGCCCGCCTATCTGGAGAGCCAGCTCGGCTCGGCGCTGATAGAGCAGGGCGTGGACCAGCTTCTGCGGGTCCTCGACCAAACGGGCTGCCGGGTGATTCTCGATCATCACGCGCTGCGAGACGAGAGCTACCCTGATCGCTTCCAGCGGCTGTGGCAGACGGGCAGAGTGGTGACGGCGGCCGGATTTCTCGGAATCGACGAAGCCCCCCTCGAGTGCAGGCGCCGGACCCTGTGGGCGGGAAAGCGCAAGCCTGCCTCGTCCATGCCGGCTCGATTGAAGAGGCCGGAGCGGTCGACTATGATCGAAAGCAGACGCGGCATGCGGCGAGCGAAAGGAGGAGCGATCGAGTGAGCGAGGCGAAAACGCTTGGCGTCGGCGACCCGGCGCCCGGCTTTACCCTGAAGACGATCGGCCTCAAGGAAGTCAGCCTGAAGGACTATAAAGGCAAGAATGTGGTCTTGCTGTTCTACCCGCTCGACTGGACCCCTGGCTGATCCAAGTGCATGCCCGCCTTCGACAAGCGTGTGAAGGACTTCGAGGCGGCGAATACCCAGGTGCTGGGTATCAGCACGGACAGCCCCTTCAGCCATGAGAACTGGGCGAAGTCGGTGGGCATCTCGAACTACCCGCTTCTCTCCGATACGCATCGGACGGTGAGCAAGGACTACGGCGTCTACTGGCCTGCCTGGAACGCCAATGTACGCGCCACCTTTATCGTGAACAAGCAGGGAAAGATCGCCTTCGTCGAGCTTTACGGCCAGGGTGACCTGCCCGAGCCGGACAAGATCCTCGCCGAGGTGAAGAAGCTCGGCTAGCTGCCGGCCAGGCGCGCGGGGCGGCCCGGCGCCCTGCGCGTAGTGAGGGCCACGCCCCCGAGCACGGCGGCTCCGCCGAGCACGCCCGTGAGTCCGACTCGCTCTCCCAGCATCGCCCACGCAAGCAACACACCGATCACCGGCTGGAGATTCAGGAAGACGGCCGAGCGGCTGGGTCCGACCAGGTGTACGGCCTCGTACCACCAGATGTGAGCGATAGAGCCGAGAATCGCCTGGTAGATGACGACGGTCCACGCGACGGGCGAGGCGAAATCCGGCGCGGGGAACAGCCCCGCGGTGAGGAAGGGCAAGGGGAGGAGCATGAGTGAGCCGAGCACATACGCGGTCGTCGTCGCCACGGCGGGGGAGTGGCGGGCGAGCACCCGCTTGCCGTAGACGGTGTAGGCGGCCCAACCCACCTGGCTCAGGAGGAGCAGAAAGTCGCCGGGCCGGAGATCGAGATGCATGACGGCATGCCAGCTGCCCTTGGTGATGATGAGCCCGACCCCGGCGGCCGAGCAGGCCACTCCCGCCCATTGCAGCGGCCTCAGCCGCTCGCCCAGATAGGCTCGCGCGCCGATGACCACCATGACCGGCGTGGCCGGCTGCAGCAGCACCGCGCTCGACGCGGTGGTGAAGGCAATGGCGAGATAGGTCCCGCCCGTCGAGACGAAGATACCCACGAAGCCCAGGAAGGCGAGGGGACCCAGGTCGCGTAGACGAAGGGCGGTGAACTCCGATGCGCCGCGGCGGAAGAGGAGCGCGCAGAGGAACATCGAGGCGATGCTGCAGCGGAGGACGACGAGGACGAGCGGCGGAAAAGCGACGAGGGCGAGCTTCGCGAATGCCGGGTACGAGCCCCAGAGAGCGGCGATGAGCGACAGCGCGGTATAGGCGCCGGTTTGACCCGAACCGAGCACCCGCCTATCATAGCGCGTCCGTCATGGCCGACTACATCATCGAGCGGCGTCTCTGGCTGCCCCGGCCGCGCCCCGACGTCTTCGCATTCTTCGTCGACCCACGCAATCTCGGCGCTGTGCAGCCGAGCTGGGCACAACCGATCTGGCTCGCCGAGCCGCCGGCCCGGCTCGAAGCCGGCGCGCTGCTCGATTTTGCCGTGCGCATGGTGGGGGTTTCCGTGCGCTGGCGTGTGATGGTGCGCGAGTTCGACCCGCCCTTCCGCTTCGTGGACGTCCAGCTCTGGGGACCGTTCGCGCGATGGGAGCACCGGCATCGCTTCCTGGAAGGCCCCGAGTCCGATGGGCAGGGACCGGTGGGCACGTGGATGGAAGACCGCGTGACCTACAGTCCGCCGTGGGGACCCCTGGGCAGGGCCGCCCACGCGCTCGGGGCGGGGCGCCGCATCGCCGCCCTCTTCGCTTTCCGCGAGGCGCGTTTGCGGGAGCGCTTCGCTTGAGTCCGACGGTGGCCCCCGATCTCCTGGGAGCGCACATGTCCATCGCGGGCGGGCTCTACCGCGCTCTCGAGCGCGGTCAGGAGGTCGGCTGCTCGGTGGTGCAGATCTTCCTCAAGAACCAGCTCCAGTGGGCCGCCAAGCCCTACACCAGCGACGACATCACGCTGTTCAAGGCGGCGTGGAAGCGGACGGGCCTCAAGTGCGTCTTCGCCCACTCGAGCTACCTCATCAACCTTGCGGCTGCCGAGCCAACTGAATGGCAGCGCGCGGTCGAGGCGTTTCACGATGAGCTCGAGCGGGCGGAGGCTCTGGGTTTGCCCTTCGTGATCATCCACCCCGGCTCTCATCGCGGCGAAGGACTCGAGGCGGGGGTAGCACGGATCGCGCGGGCCCTCGACCTGGTTCTGGAGAGAACGCGCGGGTATCGGGTCATGGTGCTGCTCGAGAACACCGCGGGGGGCGGCGCCACCATCGGCCGGAGCTTCGAGGAGCTGGCGGCGCTGCTCGACGCGGTCAAGGAGCCGGAACGCGTCGGCATCTGCCTCGACACCTGCCACCTTTTCGCCGCGGGCTACGACGTGAGGAACCGGGAGGGCTACGAGACGGCCATGCGGGCGTGCGCCCGACTCATCGGCATCCGGCGCGTGCGCGCCTTCCACCTCAACGACGCCAAAGCGCCGTGCGGCTCCGGCCTCGACCGCCACGAGAAGATCGGCCGCGGCAGGATGGGGGTGGCCGCGTTCCGCCTCCTCATGAACGACCGGCGCTTCGCCCGGGTGCCCATGGCCCTCGAGACGCCCAAGGACCCCGAGCCCAAGGCCGATCGCGACGCCCTCACCCTCTTGCGGCGGCTTCGCGCTAGCGGGAGTGGGTGACGCCGAGCCGGGGGCAGCTCCGGCTCACCGGACACTCGGAGCATTTCGGCGAGAGCGGCTGACACACGTTCTGGCCGAACCCCACCAGGAGGTCGTTGTAGCCGATCCAGTAGCGGCGGGGCAGGCGCCGCCGGAGGGCCATCTCGGTCTCTTCCGGGTTGCCGGTCCTGACGTAGCCCCAGCGATTCGAGATGCGGTGCACGTGCACGTCGACGCAGATGCCCGGCTTGTTGAATCCCTGGGTCACCACGAGATTGGCCGTCTTGCGTCCCACCCCCTTGAGGGTGAGGAGGGCGTCGATCTCATCAGGCACCTTTCCGCCGAAGCGGTCGATGAGATCCCGGCAGACGCCGAGGATGACGCGCGTCTTCGTGCGGTAGAAGCCCACGGGAAAGATGGCCCGCTCGATCTGCCTCGGCGTGAGGCGCAGCATGGCGCGCGGAGTGTCCGCGAGGGCGAAGAGGCGGTCGGAGGCCGGCCCGGTCGTCTCGTCTTTCGTGCGCAGCGACAGCAGACAAGCGATGAGCACGCGAAAAGGGTCGTCGCGCTCGGCTGCCACCACGGCGAGGGCGGTGCTCCGCCAGCTCGGGGCGAGCCGGGTGAGGGAGCGGATGACCCGTCCGATCGCGACGGGGGGCCGTCGAGCGATCAGGAGCGCCCCTTTATCTCGGCGAGGATGGTTTTGGCCTGCGGCATGTCTTTGATGGTCCAGTCCGCGGGATTGCTGGGCGCCTTCTCGCCGAGCACCGCCTCGAGCTCTCGGCGGGCGTCGGCGGTGCGGCCCTTCTTGAGAAGCGTGCGCGCAAGACCGAGGCGCATGTTGGTATCCCGCGGCTCGAGCTCGAGGCCTTTGCGGAACATGGCCTCGGAGCGGTCCAGATCGCCGCCCGCATACCCCGGCACCTCGTAGTAGATGCTGCCGCCGAGGGCATAGGCGGGTGCGTAGCCTGGGTCGAGAGCGAGCGCCGCCTGCATGGCCTCCTTGACCGTGGGAAGGAGGAACAGCGATCGCATGATGCCCTTGGTCTGCCCCCACCGGCCGGTATTGGTGCCGTACCAGAACTGAGCGGGAGCGCTCTTCGGGGCAAGCTCGATGGCGCGCTTCGCGGCCTGGCGCCCCCGATCATAGGCCGCGAGCTTCGCGTCCTCCGTGGTGGCCCGCACGTCGCCGTACATGAAGCAAACCTGGGCGAGGGCGAGGAGCGTGTCGGAGTCGGGCTCGGTCTCCGCGGCTTTCTCCAGGGCAGCTTTGAGCTCGTCGATCTTCCTGGGGTTTTCGTGGTATCGAGTGGAGAAGGCTTGGAGCTCGCCGACGAGCGGCGATCCGGCCCATGCGGTCGCCACTGCGGCGAGCAGCGTCAATCCAGCGAGGAGAGCACGCATAGTCCGATGCTAGAAGTCGCGGCGCCGAGTGTCAACTTGAAGTGACGTGCCGCCGCCGCTAAGGTATGGATCTATGGTCATGCCATGCGGCAGCTGACCCTGGCGGCGGTGGCGGTGTGGCTCGGCGCCATGGGCTTCTTCGCCTTCATCGTCGCGCCCGCCGCCTTCGGCGCCCTCGACCGCGAGGCCGCCGGCCGCTTCGTAAGCGCGGTCTTTCCGCGATACTACACGGCGGGCCTGGCCTTGGGACTCGTCGCTCTGTTCGGGCTCGGCGTGCGCTGGGTGGGGGGCGGATGGCGCAGCCTCGATTGGCTCAGCGGAGGCTGTGTGCTCCTGATGCTCGCGCTCACCCTGTACGCTGGCGCGGTGGTATTGCCGGCGGCCCACGCCGCGCGCGAGGCGGTGCGGTCGGCGGGCGCGGATCCGGCGGCCGCGGCCAGCTTCGCGCGGCTTCATCGCCTGTCGGGCATTCTGAACGTGATCGTGATGGCGTCAGGTATCCTTGTCCTCGTGCTGGAAACGGTACGCCGCCGATGAAGCCGTTCGAACCCCTGGGACTCGATCACGTCGTCCTGCGCGTCAGCGACCAGGACGCCTCGCGCCGCTTCTATACCGAGGTGCTCGGCTGTAGCGTGGATCATTTCAACGAGCGAATCTCCCTGCTGCAGCTCCGATTCGGCGAGCAGATGATCGACCTGCTCCCGGGACGGCCCTCGACCGAAGGCCTCGATCACTTCTGCCTCTCCATCCGGTGCGGGGATCTGGAGTCGGCGCGGCAGACGCTGGCCGGACAGGGCGTGCGAATCGAGGGAGACATCGTCGAGCGACGCGGAGCCTACGGCACGGGGCCGTCGTTGTACATTCGCGATCCGGACGGCTACCTGATCGAGCTCAAGCCCCGCTGACCGCGAGGGCCAGCAGCGCCTTCACCAGCTCGCCCGGTGGTACCGCACCACCTTGGGTCGCCGCCTGGAGCAGGCAGCCTTCGGCGGTCCCCAGCATGACCGCGGCCATCGCGCCCGCATCGAGCTCTTTCCTGAACGCACCCCCCGCCGCGCCGGCCACGAGAATGTCTTCGAGGGAGAGCCGAAGCTGTTCGCGCTGCCAGGCGAGGGCGAGACGATGGTGCTTGTCGTGACGAGCGCGCATCCAGCCGGTGAGGAGCAGCTCTGAGAAATCGGGATCGCTGAGACCATACGCGCCGAAAATGATCTCCATGGCGCCTTCGAGCCTCACCGCAGGCGGTTCGGGTCCCACCGCCACCCGGGCCACGGCGGCCACGATGGGGGCAAAGCGCTCTTCGATGGCCCGGACCTCCGGCATCGACGACGGGGGCTCTGGCGGCGTCACGGGGGCCGTGACGCGTTTCGGAGGAATCGGTTTCCGCTTCACCGTTCGATTATCCCACGCTAGAATCGCCGGGCATGGACTTCAAGCTGTCTCCCGAGCAGGAGCGCTTCCGGGCCGATCTGCGGCGGTGGCTCGAGGCCAATGGTCCGGGCGACTGGGGCCGGATCCGCTCGAGGCTCAAGACGCGTGAGGAGCAGGCGGAGTTTCTCATCGACTGGCAGCGCAAGCTCCACGCCGCCGGTTACGTCGGGCTGCACTGGCCGACCACCTACGGGGGGCGCGGGGCCACCGTGCTGGAGCAGGCGATCTTCTACGAGGAGATGGCCCGGGCGCGCGCCCCCGAGCTGCCCAACGCCATCGGCCTCGACATGGCCGGCTCGGCGCTCATCGCCCATGCCACGGAGAAGCAGAAGCAGGCGCACCTGCCGAAAATCCTCTCCGCCGACCATATCTTCTGCCAGGGATTCTCCGAGCCCAACGCGGGCAGCGACCTCGCGGCCGTCCAGACGCGCGCGGAGCGGAAGAACGGCTACTACCTCATCAACGGCCAGAAGGTGTGGACCTACGCGCACTATGCGAACTGGTGCATCCTTCTGACCCGAACCGATCCCGCCGCGCCCAAGCACAAGGGATTGACCTTCTTCCTCGTCGACATGGCGAGCCCCGGCTTCACCGTCAAGCCACTCCGCCAGATGAGCGGCGACGCGGAGTTCAACGAGCTCTACTTCGACAACCTGGAAGTCCCCGCGGAGAACGTGGTGGGGCGTGAGAACGGCGGCTGGGCGGTGGCCATCACCACCCTCATGTTCGAGCGCGGGCCGCGCGCGCTGTCGCGCCAGCTCATCCTGCGCCAGGGCATCGCCGAGCTCCTCGAGCTGGCCAAAGCCCGCATGCGCGCCGGCGACACCGTCATGCGGCAGCGGCTGGCCCAGGCGTACATCGAGGCGGAGGTCTTGCGCTACGCGAACCTCCGCGTGCTCACCCGGCTGATCCAGGGGGGCGAGCCGGGGCCCGAGGGATCGGTGTCCGAGCTTTTCTTCAGCGAGACGTGGCAGCGGGCCCTCGAGCTCGGGCTGGAGCTCCAGGGTCCCTACGCGTCCCTGTGGCAGGGGAGCCCGCGCGCGATAGATGACGGCTGGTGGCAGTTCCGGGCGTTGCGCTCCCGAGGCGACACCATTGCCGGCGGCACCTCCGAGATCATGAAGAACATCCTCGCGGAGCGAGTGCTCGGCCTCCCCAAGGACTGACGCGCCCGGCCCTCAGTGTCCGGCGCTACTGGCCCTCGTTCCGGCGCGCCCCGAACTCGAACGTTTCGATCTCCACCCGGTAGCGGCGCTCGGACCCCGACGACGAGAGCCTGAGCTCGAAGCTCGCCATCCCTCGCGGCGCGATGGTGCCGGGCACGTACACGCGCCCACGGCTGACCACGCGCCCGCTCTCGTCGAGCCCCTCGGCTTTGACCATCACCCGCTCGGCCGTTTGGCTCGAGCTATTGCGTATCTCTCCCTGGACGAGGACGCGCGATCCGCCTTCACGCTGGGTTTGGAAGGTGAGGGTGAGATCGCGCGAGGACTGAGGGGTGAAGGTATAGGTCTGGGAGAGGGCGGGGGCCGCCCACAGCGCGGCCAGGAGCACGGTGGGGACGAGGCGAAGGATCATTCGTACCTCAGCGCTTCGATCGGATTGAGCTGCGCGGCCTTGCGGGCGGGATAGAAGCCGAAGAAGATGCCGACGACCGCGGCGAAGGCGAAGGCGACCACGATGGCTTCGGCGCTGATGAGGGTCCGCCATCCCGCGAAATAGGGGATGGCGTAGGAAACGATGATGCCGACCACCACGCCGATGACCCCGCCGATCATGGACAGGGTCACCGCCTCCACGAGGAACTGGGCGAGAATATCGCGCCCGCGCGCGCCCACGGCCATGCGGAGCCCGATCTCGCGTGTCCGCTCCGTCACCGATACCAGCATGATGTTCATGATGCCGATGCCTCCCACGAAGAGGGACACCGAGGCCACGGCGGCGAGCAGGATGGTCATGACCCGGGACGACGCCTCCTGGGCCTCGGCAATCTCGGCCAGGTTGCGGATGGAGAAATCGTCGTCCTGGTAGGGCTGCAGCCGGTGCCGCTGCCGGAGCAGCTCGCGCGTCTGGATCTCCGCCTCCTTGATATCCGCGTCGTCCCGCACCCGAACAGAGATGGAGTTGACGGAGCGCGCATTGGCCTGACTCACCCCCAGGAGCTTGCGCTTGGCCGTCGTGAGCGGGACCACGATGAGATCGTCCTGGTCCTGCCCCCAGGTCGTCTGCCCCTTCTTGTCGAGGACGCCCACCACCGTGAAGGGAACTTTCTTGATGCGGATCACCTGGCCCACCGCATCCTGGTCGGCGAACAGGTTGCGCGCCACCGTCTGCCCGAGAAGGGCGACCTTGGTCGCGCCGTCGACCGCTTCCTGGCCGAAGGGCTGGCCTACCACCACCGGCCAGTCGCGGGCTTCGAAGAACTCGGGGGTGGCGCCTTGTATGGTGGTGGACCAGTTGAGATTGCCCCAGACGACCTGGCCGCCGCCGCGCATGGCCGGAGCCGCGGCGTGGACGCCGGCCACCTCGCGCTGTATCGCCCAAGCGTCCTCCTCGGTGATGGTGAGCTGGGAGCCGGAGCCCATGCGCACCCCGCCCTGGTTGATCGATCCCGACAGGACCACCAGCATGTTCGAGCCCAAGCTTTGTATCTGCTCGGCGATCCGCGCCTGCGCACCAGAGCCGACCGACACCATGGCGATGACCGCGGCCACTCCGATGATGATGCCGAGCATGGTCAGGATGCTGCGGAGCTTGTTGACGCGAAGCGCGCGGACGGCGATGCGTGCGCTGGCCAGCGCGTTCATTCGTCGTCCTCCTCCTGCGGGACGGGCATGGCGGCGAGGATATCGCGCGCGTCGAGGGGGCGGGGCGTCACCGCGTCCTTCAGGACTCGGCCGTCCCGGAACGTGATGACCCGGGAGGCGAATCCCGAGATGTCCGCCTCATGGGTCACGAGGACCACGGTAATGCCCTGGCGGTTCAGCTCCTGGAGAATGGCCATGACCTCGATGCTCGTGCGGGTGTCGAGGTTGCCCGTGGGCTCGTCGGCGAGAATGAGGACCGGATCGTTCACGAGTGCGCGCGCTATGGCCACCCGCTGCTGCTGGCCGCCCGAGAGCTGAGAAGGGTGGTGATCCGCCCGGTCCGCGAGGCCCACCGCCACGAGCTTGGCCTGGGCGTGCTCGCTGCGCGCGCGGGCGTGGAGTCCCGTATAGAGCAGCGGCAGCTCCACGTTCTCGAGGGCCGAGGTGCGAGGGAGGAGGTTGAAACCCTGGAAGACGAAGCCGATCTTGGAATTGCGAATCTTGGCCAGGGCATCGCCGGAGAGGTTCGAGACGTCCTGGCCGTCGAGAACGTAGCGTCCGGAAGTCGGCCCGTCGAGACAGCCGAGGAGATTCATGAAGGTGGACTTGCCGGAGCCCGAGGGACCCATGACGGCCACGAAGTCGCCCGCGCGAATCTCCAGCGAGACGTGCCGGAGCGCGTGCACCACCTGGCCACCCACCCGATAGTTCTTGGTCAGCTCATGCGTCTCGATGAGAGGGCCGCCCATGCTAGAGGCGCAGGCGCGGACCACTGTCCGAGCGCCCCGTACCCTTCGGGTCTGCGACGCCCAGGAGCACTTCCTGCCCTTCCTTGAGGTCGCCGCTGAGGATCTCGGTGAAGTTGCCGTCGGTGAGGCCGGTCTGCACGGTGACGGGAGTCGGCTTACCCGCGTCACCGTAGCTGAAGACGCGACCCGAGAACGCGCCCTGACGCGCCAGCTGCGCGTCCGTCAGCTCCGTGTCGTACTTCGCGCGCTGGGCGGGAGTGAGAATGGCGCGGATCTCCTCGCGCGTGGCTTCGCGAATGCGCGTAGCCTCGAGGCGGCGCTCGCTGTCGCCGAGTCCCCGCGCAGTCAGGTCGCGCATCTTCTGGCCCGTGTCCTGGAGAATGGGCGCGACCCTCTTCTGCTGCTCTGGCGTCAGTCCCAACGCTTTCATGAGGCGGTCCCGGACCTGCTCGGGGGACTGCGGCACACCTCCACCCGTCACGCCGGGGGCGCCTCCGCGGACGGGCACGCTGTCGTCCCCGGGCAGGCGAAAGCGGAGCGCGGCATTCGGCACCTTGAGCACGCCGTCCTTCTGCGCGACGACCAGACGCACATTGGCCGTCATGCCGGGCAAGAGCTTGAGCTCGGGGTTCCGCGCCGAAATGACGACGTTGTAGGTGACGACGTTCTGGAGGACCTGCGGCGCCTTCCGGACCTGCATCACCTCGCCGCTGAAGTTCTGGTTGGCGAACGAGTCCACGGTGAAGGTGGCGCGCAACCCTTCCCGGATACGTCCCACGTCCGCTTCATCCACGTTCGTCTCGACCTGCATCTGCGTCAGGTCCTGGGCGATGGTGAAGAGGGTCGGTGCCTGGAGGCTCGCGGCCACGGTCTGGCCCACGTCTACCGTGCGCGAGACGACGACACCGTCCACGGGGGCCCGGATCTCCGTGTGGTCGAGATCCACCTGGGCCTGCCTGAGGCCGGCCTCCTGCTGGACCACGTTGGCGATGGCCGACTGGAGCTGGGCTTCGGTGACCCGCAGCTGCGCCTCGGCCGAGCGGATCTGCGAGGCCTGTGCCTCCTCTTGGGCCTTCGCCGACTCCGCCTGGGCCACCGCCGAATCGTACGCGGCCTGTGCCGTGTCCTCGTCGGCCTGGGCGATGAATCCCTTCCGCTTCAGATCCTGGTTGCGCGTCAGGGTGCGGCGGCTGTCGAGCACGGCCACCTGCGCCTTGGCGGTCTGGGCCTTCGCGACGGCAAGGGCGGCATGGGCATTGGAGAGATCGGCGCGGGTTTTCTCGACGAGGGCCCGCTGATTGAGCACATTGGCCTTCGCCATGTCCACCTGGGCCCTCGCCTGCGCGACCGCGGCCTGGAACTTTTCCGGATCGATGCGGGCGACGAGCTGATTGCGCTTGACCTGGGAGTTGAAGTCGGCGAAGAGCTCCTTGATCTGCCCCGACACCTGGGAGCCGACCTGCACGGTCACCACCGCGTTGAGGGTGCCCGTGGCCGAGACGGTGGCGGTGAGCGGACCGCGCTCAACTTTCGCCGTGCGGAATTTGGGGGTGTTACCCCGACTCTGCGCGTAGAACCAGGCCCCGCTCGCCGCGGCGGCCAGTACGAGCATCAGGGCCACGATCCAGAGACGCCTTCTCATGGCCTTGAGACTACCCTTTGGGGGCTTTTATTCCTAGCGACGACCCAGGAAGCGATCGAGCTCCACCGTGGCTATCCAGTAGGCGGCGAGGGCTTGGGCCACCTGGGACTGCGCGGTGGTCAAGGCAAGCTGGGCGTCCGTCAACTCGATGATGTTGGCCACGCCGGCGTCGAAGCGCCCTTGGCTGAGGCGGAAGTTCTCGTCGGCCGACTCCGCACCCTTCTGGGCCGCCCCGATGGCTTCCTCGGCCTGCTGGACGGTGACGTAGGCCCGCTCGACCTGCTGCCAGATGGTGAGCTCGGTGTCGCGCACCCGCGCGAGGGCCGCGTCGCGCTGGGCGAGCGCCTGCTTGTACAGGGCGATCTTGTTGCCGCCGTCGAAGATGGTCCAGTTCAGCTGGAGGCCATAGCTATAGGCCTCGTTCATATCTGAACCGGCCGAGCCGTAGGTGCCTTGGGCGACCACGTTCGGGAAGAAGTTGCGGAACTGCTGCTTCACCGTGTAGTCCGCCTGCTCGTACTGGGCCTTGATCTGCTTGTACTCGGGTCGGCGCGCGAAGGTCTCGTTGAGAAGGTTCTTGGGCTCGTACTCCACGTGGGCATAGGCGAGATTGTCCGCGATCTCGGTCGGGGTGTTGATGGGAATGCCCATGAGCTGATTCAGGGTCAGCCGAAAAATGTTGACGTTGTTGACGGCGATGATGAGGTTGAGCTGGCCGGTGGCCACGTCGACCTCGGCGCGGGTGACGGCCGACTTGGGCTGCGTGCCCACGTCGAAGAATCCCTTGGCGCTGCGCAGGTTCACCAGGGCGCGATCGAGGGCCTGCTGGTTGACCTGGACGAGCCGGTTGCTCAGCACGAGGCTGTAGTAGGCCTCCTTCACCAGACGCACCGCCTCCTGCTTCTGGATCTCCACGTTCTCCGCGAAAGATTTGGCCCCGGCCCGCGCCGCGTCGGTCGCAGCGAGGGTCTTGCCGAAGTCCCATAGGAGCTGCTGCGCGGTGACGGTGGCCGAGGTGGTGAGAAAGCGGTTCTGGGTGGTCACGGTCCGCGTCATGGAGTTCGGCGCGGTCTGATTCGTCGGGCTCAGCACCGAGCCGGGGGTCTGGTTCCAGAAGCCGTTCCATTGCCCGGTCAGCTGAGGCAGCTGGGGGGAGATGGCGATGGCGATGTTCTGCAGCTGCGCCTGGTAGTCACCGATGCGCGCCATGATGATTGGCTGGTTGTCCAGGGAGATCTTGACCGCATCCTCCATGGTCAGCACCTTGCCCTTGGTCTCCTCCGGTGTCGGGAACGGCCGGATACCGCTCGGAGCGGGCAGGTACTCGCGCGGCAGCTGCTGCATCGTGGCCGGAGCGCCGGGAATAGCGCCGGTGCCCGGGGGCGGCTGGTCAGGCCCCGTGGACGGGGTGATGGTAATGGGCGGCACGGGCACGCCGGGGACGGGGACCTGCGTGCCCGGCGCCGTCATCGGCGGTGATGGTGGCGCGGGCAGGGAGGGCTGAGGCGGCATCTGCGGCGTGCCGCTGATTGGCGGCGTCCCGCCGGGCAGTGGTGACGGGGGCGCCTGCGCGATGGCACCGCCGCCCGGCCCTAAGACGACCGCGAGGGCGCCGAGCGCGGCGATCAGTCCGAGAGTGGTGCGCCTCATGCCGTCCCACCCTGAAGCGCGGGACTCGCCTCCGCGTCCTCCATGCGGCGCGGGAAGCGCTCTTCCAGCATCAGGTACAGCGTGGGAATGAGCAGGAGAGTGAGCGCGGTGGATACGGCGAGCCCACCGATGACCGCTCGCGCGAGCGGGGCGTTGGCCTCGCTGCCCGTGCCGATGCCGAGGGCCATGGGGACGAGGCCGACCAGAGTGGTGAGGCTCGTCATCAGGATGGGCCGGAGCCGGGTCCGGCCGCCCGTGATGACCGCGTCGCGAACGCCGAGCCCATGCCGGCGCAGCTCATTCATGTATTCCACGAGCAGCACTCCGTTCGATACCACGATGCCCACCATCATGATGATCCCCATGAAAGACGTGACGTTCAGCGTCGTGCGGGTGAGAAAGAGCGCCCAGATGACGCCGATCATCCCGAGCGGAACCGAGAACATGATGATGAAGGGGTCGAGAAGGGAGCGGAACTGCGAGGCCATGACCATGTAGACGAGAATGATGGCGAGGAGCGAGGTGAACTTGAGGCTGCTGAACGCCTCGCGCTGCTGCTGGATCTGGCCGGCGAGCTGGAAGGTGAAGCCCGGCGGCAACGGGAGCGCCTTGAGCTTGTCCTCGAGGTCTATCGCGATGGCACCCAGATCGCGCCCCGAAGGCTGGGCGGTGATCTTGATGAGCCGCTGCTGGTACTTGCGCTCGATCATCACCGGGCCGACGCCTTGTCTCACCTCGGCCACCGAACCCAGGGAGATCGGACGTCCACCGTCACCGATGACAAAGAGGCGCGACAGATCCTCCGATGACGACCTGTAGGGTTCGTCCAGCTGCACGACCACATTATATTGGTTACCCGTTCGGGGGTCCGTGAAAATAGAAGGGTTGAGGCTCACGTTGCTCGCGAGGGAGATCAGGGCGGCCTGGGCGATGTCGCGCTGGCTCAGCCCTGCCATGGCCGCCTTTTCCCGATCCACGAGAATGTCGTATTGCGGGTAGTTCTCCTCGCGGCTGATGAAGGGATCGCTGACGCCGGGGACCTCCTGGAGCGTTCGCGCGACCTGGCGACCGAGGTCCCGTGCATCCCGGAGATCGTAGCCCAGCTGCTCGATCTGTATCGGAGCGTCCGAACCGGAGTTGAGCACACGACTTACGATCCCCCCGAACTGGACTCCGTAGGTGGTGCCGGGAAACTGTCCGCCGATCTTCGGGCGAATCGCATCGAAGATCTGCTTGTCCTTCCGGGACCTTTTGTCCGGGTCGCTGAGATAAACCTGTAAGGTGGCCGTATGGGGTCCGGTGTTCCTGGAGAAAAGGCCCGAGCGTCCGCCCGGCACCCCGATCGTCGAGACGATCGTCTTGACTTCCTCGGGCTTGGTGGAGGAGCGAATGATGTCCTCCATCCTCTTGATGATCCGTTCTGTCTCTTCGACCCGTGTGCCGACGGGCGCTCGCACTTGAATGAGGAACTGGCTCTCGTCGGACTCGGGGAAGAATTCGGTTCCCACCAGTGGGAGGACGACCAAGGCCGAAGCGAGCATGACGAGAAGGCCGCCGATGAGCGCTCGGCGATGGTCGAGGGCCCAGTTCAGCTGACGCTGATATAGAGCGTCCATGCGATCAAGGACGAGTCCGCTCCACGCGAAGACCCGGTCGAGGGCGGCCGTGAGTCGCCCGCGGCCTGCCCCGGAATCCCGCGGGGCCTCGTGCTCGCCCTTGAGCCAGTGGTAGCAGAGGAGCGGCGTCACGGTCCGGGAGACGAGGAAGGAGGCGAAGAGCGAGAAGGAGATGGTGAAGGTGAGGGGAATGAAGAGCAGCCGCGACTGCCCCTCGAGGAAGACGGTGGGGAGGAAGACGACGATGGTCGTGATGGTGGAGACGAAGATGGGCATGGCGACTTCACGGGCGGCGTCCAGCACGGCCTTCCGCCGCGGGGTACCGGGCATGGCGAGATGCCGATTGATGTTCTCGAGCTCGACGATGGAGTCGTCCACGAGGCGGCCCACGGCGAGGGCGAGCCCGCCCAGGGTGAAGATGTTGAGGGTCTGCCCGAGGAAGTACATGGCGACCAGGGTCAGCATGAGAGACAACGGGATGGCGATGCCGATGATGATCGTCGACACGAAGGAGCGCAAGAAGATCAGGATGACGAGGAAGGCGAGGAGCGAGCCGATGGCCGCCTCGTGCCAGAGGTTCTCGATCGACTGGCGGATATAGGTCGACTGGTCGAGGCTCATGCTCACGCTCACGCCGGGAGGCACGCCCAGGAGCTTGGGCATGGTCGCCTTGACCGCGTCCACGACCTCGACGGTGTTGGCGCCGGGCTGCTTGTTCACGCGCAGGTATACCGCCCGCTCGCCGTTGACTCTGACGATGGACACCTGGGTCTCCGCGGAATCCTCTACGCGGCCGACGTCGCGGAGGCGGATGGGGGTGGTGCCGGTGCGGCGCACGACGATGTCCTCCATGGGCGCGACGACGGAGAACTGGTTGTTGGTGAAGACGTTGTAGTCGAAGCTGCCGAGCTTGACGTCTCCCGAGGGGAGAAGGAAGTTCGCGTCGTTGACGGCCCGGGTCACCTCGTTGACGGACAGGCCCTTGGAATAGAGCCGGTCGCGGTCGAGATTGACGGTGATCTGGCGAATCTTCCCGCCGTCCACGTTGGCGGAGGCCACCCCGGGCAGCCGCTCGATCTGAGGCTCGATCGTGTTGTAGGCGAGATCGTAAAGCGCGCGCTCGTCGAGTCCGCCAGAGACGGTGAGGATGCACACGGGGATATTCGACAGATCGAACTTGACGATGAAGGGCTGCTGGATGCCCGTGGGCAGCGAGCTCATGATCGCCTGGATGCGCTGGACGACCTCGGTAAGACCCGCGTCGATATCCGCGCCCCAGGCGAATTGCACGGTGACGGCGGAGAAGCCCTGGCGCGAGCGTGATTCGACGTAGCGCACGTTGGCCACGGCCGACACGGCCTTCTCGATCGGGTAGGTGACGCTCCGCTCGATGTCCTGGGCGCTCGCGCCCTTGTAGATGGTGCCTACCTGGAGCGACGGGTAGTTGAGATTGGGGAAGAGATCGATGGGCATCCGGCCCACCGAGGTCGCGCCGAGGAGGACGATGGCGAGAGAGGCCATGAGAATGGCGATGCCATTCCGCATGGCCGCGAGAGTCAGCCACATGGGCTATTGGCCGCTGCCCGCCGCGACCGTGCGGACCTTCTGGCCGGCCCGCACGAGATCCTTGCCCTGGAGAATGACCTGGTCGCGATCGCTCACGCCCTTGACGATCTCGATGTCCTTCTGGTCGGCGGCGCCGAGCTGGACCTGGACGGCCTCGACGGCATTGCTCCTGACGAGCATAACGATGGGTGGACCCTCGCCCACCCGCAGCGTCTCCAGGGGCACCGTGAGCACCGCCTTACGCGTCTCCACCACCGCCTCCACCCGCGCGAACATCCCCGGCTTGAGCTGGGCGCGGGGATTGGGGATCTCCACCTCGATGCCCATGGTGCGCGAGCGCGGATCGAGGCTGTGGACGACGCGGGCGATGGAGCCGGCGAAGACCTCGCCCTTGTAGGGATCGGCCGTTACGCGCACGGGCGCGCCCACACTCACTCGGGCGATGTCACGCTCCGGCACCTCGATCTGTACCTTCACGCTCGAGATGTCCTGGACGAGCAGGATGCCGACCGAGGTATTGGTGGTACCGGAGGACTGGGCGCTCACCGCGGCGCCCTGGTCGAGATTCCGCTGGGCGATGTAGCCGGGGAACGGAGCGAGGAGTCGCGTATTGGAGAGATTGGTCTGGGCCAGGCTGAGGGCCGCCCGATAGGTCTCGACCTGGGCTTGGGCAAGGCGCACCTGACTCTGCTGGGTCGTGATCTGGACCTCGGCCAGCCAGAGCTGCGCCTCCGCGGCTTCCGTCGACGCCTTCGACGAGTCGGCGTTGGTGCGGGCATTGTCCCATTCCACGGCCGCCACCATGCCCTTCTCGAAAAGGGTCTTCATGCGCTCCGCCTGCCGCGTGTCGTTGGCGGCGACGGCGCGCGCCTTGGCGAGGTTCGCCCGCTGGTTCTCGAGGTTCGCCCGCTGCCCCTCGAGCGTCGAGCGGGCCACCTCGAGACCCGCCTCCGCCGATCCCTGAGCGGCCCGGGCCTGCTCGGCGGAGGCCTTCAGCTCGAGGTCGTCGATCTCCACGAGGAGCTGGCCCTCTTTCACGAGATCGCCGCGCTCCACGTAGATCTTCCGGATATAGCCCGACACCTTCGAGAAGATCGCCGCCTGCCTGATGGGGATGATGTCGGCGGTGAAGGACAGCTTCACCTCGATGTCACGGCGCTGCGGCGACACGATGCTCACGAGTGGATCGGGCCGGGTACGGGTGGCGCCGCGCGCCTGCTGGGTGCGCGTCCAGAAAAGAGCGAAGCCACCCGTCGTGATGAGAAGGATGGCGACGACCACCCCGACGCGGTAGCGTCTCAGGAAGTGCATGTGCTCTCTGGAGCCGTCAGGGGGCGGATCATCACGCTCGTGGCTGCCTTATTCTATGGATGGCGGCGAAAGAGTCAAGTAAGATCAGGCATATGGAAGCTGTGACACGGCCGTCGAAGGTGGGGCGCTGGTCAGAGCCGGCTCTGCGGGTGCTGCGGGAGCGCTACCTGATTCGGCACGATGGCGAGGTGGCGGAGACCCCCGAGGAGATGTGCTGGCGGGTCGCCCTCGCCATCGCGCGCGCCGAAGAGGGTTTCGGCCGGAGCGCGGCCGGAGTCGGCGAGGTTGCCGCGGCCTTCTACGACATGATGGTCGAGGGGCAATTCCTTCCGAACTCTCCCACGCTCATGAATGCCGGCAAGGACAATCATCTCCAGTACTCCGCGTGTTACGTCCTGCCCGTGGGCGACTCCATGCCCGAGATTTTCGACTCGGTCAAGGCCGCCGCCATCATTCATCAGTCGGGCGGCGGCACGGGCTTCGCCTTCTCGCGGCTCAGACCCAAGAACGACCTCGTGCGCTCGACGGGCGGACGCGCCTCCGGCCCCGTGTCCTTCCTCCGGGTCTTCAACGCGGCCACCGAGGCGGTGAAGCAGGGCGGCACCCGCCGCGGCGCCAATATGGGCGTCCTCCGCGTGGACCACCCGGACATCCTCGAGTTCATCGAGTGCAAGCTGGACGGCGGCGTGACGAATTTCAATATCTCGGTGGCCGTCACCGATGCCTTCATGGCTGCTCTGGAGGCGGGCGGAGACTACGAGCTGATCAATCCGCGCACGGGGCAGGGGGTGGGCACGCTCTCCGCGCGCGATATCTTCGATCGCATCGTCCACGCCGCGTGGCGCACGGGCGACCCGGGCCTGATCTTCATCGATCGCATCAATGCGAGCCCCGCCAACCCGACGCCGGAGCTGGGGCAGATCGAGGCGACGAATCCGTGCGGGGAGCAGCCCCTGCTCCCGAACGAGGCCTGCAACCTGGGCTCGCTCAACGTCGCGCAGTTCGCGCGACAGGGGGACAACCGCTGGGCGATGGACTGGGAGGAACTGGAGCGGGTGGTACGCCTGGCCGTGCGCTTCCTCGACGACGTCATCGAGGTCAATCCCTATCCGCTCCCGGAGATCGATGCCACGGTCAAGGCCAACCGGCGCATCGGTCTCGGCATCATGGGCTGGGCGGACCTTCTCTTCGCTCTGGAGATCCCCTACGACAGCCAGGAGGCGCTGGACCTCGCCGAACGGCTCATCGCCTTCGTGGAGGAGAAGGGGCACGATCAGTCGGCGCGGCTGGCCGAGGAGCGCGGGCCTTTCCCGAATTGGCCCCGGTCGATATATGGCCACGGGCGCCCGCTCCGGAACTCGACGGTGACGACCATCGCGCCGACGGGCACCATCTCCATGATCGCCGGGTGTTCGTCGGGCATCGAGCCGGTCTTCGCCCTCGCTTTCGAGCATCGGGTCAAGGGCGCCGAGACGGAGCGCGTGCTTCGCTTCGTGAGCCAGAGCTTCGAGCGGCTGGGCCGCGAGCGAGGCTTCTACTCGGACGCCCTCATGGAGGAGGTGGCGCGGCGCGGCTCCCTCCACGGCATCCCGGGCGTTCCCGACGAGGCGCGCGCGGTGTTCAAGACTGCCCACGAGATTCATTGGAGCTGGCACGTGCGCCACCAAGCCGCCTTCCAGCGGCACACGGACAACGGCGTCTCCAAGACCATCAACCTGCCCACGGACGCCGCGGTAGGCGACGTGGCGGACGCCTATCTCCTCGCGTGGCGTGAAGGATGTCTCGGCATCACGGTCTTTCGCGACGGGTGCAAAGGCGCACAGGTCCTCAACCTCGGCGTCGGTGGTGACGCCGTCGTCCAGGGCGGCACGCTCAACGAGCGGGTGGTCAAGCCGCGGCCCCACAGTCTCGCCGGCGCAACCTATCGCATGGAGACGCCCATCGGCACGGCGTTCATCACCGTCAACGAGACACCCGGCGGTGATCCCTTCGAAGTGTTCGTCCAGGTCGGCAAGGCCGGCTCGGATACCATGGCGGTGGCCGAGGCGCTGGGCCGGCTGATCTCCCTCGTGTTGAGGCTGCCGTCGCCGCTCTCCGCCCAGCGCCGGCTGGAGGAAGTCATCAGCCAGCTCTCGCGCATCGGCGGCGGTCAGCCCACGGGCTTCGGCGCGGCCAAGGTGCTCTCCTTGCCGGACGCTCTCGCGCGTACGCTCGGCGAGCACATCGGCGTCGAACGCGGGGACGCGGCGGCCGCCACGGGCGCGGCGGTGGGGGCGCGGCGGAGGGTGGGGGACCTCTGCAAGGAGTGCGGGCAGGCCACGTTCGTGTACGAGGAAGGCTGCAAGAAGTGCCTGTCCTGCGGCTTCAACGAATGCTGAGAGGAGCCTATGTTCGGCGGGGGTGACTACCACGAAGTGGCGAGATGGCTCGAGAACTTCGTCAACTCCCACGCCAAGCGCGAGGATCCGCGGGCGGAGTGCGTATTCGACGACGAGGGGCCACGCGAGGGTGTGAGCTACGGCGTGCGCGTGAGGCTCGGCGAGGGCGTGTCTTCCGAAATCGAGCTGCCATTCGCCGACGTGGCCAGGAATCGAGGCAGCCTCGCCTGGTGCCAGCAGCTGGCCGAACGCGCGCGTGGGCTCGTCCGAGAGATCGGCGCGGCGGAGCGCCGGCTGCCTCGACCAGCCTAGCGGTGGCGCCCGGCCGGCGGTTCCCGCGCTGGCTGGCGCCGGGTGACTGGAACGCGTTCTTCGGGCTGGCCCTCGACAACACCACCCAGCTCGTCATCCTCTCGGGTCTCCTCATCGGCGTCTTCAAGTTTCCCGCCGATCTCGTCCTGGGGCGCATGGTGCCCGGCACCGCGGCGGGAGTGCTGATCGGCGATCTCATCTACACCGTCCTCGCCCTCCGGCTCATGCGGCGCACCGGGCGCGACGATGTGACGGCCATGCCGTTCGGCATCGATACTCCATCGCTCTTCGGCCTGGTCTTCGGAGTCCTCGGCCCCGTCATGCTGCTCACGGGCGATCCGATGCTCGCCTGGAAGGTCGGCATGGGCGTCACCGTGGCCATGGGCGGGCTCAAGCTCGTCCTCGCCTTCGCGGGCGATTGGGTGCGCCGGCTCGTGCCCCGCGCGGCACTTCTCGGGTCCATCGCCGGCGTGGCCGTTTTGCTCATCGCGTTCTTGCCGTCTCTCAAGGTCTTCGCGGATCCGCTGGTCGGCGTCACCTCGCTCACCATCGTGCTCGTCGCCCTCGTGGGCCGGGTCAGGCTGCCCGGAGGCTTGCCCGGGGCCTTCGCCGCGGTGCTGGCGGGAGGGGCGATTTTCTGGATTCGCGCGGCGATGGGAGCGGGGCCGGCGTCGCTCGCTGCGCCGCCGGCCTCGCTCTCCCTGTCGCTTCCGTGGCCGACGCTCGCCTGGGTGCCGGTCTTCGGGGAGGCGTTGCCTTACCTGTCCCTCGCGGCGCCCTTCGCTCTGGCCACGGTGATCGGCGGTATCGACAATACCGAGTCCGCGATCGCCGCCGGCGACGAGTACCGGGCCCGCGACATCCTTCTCACCGAGGCGGTGGCGACCATGGCCGCGGGACTGTGCGGCGGCGTGGTACAGAACACGCCCTATATCGGGCATCCGGCCTACAAGGCGATGGGCGCCCGCGCCGGGTACACGCTGGCCACCGCCATCGTCATCGGGGTGGGTGCGGCCGCCGGTGCGATTTCCGTGCTGGTGAGCGTGCTGCCCGAAGCGGCCGTCGCGCCGATCCTGATCTTCATCGGACTCGAGATCACGGCTCAGGCGTTCATGGCCTCGCCGCCGCGACACGCCCCGGCCATCGCCATCTCCTTCGTCCCCGCCGTGGCGGCCCTCGTGCTCATCGAGCTGAACCAGTTCCTCGCCGCGGCGGGACGCAGCCTGGCCGATCTCTCCGCCGAAGGTCAGGCCGCCTTCCGGAGTCTCCTCGTGCTCGGCAATGGCTTCGTGGTCACGGCGCTCCTCTGGGGATGGGCGCTCGTGTCCATCGTCGATGGGAGGCTGAGGCGCGCGGCCGCGGTCTTCGGCGCCTGCGCGGCCGCCACCCTTTTCGGCCTCATGCACTCTCCGCTGCCGAGCGGAGCGCTCTTCTGGCCTTGGCGGCCGGGTCCGGGGGAGCCGATGGTCCTCGCCGTGGCCTACGTGGTGGGGGCGGGGCTGCTGTTTCTCTTCGGCAGGGCGCGCGGGGCGTCCTAGGGGCGGAGAAGGTCGAGCATCTCCGCATTGCTCTTGAATTTGAGTTCTTCGACGCCGGCCTGAGCGGCCCGAGCGCGCTCTTCCTCTTCGATCCGCTTCACGTCCTCGTAGGTCACGGGCGTGGCCCCGGCCGTCTTGAGGGTCGCCATGACTTCGGCGATCAGCCGGTCGGCGTCTGCGGCGGGGCGCGGGGGCTTGCTCCCGAGCGCCCCGAGGACGCGCTTGATGCCCGTCTCGGCGTCGAGCCGGGCTCGCCCCACCACGCCGTCGCTGGCCCGGCGCGACCAGCCCACCACGAAGACTCCCGTCAGTGGCCGCTTGCTCTCGGGATCCCAGACTTCGTAGGCCGCGCCCGGATCCTGCTCCGCGTTCGGCGTGGTGACATAGAGGCCGTCCTTGTAGGGCAGGCCGAAGCGCTCGTCGACACGATCGCCTACCGCGAACACCACCGTGTCGCACGGGATGCGAGAGATCTCGCCGGTGCCCACGGCGTTGATCCGATCGCCCTTGCGCTCGAGCCGCGTCTCCTCGACGTCGAGGCCGATCACGCGACCGTGCTCCGTCACCACCCGCTTGGGCGAGGCGAGGAAGCGAAACCGGAGACGGGCGACTGTGCGCTCGGGGGGCTCCGGCCGGGCGGCCAAGGCCTTCGTCAGCTCGTCGGGATTTTGCCCCACGGCCTCGAGCCGGGGCCGAATGCGCTCGAGCTCCTGCCGATACAGCTCGCGATCGAAGGCGTCCTCGACGTCCTCGAACTCCTTGTCCTCGTACGCCTTCTCGAAGGGGCCGCGGCGGGCCACGGCAATGATCTCGTCGCAATCGCAGTAGTGCGCGCAGTAGTTGGCGATGTCGACCATCACGTTGCCGACGCCCACGATGGCCACGCGGCGTCCCATGGGGAACTCGCGCTCCGCGAAGGGGGGGAGGCGGTTGTAGTGATAAACGAGGTCCTTGGCGTGATAGACGCCGGGGAGGCGTTCGCCTTCGACCCCGAGGTATTTCGTGCCCTGAGCCCCGTGCGCGAACACCAGCGCGTCGAAGCCCAGCTTCAGGAGCTCCTCGACGGTGAGGGGGCCGTCAGGACCAACCGAGACGTGGCCCAGGTAGGTGATGCGCGGGTCGCTCAGGATCTTGTGGAACTGGCGCCGCAGGCCACCTTTCATCTTGTACTTGTCGAGGAAGATGCCGTACTCGGCGAGGCCGCCGGGCTTGATGTCGCGATTGAGCAGGAGGACCCGGCAACCCGCATTGGCAAGGGCGCGGGTGGCGAAGAGTCCCGCCGGACCTGCTCCGACCACGGCGACTACGTGACCCTGATCGTCTGCCATGGCTCGGCAAGATAGCATATGAGTCGGCGGCCGCGAATGCGGGATTCGGCTTGACCGTCTGACGTGCATGGTGTTACACGCTAGGAGGAAAATTCTGAATCTTCTCACCAATCGGGGCGCGGGGTGCCGGGAGGATACGACATGAAGGCGGGGCTGACGCACGCATGGGTGGCGCTGGCGCTCGGCGCGCTGGCGGTGGTGGGTCTCGCGGCATCCGCTCGGGCTCAGGCCCCCTGGGAGGCGCCGGCGGCGGAGAAGGCCAAGAAGAATCCCTCGCCATCCGATCCGAAGACGGTCGAGCAGGGAAAGAAGGTGGCCCAGATCAACTGTGCCAGCTGCCATGGCGCAATGGGTAAGGGCGATGGCGTGGCTGCTGCCGCCCTCAGTCCCAAGCCGGCGGACTGGACATCCAAGAAGGTGCAGGCCGACTCTGACGGGGAGATCTTCTGGAAGATCAGCACCGGCCGGGGGGCCATGCCCTCCTGGAAGCATTTGCCCGAGAGCGACCGGTGGGCGCTCGTTCGGTACATCCGCTCGCTCGCAGGCAAGTAAGGGCGAAAGCATCGCGGTCTGAGGATTCCGCCCGCCTCCGCCACTTCCGCTGACCCCGGCCCAAGTTTCCCAGCCCCAGTTCGGCCCCGTCGCAGTAAGATCGGGCAAGCTTGCCCATGAGCGACGAGCAGCCACCCTCGGATTCGAGCGGTCAGCACGTCCTGCGGGACTCTCTCGCCGAGATCCGCCAAAGTCTCGACGCCCTCGCCAGCCGTTACCAACGTCCGGAGGCTGATCGTTCTCCCGCACCGTCCGGCCCGCGCCCGCCGGACAGTCGCGACCCGAGCAGTGCGCTGTCCCTTGGCCGGGAGGTACTCGCTATTCCCTCGGCGGGCCTCGAGCCCACCGAGGTCTTCTCCCTCGCCACGGATCGTGTCGCCCGCCTCCTCTCGGCCGATCGCGCCATGCTCTTCGTCTGGGAGGAGGACAGCTCGTGCTTGATGGCGCGCGCCGCGCGCGGCTTCCGCCGCGACGATCTTGACACAATTTCCATCAAGGCGGGCAACGGGCTCATCGGCCAGGCCTTCCAGAATGAAGATATCGAGCGAACGTCGGGCGGTACGGGCGCTATGGTTGAAGATCCGTTCCTCGCGCTCTTTCCGGTCCGTGACGCGGTGGCCGTGCCGATACGCGCGGCGGGCCAGGTCGCCGGCGTGCTCTATGCGGGTCGCCGGGCGCCGCGGTCACCGTTTTCAGATGAAGAAGTATTGTTGCTCCTCGTCATCGCCGATCGCGTGGGTACCGCGCTCGCCCATCGGCAATTCGTCGAGGCCTCCCGTGGGCATGTGGCGAGGCTGCGTGAGCTCGAGATGTTCGTCAGCCACGTGCCGGTGGACGGCGAGCTTCAGGGGATACTCGCTCGAGCCTGCGAGACCGCCTGCCGGCTGGCCGGGGTGACGGTGGCCGCGCTCGGGGTGGCCGCGGGGCCTGATGGCCTGGCCATCGCGGCGTCCACGGGTTTGCCCGCCGAGCTCGTCGGCGCGTGGCGCGCCGATCCCGGACGAGGGCTGACCGGAGAGATGTTCAGCACGCAGCGACCCGTGGTCTGCCGTGACGTGCAGAGCCGGGACGGATGCGAGGACGACCCGCTCCGCATGGCGGGCCTCCGCGGGTGCCTCGTCCTGCCCCTCCGACTCGGCCACCAAACCGTGGGCGCACTCTACCTGGCCGATCCGGAAGCGAGAGAATTCACGCCCGAGCAGGTGGGCGCGGCCCAGGTGCTGGCCTCGCTGCTCGCGGTCGCCATGGAGCACCACCGGCGGCATGGGGAGTCCCGGGTCACGTTCGAAGGAATGCTCTCCGCCCAGGAGCAGCACATTCAGATGGAAAAGGCCCGCGCCGTCGGAGCCATGGCGGGCGGGATCGCGAACGAATTCAACAATCTCCTCGCGGTCATCCTCGGCAAGACGCAGCTCATGCTCGCCCGGGCGCCCGACGGGTCCATGCGTGAGGGGCTGGGGGCCGTGGACGAAGCGGCGTGGCGGGCGGCCGACATCGTGCGCCGCCTCCAGGGCTTCGCCGCCACGAGCATGGACGACTCCACGACCTCCGTGGACCTGACCGCGGTGGTCGAAGACGCCGTGGTGCTGAGCCGCCCGGTCTGGAAGGACGAAGCCGAGGCGCGCAGCGTGGGGATCGAGATGGTGACCGATCTCGACAAGGTGCCGCCCATCGAGGGGCAGATGGGGGCCCTGCGCGAGGCGGTGATGAACCTCATTTTGAACGCCGTGGATGCGATGCCGAGCGGCGGCCGGCTGGGGCTGACCACGCGATGTGTGGACACGGGCGTCGAGCTCCAGGTGTCCGACACCGGCGAGGGCATTCCGGAGGATGTGCGGCGTCGTATCTTCGATCCGTTCTTCACCACGCGCGCGCCCCAGCGCACCGGGCTCGGGCTTTCCGTGGTCCACGGTGTCGTGGAGCGCCATCGCGGCAGCGTGCGGGTTCGCAGCGAAGAGGGTGGAGGCACCACCGTAACGCTGTCGCTGCCCGCGGCCCACGGCTATGCCGTGGACAGCCGACAGGCCGCCGTCGATGCGCCGCGCGACCCGGAGCCCGGTCGCTCGGCGCCCACGTCCATCCTCGTGCTCGAGGACGAGGAAGAGATCCGCTCCATGCTCGTGGACGCTCTCGCCGAGGCCGGATATCGCGTTGAGTCGGCCGCGGGCGGCTTGACCGGCCTCGCGCATTTCCAGGGAGGGAATTTCGACGCCGTGCTGACCGATCTCTCGCTGCCGGAGTGCTCGGGACTCGACGTCGCCCGCGCCGTCAAGAGTATGCGCGCCGAGACGCCGGTGGTGCTCATCACGGGCTGGGGGCGCCTCGTCGATCCCGTACGGCTTCGCGAGAGCGGGGTGGATCTCATGCTGGTCAAGCCTTTCCGCCTCGAGCGCGTCATCTCCGTGGTCGCCGACGCCCTCCGCCTCCGGCCTGGCCGCTAGCGGATTTGCCCGGCCGGCCCGCGGCAGGGGCGCCGGACGGCCAGGGACGGGGTCGGATTCGGGGATCTGGTGTGAGCGAGGGTGCTCGTGGGGAAGGCTCCCCGTGTGAGATACTGGTTCAAAGATGATTCCTGTGCGACCTCCCGCACTGACCACCCCTCCCCCTACGCATCGAGGCGTGAGCGGGGAGCGCTTTCGCTCGGAACGACATGGCCAATAGGTCCGGGCAGTGGAGGCTTCCAGACCCGACCAATCCCTCGACGAGCTGGAATCCTCGCTCCGCGAAGTGGGCGTGGCTCGAGGTCATCATGCCGCTCTTTGCGGTGGCCCTGCTCGTCGTCTTCTTCAAGCCAGAGTACATCCCGCACGTCTTCCTCGAAAGCGCGTCGTCACCCGTGGCGTGGGTCGCCTGGACTCTCCTCGGCGCGGTCGGAGGAGTACTCACTTTTTCCGGCCTCCTCGTCGTGTTCTTCCTGCTCTATTCGCCCGTCTACCTTGCCGCCAAGCTGCCCATCCTGACGGGCAAGGGGGGGTGGACGGATCGGCGAGAGATCCGCTTCTACGGGCTCTGCCTGATCGTCCTCCTTGTGCTGGTGGGGCTCGTCCTCTTTGACTGGCAGTGGTTCGTGGCCGCGTTTCTGCTCGTAGCCGGCTTCGCACCGGTGCTCTGGCGGGCCCTGGTGTGATCCCTCCGGGTTGACAGGTCCCGGCACGCTGACTATCCTTGGCCAGGATATGGACGAAATCGCGGTCCTGGTGCTGAACTACACGTACGAGCCGCTGCATTTCACCAACGCCAGGCGCGCGGTGACGTTGCTGCTCGCAGGCAAGGCCGAAAGCGTCGAGTCGTCTCCCCGCGTGGTGCGCTCGCCGTCACGGGTGTTCCCCCTCCCATCGGTGATCCGGCTGGCCGTCTATATCCGTAAGCCGTTCCTCGAGCGCGTCGCCTTCAACAAGAAAAACATCCTGCGCCGGGACGGCTATACGTGCCAGTACTGCAGCCGGCGCGGGGAGAAGCTCACCGTTGACCACGTCATGCCTCGCTCGCGCGGTGGCCAGACCACCTGGACCAATGTCGTCGCCGCCTGTCTCCGCTGCAATCTCTTCAAGGGCAACCGGACAGTGGAAGAGGCGCGCCTCCGGCTGATTCGCGAGCCGGTGCACCCCCAGTTCCTCTTCTCGGTCCACCTGATGCGCCACCCTCACGCGACGAGCTTCCTCGACTCGTGGCGTAAGTACCTCGTCGCGGTCCCCACCACCCCCTGAGCCAGTCGTTTCGGCTGTCCTCTGAGTTCGAGCCGGCGGGCGACCAGCCGCGGGCCATCGACCGCCTGACCGAGCTCTTGTCGGAGGGGCAACCGCACACGGTACTCCTCGGCATCACGGGGAGCGGCAAGACCTTCTCCCTCGCGAACGTGATCACCCGGCTGGGCCGGCCCGCCCTCGTGATCTCGCCCAACAAGACGCTCGCGGCCCAGCTCTACGGGGAGTTCAAGTCGTTCTTTCCCGGCGACGCCGTGGAGTACTTCGTCTCGTACTACGACTACTACCAGCCGGAAGCGTATATCCCGCAGTCGGACACCTACATCGAGAAGGATGCGCTCGTCAACGACGAGATCGACCGGATGCGGCACTCGGCCACGACTTCGCTCTTCGAGCGGCGCGACATCGTGGTCGTCGCCTCCGTCTCGTGCATCTACGGCATCGGGGCCCCCGAGACCTACCAGGGCATGCACGTGGGGCTGGAGACGGGCCAGACCATCGAGCGCGACACGCTCATCCGCAGCCTCGTGGCCGTCCAGTACGAGCGCAACGACGTCGACTTCCGGCGCGGAACCTTTCGCGTCCGGGGCGACGTGGTGGAGATCTTTCCCGCGGCCGCCGAGACGGAGGCCCTTCGCGTGGAGCTGTGGGGCGACACGGTGGAGAAGCTGTCCACCCTCGATCCGTTGCGCGGGGTGACCACCGGCTCGGTGCCGAGCACGAGAATCTATCCGGCCAGCCACTACGTAACCCCTGCCGACCAACTCGAGCGCGCGGTGGCGGGGGTGATGGACGAGCTCGGTGAGCGGCTGCGATTCCTCAAGGGCAAGAATCGGCTCCTCGAGGCCCAGCGGCTCGAGCAGCGGACGCTCTTCGACATGGAGATGCTCCGCGAGATCGGCTACTGCCACGGGGTCGAGAACTATTCGCGCCATCTCTCGGGCCGGAAGCCGGGTCAGAATCCTCCCACCCTCATGGACTACCTGCCCAAAGACGCCATCGTCATCATCGACGAGTCCCACGTGACCGTGCCGCAGATCCGGGGCATGTACCCCGGCGACCGCTCCCGCAAAGAGGCGCTGGTCGAGTACGGCTTCCGCCTGCCCTCCGCCTTCGACAATCGCCCGCTGACCTTCCAGGAGTTCACGACGATGGTGCCGCAGACGCTCTACGTGTCGGCCACGCCCGGGGCCTACGAGCTGGGGCTGGCCGGTGGCCAGCGGGAGGCGCCGGGGAAGTCCTGGTTGGGCGGTGCGGTGGCGGAGCAGATCATCCGGCCGACGGGACTGATGGACCCGAAGATCACCGTCAAGCCCGCCGGTCTCCAGGTGGACGATCTCATGGCAGAGGTGCGGGCCCGCGCGGAGCGTGGGGAGCGCGTGCTCATCACCACTCTGACCAAGCGCATGGCCGAGGACCTGAGCGAGTACTACCAGCAGAACGGGCTCCGGGTGCGCTACCTCCATTCCGACATCGACACGCTCGACCGCGTGGCCATCATCCGCGAGCTGCGGATGGGCAAGTACGACGCCCTCATCGGCATCAACCTCCTGCGGGAAGGGCTCGATCTCCCCGAGGTGTCGCTGGTGGCCATCCTCGACGCAGACAAGGAAGGCTATCTCCGGTCCGCCACCTCGCTCATCCAGACCGCGGGCCGCGCGGCCCGTCACGTCAACGGCGAGGTGATCATGTATGCCGACGCGGTAACCGGCTCCATGCGCGAGGCCATCGCGGAGACGGACCGGCGGCGCATCGTGCAGGAGGCGTACAATCAGGAGCACGGCATCACGCCGGAATCGGTGAAGCGCGGCATGAAAGACCTCCTGGACAGCGTGCCCGAGCGGGACTACTACACGGTGGACGTGCCGAAAGAGACTGTGCCCACCTGGGAGAGCCCCGAGGCCCTCCAGAGCCACATCGCGGAGCTCGAGGGAGCCATGAAGGAAGCCGCGCGCCGGCTCGACTTCGAGCGCGCGGCCGAGCTCAGGGACCGGGTCAAGGCCCTCAAGAAGGTCGACCTCGGCGTCCGCTGAGGGGTCGCGCGAGCCGCCATGGTCATCAAATGGACGCTCATCTTCTTCGCGGTCCTGTCCGTATCGCTCGTGGTGCTGTCGAAAGTGATCTCGTTCATGAACCCTCCCCGGCCGGGACGCCCGGGTCCGCCAGTGCTGCGCCGGCTCAACCGGATGCTTCGCTGGACCATCCTCATTCCCGCGGCGATCGGCCTGGCCGTTCTCGTGGTGACGCTGTGGCTGGGCGCGTAGGGACAGTCGATCTCGCGCCGAAGCTCGCCGAGCTGCCCGACCGGCCGGGCGTGTACTTGTACAAGGACGCCAAGAACCAGATCATCTACGTGGGAAAGGCGGCGTCGCTCCGGAGTCGGGTGCGCTCTTACTTCCAGGAATCACGCGTGCGGGACGCGAAGACCGATGCGCTGGTGACGCAGATCTGCGATCTCGAGGTCATTGTCACCGGCAACGAGCTCGAGGCGCTCATCCTCGAGTCCAATCTGGTCAAGCGTCACCGGCCCCGTTACAACATCATCCTCCGCGACGACAAGCACTATCCCTTCCTCAAGCTGACCACCAATGAGGAGTTTCCCCGCCTCGTGGTGGCGAGGCGGGTGCAGAAGGACGGCGCGGCCTACTTCGGACCCTTTTACCCGGCCACGGCCATGCGCGAGACGCTCCGGCTCGTCCGGCAGCTCTTTCCCCTCCGCACCTGCCGCATCACTATCGACGGCAAGAAGGCGCGCCCGTGCCTCCAGTACTACATCCACCGGTGCAACGCGCCCTGCACGGCTCTGGAGACGCGCGAAGGGTACGAGCGGACGGTGCGCGACGTCGAGCGCTTCCTCGAGGGCAAGAACGACGGGCTGGCCCAGGAGCTGACCACGCAGATGGAGGCCGCGGCCGCCGAGGAGAAGTTCGAGATCGCGGCCCGGCTGCGCGATCGCGTGCAGGCACTGAATACGGTGCGCGAGCGCCAGAAGATCATCTCGACCGAAGACAGCGATCTCGACATCGTGGGCCTCGTGCGACAGGGCCACGACGCCTGCGTACAGCTGTTCTTCGTCCGGCGCGGACGGCTGCTCGGCCGGGAGTCGTTCTTCTTCGACCGGCTCACCGGGGCGGGGGAGGGGGAGATCCTCTCCGCCTTCCTGCGTCAGTTCTACGCCCGGGAGGTGGTGCCGCCGCCGGAGATCCTGCTCTCCGAGGAGGTGCCGGAAGCCGCGCTCACCGGGGAGTGGCTGACCACCCGGCGGGGCGGCAGGGTGGAGCTGGGCGCTCCCCAGCGCGGGCGGAAGCGTGAGCTCGTGGCCATGGCCGAAGAGAATGCGGCGCTGGCCTTGCAGAGCCACCTCCTGTCTCGGGGCAATCGGACGCAGGCCGTGCTCGACGAGCTCCAGCGCACCCTCGGCCTGCCCGAGCCACCGCACCGGATCGAGGCCTTCGACGTGTCGACCTTCCAGGGCGGGGAGACGGTCGCGTCCATGGTCGTCTGGCAGGACGGGGAGATGAAAAAGGACGACTACAAGCGCTATCGCATCCGCACCGTCACGGGAACGGACGACTTCGCCGCCATGCACGAGGCGGTGAGCCGGCGCTATGGACGCGCCCTCGAGACGGACGGCGCCCTTCCGGACCTGGTGCTCCTGGACGGCGGCCGCGGGCAGTTGGGCGCGGGGCTCAAAGCACTGGAGGCGATCGGACTCGACTACGTGCCGATGGCCTCGCTCGCCAAGCGCGCCGAGGAAGTCTTCACGCCCGACCGTCTCGAGCCCCTCGTTCTCGACCTGACGTCGCCCGCCCTGCAGGCGCTTCAGAGAATCCGCGACGAAGCGCATCGCTTCGCCATCACGTATCACAAGAAGCTCCGCAGCCGCCGGACCATCAGCTCCGTCCTCGACCAGATCCCCGGCGTCGGCCCCGCCCTCCGCACCAGTCTCCTCAAGACGCTGGGCTCGGCCAAGGCGGTGCGCGAGGCCTCCGTCGGCCAACTCGCCGCGGTGCCCAAGGTGTCGCCGAGGCTGGCCGAGCGCATCCACGACTTTTTCCACCCCGCCCCTCAGGAGAGGGAACCGTCTGGAACGGAACCGGGTTAGACTCACGTCCATCCACGTGGAAGGAGGTGAACCCATGAAGAAGATCCTGATGGCTCTGGTCCTGGTGCTGGCGACGGCCGGTGCGGCGTTCGCGAACCAATGCCCGTTGCTGATCAAGCAGATTGACGATGCCACCGCCGGCAAGACGGACGACAATTCCAAGAAGGCCCAGGCGCTCGCCAAGGAAGCCAAGGCGCTTCACGATTCCGGCAAGCACGCCGAGTCCGTCGCCAAGGCGGATGAGGCCGCGGCGGCGATCGGTCTCACGCTGAAAAAGAAGTAGTCTCGGCATCCCCGCCCCGGGGACCGCACGGTCCCCGGGGGCCGTTCTTGCTCCTGCCTCCTAAGTGTGGGAAAATCAGGACGAATATGGCCAGCGACGACCGCGTAGACCGGTATCCCTTCCGTGAGATCGAGCCGAAGTGGCAGCGCACGTGGGAGGAGAGCGGGCAGTTTCGCGTCACCGAAGATCCCACGCGGCCCAAGTACTACTGCCTTGAAATGTTTCCCTATCCCTCGGGCAGAATCCACATGGGTCACGTCCGCGTATACACGATCGGCGACCTTCTCGCGCGCTTCAAGTGGATGCGCGGCTTCAATGTGCTCCACCCGATGGGATGGGACGCCTTCGGCCTGCCCGCCGAGAACGCCGCCATCGACAACGGCGTGCATCCCGCGGTGTGGACGCACGAGAACATCGCCAACATGAAGACGCAGCTCCGGAGGCTCGGCATGTCCTACGACTGGGACCGCGAGCTCGCCACCTGCGACCCGACCTACTATCGCTGGGAGCAGCTTATCTTCATCCGGATGTTCGAGCGGGGGCTCGCGTACAAGCAGCGCTCCAAGGTCAACTGGTGTCCTTCGTGCCAGACCATCCTCGCCAATGAGCAGGTCGAGAATGGACGCTGCTGGCGCTGCGACTCCGAGGTGACGACCAAGGACATCGAGGGCTGGTTCTTCAGGATCACCGACTACGCTGAGGAGCTGCTGGCCTGGACCGAGAAGCTTCCCGGCTGGCCGGAGCGGGTCCTCACCATGCAGAGGAACTGGATCGGAAAGAGCGAAGGCGCCGAGTTCGACCTGCCCGTGGCCGGACGCGGAGACCTCACCATCACGATCTTCACCACGCGCCCCGACACGTCGTTCGGCATGACGTATGCGGTGCTGGCGCCCGAGCATCACTTGGTGGATGCTCTCGTGTCGAATGCGGACGAAGCGGAGCGGGTGAAGGTCTTCCGGCAGGAGGTTGCGCGCGAGACGGAGATCGAGCGGCTGGCCGCCGATCGACCGCAGCGGGGCCTCCGGCTCGCCGCGCGCGCCGTCAACCCGTTCACGGGGAAGGAGATACCGCTCTTCCTCGCGGACTATGTGCTCATGGGCTACGGCACGGGGGCCATCATGGCCGTACCGGGCGAAGACCAGCGCGACTGGGACTTCGCCAAGCAGCACGGCCTCGAGATCATCGCCACCGTGAAGAGGCCGCGGGAATGGCCGGAGACGCAGGCGTATACGGGCGACGGCGTGAAGATCAACTCGGGCTTCCTCGACGGACTCACCATCGAGGAGGCGAAGCGTAAGGCCATCGACTGGTTGGTGGGCAAAGGCATCGGGCGGTCGAAGGTCAACTATCGTCTCCGCGACTGGGGGATCAGCCGCCAGCGCTACTGGGGCGCCCCCATCCCCATCTTTTACTGCGAGACGTGCGGCATGGTGGCGGAGCGCGAGGACCGGCTCCCCGTGGTGTTGCCCGAAGACGTGCAGATCAGCGGCAAGGGCGGTTCACCGCTCGCTGAAGTCGCCAGCTTCGTCCACGCCACGTGCCCCAAGTGCGGGGGCCGGGCGCGGCGCGATACCGATACCATGGACACCTTCGTGGAGTCTTCCTGGTACTTCCTCCGCTATTGCTCGCCCAGATACGACCAGGGCATGTTCGAGCGGAAGGCGGCCGAGTACTGGATGCCCGTGGACCAGTATATCGGCGGTATCGAGCACGCGGTGCTGCACCTGCTCTACGCACGCTTTTTCATCAAGGTGCTGCGCGATCTGGGCATGATCACGCTCGACGAGCCGTTCGCGGCCCTCCTCTCGCAGGGGATGGTGATCAAGGACGGAGCCAAGATGTCCAAGTCCAAGGGCAATGTCGTCGATCCGGACGACATGATCCGCCGGTTCGGGGCAGACGCCACGCGGCTCTTCACCCTGTTCGCCGCCCCCCCGGAGCGCGACCTCGAATGGACGGAGAGCGGTGTGGAGGGCGCCTCCCGTTTCCTCAACCGGCTCTGGCGCTTCGTGAGTGCTCACGCGGAAACGATCAGGGGCGGCGGCCGCGTGCCCGGCGCGCTCACGGAGGCCGGCCGTGCCTTCCGTCGCACCATTCACGAGACCATCGGCCGCGTTACCACCGACGTGGAGCGGCATTTCCACTTCAACACCGCGATCAGCGCCATCATGGAGCTGGTGAATGCGCTACACGATTTCGAGCGGGACTCCCTCGATGGCGTGGCGGGGGAAGAGCGCGGCGCACTCATTCGCGAAGCGGTGGACGTGACCCTGCGCCTCATCGGCCCCGGGGCGCCCCATTTCGCGGAAGAGCTCTGGCACGAGCTTGGGCACGCGGAAAGCCTCTTCACCCAGCCGTGGCCCGTGGCCGACGCGTCGGCTCTCGTGAAAGAGCAGGTGACGGTGGTGGTCCAGGTGGACGGCAAAGTACGCAGTCGGCTCACCGTGGATGTCTCGGCCCCCGAGCAGGCGGTGCGCGAGCAGGCACTGGCGGAGGACAGGATCCGGCCCTGGCTTGACGGACGGGAGGTGACCAAAGTCGTGGTCGTGCCGGGACGTCTCGTGAATATCGTGACGCGGGCATGAGCCGGCTCACGTTGTCCGGCGCGTTTCTCGCCGCGGCGCTCATGGCATGGGGAGCGGGCGGATGCGGCTATGCGCTCCAGGGCAATCTGCCGGGCCATCTCAAGACGGTGTCGGTTCCCGTCTTCAAGAACCGCACCACCGAGGCCGGCGCGGAAAGCACTATCACGTCGGCGGTGGTCAACGCTTTCACCACCAATGGCCGGCTGCGGGTGGTGGCCCTCGACAAAGCCGACTCCGTCCTCGAGGGTGAGATCATCGGCTACAGCGTGCAGTCCCTCACCTATGACAGCAAGCTCAACCTCCGCTCCTACCGCCTGACCGTGAGCATGGACGTCCGTTTCCGCGATCTGAAGCGGAGCGAGCTTCTCTGGCAGCAGACCGGGCTCGTCGAAGAGGTTTCCTTCGACGTCGCCGGGCAGGTCTCGGACACGATCAGCCGCGAAGAGGGTGCGGTGAAGCAGGCGGCCCTCGAGATCGGGCGGAAAGTGGTCAATCGCGCGGTCGACCGCTTCTAGTGCAGTACTCGGCCTGGCTGCGCCAGCTCGAGCAGGGGCAGGTCGCACCTGTCGTCCTCCTCAACGGCCCGGACACCTTCCTCGTCGAAGAAGCCGTGAGCAGGCTCACCCGCGTGGTGTGTCCGGATCCCGCCCTGCTTGCCATGAGCCGCGAAGTGCTCGAGACGCGTGAGGTTGGCGCCGAGGGCATCGTGCGCGCCGCGGAGACACTGCCGTGGGGGGCGCCGCGACGGCTGGTGATCGTCCGCGGCGTCGAAACGCTCGGCCCCAAGCAGGCCGAGCCACTCATCGAGTACCTCCGCGCGCCGAACCCGAGCACGGTGCTCGCCCTCACCGTCCTCCTGCCCATCGTGGCGTCGCACTGGATCGCCAAGGCCGTGTCGGCCGCGTCGCCCGTCCCCTCGGTGGTCGAGCTGCCCCAGCTCACTGGCCGGGCTCTCGCCGCATGGCTTCGGGCGCGGGCCTCCGGCGAAGGCTTCGAGTTGAGCGACGAGGCGGCCCAGCTGCTCATCACCCTGGTCGGCGATGACCCCGCCGCCCTTGCGGGCGAGGTGGTCAAGGCCGCCATCGGTGGGGGAGCGGCCAATCGGCACGTCGGGGTCGCCGAGGTGCGCGCGGTGGTGGGCGAGCATCGTACGCGCGAGGTGTTCGAGCTGACGCGCGCCGTCGAGCAGAAGGACGCGGGGATGGCCCTGCCGCTTCTCGAGCGGCTCCTCGCGGGGGGCGAAGAGCCGCTGCGCATTCTCGCCATTCTCTCCGGACAAGCGCGCCGCCCGCCGTCTCTCACGGCGCCGGTGCGGCTGGCACGCTGCTGGGAGGCCGAGCGGAGGCTCAAGCTGGGTGGGCCGCCTCGCCCGGAGCTCGTGCTCCTCGTCGCGGATCTGTGCAGAGCGTGAGCGTCCGCCTCGCCGCCTGCGCCCTCCTCGTCGCGGCACTTCTACCCGGACCGGTCCTGGCCTTGACGGCGGGTGCTTCGTCTCTCGCCGTGGAGCTTCCTGCCGGGGTCCCGCTGGCGGGCTATGGCAGCATGCCGCGACGGGCCTGGATACCGGATTTCCTCGGACGGCATCCGTATGCCTTCTGGTTCAATCCTTCCACTGGCGTGCACGATCCACCCCGAGTCCGGGTCCTCGCCCTCGAGTCCGGGGGTACCCGCGTGCTCTGGCTGTCCGCCGACCTGGTGGGAGTGGATCCGGCGCTCGTCGCCGACCTGCGTGCCCGGCTCGCGCGAACGGACGCTCCGCCTTCCGCGGTGATTCTCTCCGCGTCTCATACGCATTCGGGTCCCGGGGCCTATGCCGACTCGGCTTTCTGGGCGTTCGTGGCCGCGGATCGCGAGTCGCCGGCGGTGCGCAAGAGCATCCTCGACGTCATGGAGAGCGCGGCGCGCGAGGCCTGGAGGCGCCGGGAGCCGGCGCGCGTCGTGGCAGGCAAGGGCACGGTCACCGGCATCGCCACGAGCCGGCTCGACCAACCGCTCGATCCGGAACTGGGTGTGCTCAAAGTGACCGCGGTGGACGGACGCCCCGTTGCCCTCGTCTGGAACTACGCGATACACGGCACGGCGCTCGGCCACGGCAACTTTCAGATCTCCGGTGACCTCATGGGCGAAGCCTCCGCCCGGCTCGAGCGCGAGACCGGCGTTCCCGTCCTCTTCGTCAATGGCGCCGCCGGCGACGTCAGCCCCATATGGCGCGGCTGGCCGGGGGTGGAAACGATAGGATCGACGCTGGCCGGGTCCGCCCTCGCCACGTGGCGCGCGCTGCCGGCGGGACGTGACGAGACGCTGGGCATCGCGGAGAGCCGGGTCGCCCTCCCCCATCCCGGCGTATCGGTACGCAACTGCGTCGGGCGCTGGATGCCGCGCGGCGTGCGCATCGGCCTCGCCGGCGCCTTGGCCTCCTCGGCCGCGATCACCGCGGTGCGCATCGGCGAGACGGCGTGGGTCACCGTGCCAGGAGAGCTCCAGACCCGACTCGGACTGGATATCAAGGCGGCGGGCCATGGGCGCTTCGAGCAGACCTTCGTCGCGGGATACAGCAACGATTATCTCGGATACTTCCTTACCGCCAAGGACTACGAGCGCCCGAGCTACGTAGCCTGCGGAAGCTTCTACGGCGAGAGAGGCGGGGAGACGGTACGCGATGCCGCCGTGGAGCTGTTGAGCCGGCTGGCCGGCCCGAGGCCCCGCGGGTGATTCCCGGTCTAGCGGGCGAGGGAGCGGGCGAGAGACGACTTCTTGCGGGCCGCGGTATTGCGGTGGATCACGCCGCGGCTGACCGCGCGATCGAGCTCGCGGACGGCCGCGTGCACCTCTTCGGCGGCCTTGGGAGCCTTGCCGGTGACTGCGGTACGCGCCGTCTTCACCGCCGAGCGGATGGCGCTCCGGAGCGCGCGGTTGCGCAAGCGCCGCTTCTCATTCTGCTTGATCCGCTTCTTGGCGGAACGGGTATTGGCCACGACGACCTTCCTCCTGTGACGATGGACTCAAAGCAGCGCACTGGGGGCGACATCAGACGGTACCGTCCATGTGCGCGACTGTCAAGGATAATGTCGCGATGAGCGATGCGCAGCGGGCGTCGCACCAGGGCGTTCGGAGCCGGACCCGTCACCGACGCGTTCTTCGTCGCCTTCCGCATTCCGAATCTTCTCCGCCGCCTCCTCGCGGAAGGCGCCTTGTCTACCGCCATCATCCCCGTCTTCACGGAGTCCCTGCATCGAGGTGGCCGCGCCGAATTCATACGGATCGTGAGAGCCACCACCGGTGTGGCCATCGTCGTGCTCTGTGTCGTGTCCGGGCTCGGCATGCTCCTCGCGCCGTGGATCGTGCGAGTCATGGCGCCGGGCTGGACCGCGGATCCGCCGCTGGTGGAGCTCGCAGGCTCCCTGACACGCCTCATGTTCCCGTATCTCCTGCTCGTGGGGCTGGCCGCGCTGGCCATGGGTGCGCTCAATGCCCAGCACCGTTTCTTCACCGCGGCGCTGGGACCCGCCGTGCTCAACGTGGCCATGATCGTCTCGGTGCTCGTGCTGGCGGGGCGAATGTCGCCGCCGATATTCTCGCTCGCGGTGGGCGTGCTCGCGGGCGGGCTGGGCCAACTCCTCGTTCAGCTGCCCGAGCTCTCGCGTCTCGGGGTTCCCCTTCGCCCGTCGCCGGAATGGTCGCACCCGGCCGTGCGGGCCATTGCCGGCCGGCTCTGGCCCGCGGTGTTCGCCCTGGCCGCGGTCCAGGTCACCGTGCTCGTCAACACACTGCTCGCGTCACTCCTTCCCCAGGGCACCGTGTCGTATCTCTACTACGCCGACCGCGTGATGGAGTTCCCCCTGGGCGTCTTCGGCATTGCCCTCGCCACCGCGGTGCTTCCCGGCATGGCCGCCCAGGCGGCGCGAGGAGAGCATCGCGCGTTGACGGAGACTTTGGGATTCGCGCTGCGCCTCTCCGCCTTCATCGCGGTTCCCGCGGCCGTGGGCCTGCTCGCACTCGGGTATCCCATCGTGCGGCTGCTCTTCCAGCGGGGCGAGTTCAGCCCGGCGGATGCCGTGGCCACCACCCAGGCCCTCGCCGGCTACGCGGTCGGCCTTCCCGCTTTCTCGGCGACGCGCATCGCCGCCCAGACCTTCTATGCGCTCGGAGACACTCGCACCCCCGTATGGGCAGGTTTCGCGTCGGTGGTGGCCAATGTCGCCCTCGCGTTCGCGCTGATGTGGCCGCTCAAGCATGCGGGGCTGGCCCTCGCCTCCTCTCTATCCGCCTACCTCAATCTGGCGCTGCTGTGCTGGCTTCTCCGCCGCCGGCTCGGCGCCATCGGCGCCCGGGAGACGCTGCGGTCCCTCGCGCGAACGTGCGCGGCCTCGGTGGTGCTCGGGGTGTGGTGTCTGGCCGTGGCGAGCCGGTTGGGCGCGGGATGGGAGGGCACGGGGCGCACGCTGGGCGCGCTCGTGGTGGGCGCGGTCATATACGTCGTGGTCGCGGCCGCGCTCCGCGCCCCCGAACTCCGCGCGCTCCTCGGCATGCTGCGGCGCGGCCGTCAGACCTTGCCGGGAGCGGGGAGCGGGTGATAGACTTCGTCATGCTTTTCCGGTGTGTCTGGTACGCCCCGGTCACGGCCTCGGCAGGATGGAACGGCCGCTACCGGGGCGTCGCTGTGTCCGGGCCCCGGAGAGACTGATGGACGTGCTCCGCGAGTTCCTCGCCGCCCTGCAGACAGAGCGGGG
>WNFP01000057.1_pt1 | contig 73724 bp, 67 predicted proteins | sample 5400201 | NCBI WGS metagenome assembly WNFP01 (sample SAMN13153355, study PRJNA577476) | soil metagenome | isolation source: 115 cm saprolite under Madrone tree | place: USA:California | collected 2016-06-14
AGGTCGCGGTTGAGCACGTCTCGCGCCGCCATACCGAGAATTTCCTCGGCGCGGCGGTTCATGATCACCACACGCTGTTCGGGCCCAATGGTGACCACGCCGCTCGACATGCGCTGCAGGATCCGTTCGTTGAACTCTTTCTGATACTGGAGCTGGTGATGGACCCCGATGTCACGAATGGCCGTGGCGAGGTGGCTCGCCAGATTGAACAGCGTCTCGGTTTCCCGACGACCGTAGGCTCCCCCCGTGATCCGCTGGCCGAGGGTGAGAATGCCCACGAGCTGTCCATGCGAGGCAAGGGGGATGGCCACCACCGCCTGCAGCACGGCCATCTCCCGGGCGATCTCCCGCGCGGCGGCCTCGGTCGACTTCGCGTGGGCTTCGTCGATCTGGATGAGCCGTCCTTCCGACATCAGCCAGAGGGGCAGGCCACTGTCGGCGGGAAGGCTAACCGATTCGACCACGAGCGGGGCCAGCCCGCGGGACGCGCGAACACGATACTGCCGGTGCTCGTCCTCCGACAGGAGGATAGCGCTCCGGCTGGGGCGCGCCAACTCCGAGACTGCGTCGAGGAAGAGATCCAGCACCCGAGGCAGATCGAAGCCCGCGGCCAGCGCCTTGGCGAATTCCTTGGCGACCTGGGTCAGCTCGCGCGCCGACGCGCCCCAAGCCAGTTCGGCCTCGTCCATGATGGGCTCGGGCCCGACAAACCTGCGAGCGCTCCGGAGCGCCGCCACCTCTTGAAGCAGTCGGAGCTTGTCGTCGGCTTGGCGTAACACGGCCTGCACGTGCTGGGTGCTAAAAGGGTACAGGAGGACGAAGTCGGCCTCTTCAGCGGCCATTTCATCGTCAGGAGAGAGACCCTCGGCCGGCAATACGCACACCACGACCGCCGTCGGTCTCAGCTGGCGGGCTTTGGCGATGAAGCCGTTGAGCTCGCGGGCCGGGCGGGCGGCATGCTTCAGGATCAGGTCTACCTCGGTGAGGCGAAGCGTGCGCAGCGCCTCTTCATCGGTTTGCGCGGGGAAGACCGAGTAGCTGGTGAGCGCACGCAGCAGCTTGGCGCCGAGCGCCTCGTCCCCGGCCACCAGCAGCACTGTCTTCACGCAGGCACTCCCGTCGGCTTGGCCAAGGGTACCGGAAACTCAACGGTGAAGGTGCAGCCCGACCGGCCCGCGTGGTTGCGTGCGCGCAGGATGGCTTTGTGGGCGTCGGCGATCGCCCGGCAAATGGCCAAGCCGAGCCCCGTCCCTCGGGCCTTGGTGGTCACGAAGGGATTGAAGATCTGTTCGGCCATGTCGTCCGGGATCCCACAACCCGTGTCTGAGACCTCTACGAGTAGAGTCGAGCCACCACCTTGCGACAAGTCGGCCACCCGTATCGTGAGCTCCCCTCCGGAATCCATGGCCTCAAGGGCATTTAAGCATAGGTTGAGAAAAAGTTGCTCTAACTGAAACGCGTTGCCAAGGACAGGGCGGTAGGGGCCGGGAGTCACCCGGCGCAGGGTGATTCCCCGCGCCTCGAGCTGGGGCTGGATAAGCGAAAGGGTGTCGTCCAGGGGGACCACGACGTCCACCGCCTCCATGGGCTGGCGGGAGGCTGTGGAGAGCATCCGGAAGCGGTCGAGGAGGTCGTCCATCCGGTTGATTTCACGGCCAACCACGCGAGCGCAGTTCTGGCGGAACTCGGGGTCGTCGAATCGGCTCGGCAACAGCTGGGTGAAGGCTTTGATCGACACCAGGGGATTCCGGATCTCATGGACCATGCCGGAGGCGATTGCCTCCAGGGAGGCGAGGCGCTCTGCCCGCCGCCGTTCCCGCTCCAGCTCCTTGAGCCGGGAGAGATCGGCGAAGACCGCCACGGCGCCGGCCAGAGTGCCTTGGGGCCCGAGGAGCGGCGAGATGGTGCACATCAGCGGAATCATCTGTCCGGCTGGGTCTGGAAGGGCGATCTCGACCTGCGAGTGGGGCTGGCCATCCGCGAGGGTGGCCTCGATGAGCCGGCCGAGGACGGACGGCAGCTCTTCGATGCTGCGCCCCCGCAGTGTCTCGGCCAAGCGTCCCGTCAGCTGCTCCGCCGCCTTGTTGAACACATTGACGCGTCCGCGCGCTCCCACAACGACCACACCGCTTTCGATTGTTGCCAGCGTTTTCTGGAGTTCTTCATTCACCAAGAGCACGCGCTGGTGCGTCTGCGCATTTCGGATGGCGACGGAGGACTGGTGCGCGAGTGTTTGGAGCAGATCAGCATCGTCGCTGAAGTAGGGGCTTCCGGAGCGCTTGGGGCCGCCAATGATCAATCCGAAGAGTTGCCCCTCCTCTAAAAGAGGTGCGGCCACCTCAGCATGGAGGTGGTTCATCTCGGCCAGGGGCCCGGAGCTCCCGTCATGCCCGATGAGTTCATCACGAAAAATGAGACCCTGGACGGTCGCGGCGTGACTCGCAATGGCCGATCTTGAACTGAGATGTTCGGGTGCTTGCCTGCCTCCAGACTCCCACGTACGTACGAGTTGGGCCTCATCCTCGTCGAGCAGGTATATTGCAACCCACTCTGGCTTGACGAAGTCTCGGATGACGGCTCCTGCGCAGTCCAGGATCACAGGCAGTTCGATCGTATTACTGAGCGCTCGACTGGTCTCGCGGATAATCCGCTGGTAGTCGTACGGTTCTCGGTAGAGATATCGATCGAAAGCTAGTTGGATCCGAGTCTTGAGCGGATGGAACATTACTGCGATGCTAAGTGCGAGGAGGATCTCGAGCGGAGTGAACCAATGCTCGTCGGGAAAGATGAGATTACTACCGACGAGAAGAAACACGAGCACCGCCCCAGCCACGGCAAATGCCGCCAAGTACACTGCGCCCTGCTTAACAACTACGCGGATGTCCATGAGTCTGTGCCGGAGAATCGCATGACCAATGAGACCAACCATGACAAGGGAGAAGAAGGGGCCATACTTTCCGAAGTTGGAGGTTCGGAAGACGAGCGGCACCAGAACGTTGGTGGTGGCGATGATCAAGCCGGGTATGGATAGCGCCAACATTACATGGCGAGCCTGAAGTCGCAGCAATCCCCCATTCTCCCGAAACTTCAACATGAGAACGGAGAAGGCAGCCAACAAGCAGCCGAGGATGTACGCAGCAAAGAAGGGATGGAGCCAGCCATAGATTATCTTGAAGTCTTCACGTTCAACGACAACCGAGACTACTATCCAAGGAGACAACGACAGGCCACAGAAAAGCAAGGCGAGCGGGATGAAGACCCGGAGAAGAATCCTCGGCCGAACTCTGGACCCCACCGGAAACGTAGTAGCCCAAGCTAGAACACCGAGAGCGACCAGGCTACCCATCGCGAAGGTGAACCGCCTTGGGCTAGGCGAAAGTGGAGCGACGTAATTTCCGAGGATTATCCCTATGGTCCACAGGGTCGTGGCCAATGCGAGGAACGCGAACGATCCATGAGAAAACGACTTCGGCTGCTGCTTGAAAACATAACCAGCGATCGCAAGATTGAGGAGGGCGATTAGGCTGAGACATGCAGCCATTGCGCCAAAGATCATAACTGTATCACCTCTCGATCTTAATGGATCGCCGAGGCACCCCATCTCGAGACACTATGAGTTTGCCCCTTCATGCACTGATTGACTCGTTTCTGGCCAAGGCCGACGCTTCGATGGCCGCCGGAAATTCGAGAATGATTGTCGTGCCACGTCCCTTTGCGTTGTTCTCGGCACGGATTGTGCCCCGGTGGGCGTCCGTAATGCTATGACAAATGGCGAGCCCAAGCCCCGAGCCGCGAGACTTGGTAGTAAAGAACGGATCGAAAATTTTGAGTCGGATTGCATCAGATATCCCAGGCCCGGTATCGGACACCTCCACGGCAACCCAACTGCTCGCATTTCTCTCTAGGGCCTTGGTCCGTACCGTTAGAACACCACCTTGGCCCATTGCCTCGATAGCATTGAGGAACAGATTGAGGAATACTTGTTTGAGTTGGTCTGCTGGTACCACCACCCAAATAGGCGTCTCAGCGAAGTAACGGTGGACTACAGTGCCGGACTGTTCAAATTGTGCCCTCAGAAGGGATAGGGTGTCTAGGATCGGATCGTGTATGTCAACTGACCCAGAAAATTGCGAAGAAGGAGCGGCGAGGCTTCGCAAGCGTTCGACGAGTTGGTCAATTCGGTCGATTTCTCGACTGGCTACTCCTGAGAAGCCATGCCTGAAATCTGGGTCGGCAAATCGTTCTGGCAAGAGTTCAGCAAAGGTTTTTATTGCTACGAGGGGATTCTTTATTTCGTGCGCAATGCCGGCGACGAGCACACCCAGGGACGCAAGACGCTCGGCCCGCCGTTTCTCGTCCTCAAGCGCCTTTACATTCGACAGATCACTGAAGACAATTAGTGCCCCGACAATTGCGCCTCGATCATCTTTCAGTGCAGAACTGGAACACACGAGAGGAGTTCTTCGACTAGCAGGGCCCGGTAAGGAGGTTTCCTCCTGCAGTCTTGATTCCCCATCCATTAGAGTCGTCTTGAGCTGACCCGCCAGGGCTTGTGGGAGCTGGTCGACCTTCATGGTTGCGAGAGTGTCGCGTCCATAGCCTATGAGACGTTCTGCGGTGGAGTTGGACAACGCGACCTTGCCGTTAGCGTCAATGGTTATGACGCCACTGTCCATGGTGCGAAGAATGTTCTCAACATACTCGTTTACCAGGACGACCTGGCGATACAACTGGGCATTCTTCACAGCGATGGCCGCTTGATTGGCAATTGTAGTCAGAAGTTCAACATCCTCCGCAAAGTACGCATCTCCTGAGAGCTTTGGTCCCAGCAGCAGGAATCCGATGAGCTGGTGCTCTGAAAACATCGGTAGGACAAAGTCCGCCCCTAGTTGCGCCAGATGGACAAGGACCGCTTGTGCTCGATGTCCAAGCTGTGACCGTCCGAGCTCATCCCGTAGAAGTGGTTGCCGAAAGGTCCCGAGGAACGTTGGCAGAGCGCTGCTGGATATGATGAAGTTAGGATCACTCGTTCCTGATGCTTCGCCAAATGCCTGTGCAACCTCGCGACGAAACCTATCATTCCCCGATCCCGATTCTCGAATGTAAACAGAAACAAGATCGGGTCGAAATGTTCGCTGGACGAGTTCGCAGAGGTACCCAAGAAGGGATTGAAGATCGAGAGTAGAGCCAATTGTGCGACTGGCTTCGCGGAGGATCTGCTGATAATTGTACGACTCCCGGTACAGGTAGCGATCCATCGAGCTTTGAATCCAACCTTTCAACGGCTGGAACGCGAAAGCAATGGCGAGGGCGACGAGTACCTCCACCTCCGTACCCAGCGCTACTTCTTGAAGACGTTGTCCCACCATCGTACTGGCAAGACCGAGGAAGGTCGCGAAAATCCCTCCAACGACGAGAGCAGCGAAGAGGTAAACGATGCCTCGACGCACTATAAGGCGAATATTCATTAAGCGATGCCGGATGATTGCATGAGTTGAAAAGGCGAAGAACAGTAGAGAAAAGTAGGGACCCAGTACACTGTATTTGGATGTCTTCCCAAATAGCGGGATGAGAAGATTCGTTGTTATGGCACCCGCCCCCGTAAGGGAAATTCCTAAGAGGAGATAGCGCAACTGGACACGGGTGATACCCAACGCGTGTCGACTGGCCCGAAACAGCATGTAGATACCACCGGCAAAGCACAGGAGGAAATAGACACCGAACCATCTATGCAGAGGCCCGTACACGAAGTTGCTGCGGGGAATCCCGGGAACTGCCCCGGCCACTATCCATGGTCCAAGAGACAGCCCAACGAAGATGAGACAGAGGAGACCGGGAACGATGATGCTCAGCCTCCGAATGGAGGTGCCCGCGTCAGAGAGTGAGTCAACCATCCAAATGAGCGTGAATGGGATGCCGCTAGCAAAGGCGAAACCGATCCTGCCCAGCAGAATGGTGTCTCCTGGACTCTCGGCCGCTAGAGCTAGCGAAATTGCTAAAGTCCACCCAGCCGTCACGAGTGCCATAACACCGAACCGACGATTTACTCGTGCCGTCGGATTGTGAAGCATGGCAAATGTCGCCAGGGCCATTACAGCCACGCAGAGCCCGATGGCCCCGACAAGTTGCCAATCTGTCTTCATGGGCCCCTAAACCCCTATTTGGTAAGATGCCCTATAACCAGTGCGGAAACGCTGCCACCAAAGCTGTGGCCGTTGATAAGTGCGTATCTGACTCGCGCTGGCCGTGACCAATTTGCAACATAATCGAGATCGCATTGAGGGTCGGGTACTTCTTGATTGATTGTCGGAGGCACACATTGGTGCTTGATCGACAGACAGGCTGATGCTGTCTGAAAGAGGCCAGCGGCGGATATTGGCTGACCGATCATCGATTTTATCGAGCTGATCGGAATTCGATAGGCATGATCACCCAACGCGTGCTTAAACGCCCGAGTGTCACAGATATCAAAGTCGGGCAAGGAACTCCCATGTGCGTTGATATGATCAATGTCTATTGGATCTAGATCAGCGCTGCGGATTGCGGAACGAATCACGTCGCCCATTACCTTGCCCGATTCATCCCCCTTGCGCATTTCGATCGCTTCGCTGGCCGCGTTATGACCGAGTACCTCAGCATAAATGGGCGCCCCTCGGTCGAGGGCACGATCCAGTTCTTCCACGATCAACGCAGCACCGCCCTCTGCCAAGACGAGGCCGTCTCGCAGTAGGTCATAGGGTCGTGAGGCCCTCTTTGGATCTTCATTGCGTTTTGTAAGGGTCCCGAGAGTACAAAACGCGTCGAAGATTGTCGGGAAGATTGGCGCGTCGGCACTGCCGGCGATCGCGATCTCCGCCTGTCCCGACGCAATCTGGCGAGCAGCGATGTTGATAGCATCCACGCCAGTGCAGCAATTGGACGAAACTGTCAATGCAGGACCATTTATTCCCAACTCAATTGCGACATAACTGGCCGCTGCGTGCGGCGGATACTCCAAAGCCGTCCAGGGCTTGATGACTCCGGGCCCACCAACGGCGAAGTCCTGGACCCCCTTAACGGCGACCTGAAGCCCGGCCACGGATGTTCCGAAGCATATGCCTGTCCGCCGGGACATTTCCGACACGATTGAAAGGTTAGCGTCGCAGAGAGCGAGCCGTGCGGCCGCTACAGCCAACTGTGAAAAGCGCCCCATCGCTTTTGCTCTACGGCTGGTAATAAAGTCAGACGGCCGAAAGTCTTGGACCTCTCCCGCCACGTGACAGGTATGGGGGCTTGGATCGAAAGCGGTAATATAGCGCACACCGGACTTCCCTGCGACGAGGGCTTCCCAGAAGGCGTTTTTGCCGATGCCGTTGGGTGCCACGACGCCGAGGCCGGTAATGACAACGCGACGAGGTTTTCGCACCGACTCCCTCCCTCGGGCTTGACGATTCGGTGAGATGTAGGGCGAGACGGAGACTACCGTACCATAAGTACGGGAAAATCCTAAGGGATTGCTCGCTCAGGTCTTTAGGGTACAATTGCGTCAACCATGGCGTTCAGTCTTTCGCGCCGAGCCTTTCTGGCGGCTCCGCTGCCGCTTTTGCTCCTCCCCCGGGCCGTCCGCGCCGCCCCTTCGGCCCCGCGGCCTCTCGATTTCGCCGTGGACGTGGGCGTTCTCTTCGACATGATCACCTTTGCCCTCAAGGGCACCCTGATCAAGGAGATCGACCCTGCGGCAGGCCGCTACCGAGTGGCCATGACCGGCGAGGGTGACAAGATCTCGCTCCATACGGTGGCCAGCGGCGTGATTCGGCAGGGCCGTTACATGCCGGTAGAGCTGCGTAGTGCCAGCACGATTCGGGGACGCGAAAGCAAGCTGGATCTGCTCTATGATCACGATCGGGGCACCGTCGAGTACCACGCCGTCAGCCACACCTTTTTCCTCGGGCGCCGGCGGCAAGTGGACGATCTGCTCAAGCTGCCGACCGATCGCGCCGTTGACGACCTGCTCTCGGCCGAGCTCAACTTTGCCGCCAATATGCTCGACAGGGAACCGGACGGCACCTATCGCACGTACATCGTGCGCCGCGCCCGGCCCGAAAACGAAGGTCCGGATGATGTGTCGCCCAGCGGCTATCGCGCCGAGCTCGTTCCGTTACGTTTCCAGGTGGTGCCCGACGAGAGACCCGGCCGTCTCCGTGCCCTTATCGACATCACCGGGTTCTCCTCGTGGGCCCGCCGCAACCAGCCCGCGCGGGTCATCTTCGGGCCCGACCGGCATCTCGAGAGCGTGCAATCCAAGCTGATGCTCGGCACGACCTTCAAGGCGCGCCTCGTGACCGCTTCCCTGATGCCATCCTGATGGGGCACGATCTGGTCGGCTTGGGAGAGGTCATGCTCCGCCTGGCCGCTCCGCTGCCCCAGCGTCTCGATCAGGCGGTTTCGCTCGATGTCCAGATCGGCGGGTCCGAGGCCAATGTCATGGCTGCCGTGTCGCGCATGGGACTCCGGACCGCATTCATCTCGGCGCTTCCTTCCGACCACGCGTGGGGCGACCGGACGGTCCGCGAGCTCTCCGGCCACGGCGTCGATTGCGCGGGCATTCTTCGACGCCCTGGTAGCCGCATGGGGTTGTACTTCCTCGAATACGGTGCCCCGCCGCGCCCCGTTCGGGTGCTGTACGACCGGCGGGATTCCGCGATGAGCCAGCTCGTGCCGGACGAGGTCGACTGGTCGCTGATCCGAGGCGCCCGGATGGTGCACCTTTCGGGCATCACGGCGGCGCTGGGCGAGAACCTGCGTGCCGTCCTCCGCCGTGCCTCTGCCGAGGCCCGGGCTGCCAGCGTGCCCGTGTCCTTCGACGTGAACTACCGCTCGCGCCTCTGGTCTGACAAGGAGGCGCGCGATTTCCTGACCGAGACTCTTCCCGGCGTTCGCTATCTCTTCATCGGCTCGGACGACGCCGAGTCAGTATTCGATCTCTCGGGAGCGCCGGAACGTGTCCTCGAGGGCCTCGCTCGGCTCGCTCCTGCGGCCACCATCGCCTTGACGCTCGGCGAAGCCGGCTCCGCCGTGCTCGAGGGGGATGCCGTGCGACGGCCCTCGCGGCTCTACACGGTGACGACGGTGGATCGCGTAGGCGCGGGCGACGCGTATGCAGCCGGGTTTCTCTGGCGCGTCCTCCAGGGCCGGTCCGTCCAGGAGGCGGTGGACGCGGCCACCGCCTTGGCCGCGCTCAAATGCACGATCTGGGGCGACATCGCCCTCGTGCGCCCGCCCGAGGTCGAGGAGCTGATGGCGTCCACCCACTCAGAGATCCGCAGATAAGGGGGGCTTTGGCCTGGTGAAGGCTGTCCTTCTTCTCGCCGTCTCCAACATCTTCATGACCTTCGCGTGCATGGTGGCCGCCGTCTATTTCGCCTTCAGGTTCTGATGCCGGAGACTCCGCGCGGCGCCCACGCGATCCTCGAAGGCCTGACCCAGGCCCAGGGCGAAGCTGTCACCCATCTCGCCGGCCCCCTCCTGATCATCGCGGGAGCCGGCACCGGCAAAACCACCGTGATCACCCGCCGCATCGCCCATCTCATCGCGACGCGTCAGGCCCGCCCCTCCGAGGTCCTCGCCCTCACGTTCACGGACAAAGCCGCGGCCGAGATGGAAGAGCGCGTGGACCAGCTCGTGCCCTACGGCTATGCGGACGTCCAGATCGCGACCTTTCACGCTTTCGGCGATCGGCTCATCAAGGAGAACGCGCTCGAGCTCGGGCTCACGCCAGACTTCCGTGTGCTCACGCGGGCGGAGCAGGTGATCTTCGTCCGTGATCACCTCTTCGAGTTTCCCCTCAAGCACTTCCGGCCGCTCGGCGATCCGACGCGACACATCCAGGCGATGATCACGCTCTTCAGCCGGCTCAAAGACGAGGACGTGGGAGCGGACGAGTACCTCGCCCATGCCGAGACGTTGCGGGCGGCGGCCACCGACGATGCGGAGCGTCTCGAGGCCGAGGAGCAGGTGGAGCTGGCGCGCACGTACGCCCAGTACCAGACGCTCATGGCCCGCCTGGGCCAGATCGACTTCGGCGACCAGATCGTGGAAGTCCTGCGGCTGCTTCGTACCCGGCCGCACGTGCTCCGGCGCGGCCAGGAGCGGTACCGTTTCATCCTCGTGGACGAGTTCCAAGACACCAACTACGCCCAGTTCGAAGTGGTGAAGCTTCTCGCCGCGAAGCATCGCAACGTCACCGTGGTGGGAGACGACGACCAGGCGATCTTCCGCTTCCGGGGCGCCTCCATGAGCAATATCCTCGACTTCGATCGGACCTATCCGGACGCCAAGAAGGTGGTGCTCCTCGAGAATCGCCGCTCTCCCCAGGCGGTTCTCGATGCGGCTTACCGACTCATCCAGTTCAACAACCCGGATCGGCTGGAGGTCGCCCAGGGGATAGACAAGGAGCTCAAGTCGACGGGACCCGACGGACGGCCGCGGGTCGGGGTAGGCCCGAGACACCTCGCTTTCGATACGGTGTCGAGCGAGTCGGACCAGGTCGTCGAGCTGATCGCGGAGGAGCACGCGGGGGGTCGGCCGTACCGCGACTGCGCCATCCTCGTCCGCGCCAACCACGACGCCGACCCCTTCCTGCGGGCCCTGAACGTGCGGGGCATTCCATGGACATTCTCCGGCAATGCCGGTCTCTACGGCCGTCCGGAAATCAGGCTCCTCATCGCCTTTCTCCGAAGCGTGGCGCACCCCGATGATTCCGTGAGCCTCCATTATCTGGCATCGTCCGATGTCTACCAGGTGCCCATCTTCGATCTGACAGAATGCGCGACCTATGCGGATCGAAGGCATCGCTGGCTCTTTCACGTGCTGCGCAACGTGCCCCAGGAGATCCAGGTGGGAGAGGAAGGGGCGGGGGCGATCCGGCGCCTCGTCGCCGATCTCGAGCGCTACATGGAGCTGGCGCGCGAGACGCCGACCGGCGAGCTCCTCTACCAGTTCCTCGTGGATTCCGGCCTCATGACCCGGTACGCCAAGGCGCCCGCCGAGCAGGAGCAGGAAGTGCAGAACGTCAGCAAGTTCTTCGCGCGCATCCGGGACGCCTCGCGCGTGCTCCAGTACGACAATGTCCGGGAGTTCGTCAACCATCTCGACGCCCTGATCGATGCAGGCGATGATCCCGCGGTGGCCGAGGCGGACACAGACACGCCGGCCGTGCACGTGCTCACCGTGCACAAGGCCAAGGGCCTCGAGTGGCCGGTGGTCTTCCTCGTCAACTGCGTTCAGGAGAAGTTTCCCACGCGCCGGCGCGGCGACGCCCTGGAGATGCCGATCGGTCTCATCAAGGACACGCTGCCCGGGGGCGATTTCCACCTCCAGGAGGAGCGGAGGCTCTTCTACGTAGGCATGACACGGGCCAGGGAGTTGCTCTACCTCACGAGCGCGGAGGACATGGGCGGACGGAAGAAGTGGAAGACGAGCCAGTTCGTCCTGGAAGCGCTCGATCTACCCAAGGATGCCGCGCGGCCCTTCAAGGCCGAAGCGATCGAAGAGCTCCAGGGCTACGCGCCGGCCCCCGCGCCGGAAGGGATCGCCAACTCGATCATCCCACCCGGGCAGGAGCTGACGGTCAGCCACAATCAGGTGGACGACTACCAGACGTGTCCGCTCAAGTACCAGTACATTCACGTCAAGCGGATACCGCTGCGCCAGCATCACCGCGTGGTCTACGGCAGCGCGCTCCACAAGGCCGTCGAGTTCTATCTGAAGCGGCGCGTGGTGGGCAACTTCACCTCCCTCGAGGATTTTCTCCGCGCCTTCGACGAGGCGTGGCGGAACGAGGGTTTTCTCACCCGCGAGCACGAGGAGCAGCGGAAGAGCGCGGGCGTGGAGGCACTCACGCGCTTCTACCACGAAGAGGAAGCGTCGGGCGAGAAGCCCACCGCCGTCGAGCACGAGTTCGGCTTCGCCCTCGGGGCCACCAAAGTGCGCGGGCGCTTCGACCGGGTTGACGACACGGCGGCGGGCTCGGTGGTGATCGACTACAAGTCGAGCGACGTCACGGAGCAGAAGGCGGCGGACCGGCGAGCCCGGGAAAGCCTCCAGCTCAAGATGTACGCGCTGGCCCAGAAGGAGATGACGGGCTGCCTCCCCGCCCGCGTCGAGCTTCGCTTTCTCGAGTCCGGCCTCACCGGCCGTCACGTGCCTACGGCACACGATCTCGCGGAAGCCCGCGCGGCCATCGAAACGGCCGCGGCGGGGATCCGAGCGAGGCGCTTCGATCCCACGCCCGGCTACCAGACGTGCCGTTATTGCGCTTACAACCAGATCTGCCCCAGCACCGCCACCCGCGAATAGGAGAAGACCATGAAGCTCAAGGCCAACGGCATCGAAATCAACTACGACAAGCAGGGGAGCGGCCCCATGGTGACGCTCAGCCATTCCCTGGGCTGCGATCTCCACATGTGGGATGAGCAGATCACGGCCCTCGCCTCGCAATACACGGTGCTGCGTTTCGACACTCGCGGCCACGGTCAGACCAGCGCGCCCGAGGGCGCCTACTCGCTCGACCAGATGTCGGATGATCTGAAGGGGCTCCTCGACGGTCTCGGCATCAAGGAGACGCACTTCGTGGGTCTCTCGATGGGCGGCATGATCGGGCAGACTTTCGCCCTCAGGCATCCGTCGATGGTGAAGAGCCTCGTCCTCTGCGACACGACGAGCCGGTATCCCGCCGCGGCTGCCCCCGTGTGGGAGGAGCGCATCAAGACGGTGGGCGCCAAGGGCATGGATCCCATGGTGGCGGGCACCCTCGAGCGGTGGTTCACCGCACCGTTCCGGGAGCGCCGGCGGGACGTGATGGAGCGCGTGGGCGCCATGATCCGTAGCACACCGCCCGCGGGCTACATCGGGTGCTGTCACGCCATCCCCAAGATCAACGTGACGGAACGGCTCAAGGAGCTGCGGTGCCCGACGCTGATCATCGTCGGCGAGGACGATCCGGGGACGCCGGTCGAGATGGCCCGGGAGATCCACGGGGCATTGCCGGGGTCGCAGCTGGCCATCCTGCGCTCGGCTTCGCATCTGTCCAATGTCGAGCAACCGGAGGAGTTCAACCGGACTCTGCGGGGCTTCCTCGACAAGGCCTCGGGGAAGAGCTCGCTCTAGGCGCCGGTGGCTTCGGAGCGATCAGGCCGGGCGTGGATCCGGCCGCTCCGCCTGGGGGGCGGCCTCATCCTGCTCACGTATCTGCTGACGCACTTCACGAACCACGCTCTCGGCCTGATCTCGCTCGACGCCATGGCCACGGGGCGCGTGTGGTTCCTCGCGCTCTGGCGAAATCCGCTCGGGAGCACCGCGCTCTACGGCGCGCTCCTGACCCACTGGCTTCTGGGGCTCTGGCTCATCTATGGACGGCGGACGCTGCGCATGCCCGCTTGGGAGGCCACCCAGATCGTGCTGGGCCTGGCTGTCCCGCCGCTCCTCACCTCCCACGTGGTCGCCACGCGTCTTGCCTACACCATGTTCGGCACCGACGACCCCTACACGCGCCTCCTCCTCTATTTCTGGGTTCTCAATCCCTGGGCAGGGTTCCTCCAGTCAATGCTGCTGCTCATTGCGTGGACCCACGGCTGCATCGGTCTTCATTTCTGGCTGCGCCTGCGACCCTGGTACCGCCGGAGCTTTCCCGTGGTCTTAACCGGATTCGTGCTCGTACCCGTCCTCGGGTGGCTGGGCTTCGCCGAAGCAGGGCGTGCCGTCGCCGCCCTCGCGCGGGAGCCGGGATTCACCCAGCGGATCATGGCGGCAAGCCGGCTGCCCCCGCCGCCGGGCCGCGCCCAGCTCCAGCAGATCGAGGCCGTGCTGTTTCGCGGTACGTGGATCCTGCTCGCCGCGACCCTCCTCGCCCGCGGGGCGCGAGACTACATGTCGCGTCGTCGCGAGACGGTCCGGCTTCGCTATCCTGAGGGCAAAAGTGCCGTGGTACCCCTCGGCGGGACGGTGCTCGAGGCGAGTCGGGCCGCCGGTATCCCGCACGCCTCCGTGTGTGGCGGACGTGGCCGCTGCTCGACCTGTCGCATTCGCGTGGCCGGAGATCCGGGCGTGCTCCCTCCGGCAAGTCCCCAGGAGCTGCGGGTCCTCCAGCGCGTGGGGGCGCCGCCCAATGTGCGCCTCGCCTGTCAGCTCAGGCCCGACCACGACCTCGAGGTGACCCCGCTCCTCGATGCCGCGGCGGGCGCGGGCCCCGCACATGCGCGCACAGGATCACGCAACGGTGAGGAGCGCGAGATCGCTGTTCTCTTCGCCGATCTCCGCGGCTTCACGCGGCTTGCCGAGCACCGGCTGCCCTACGATGTCGTATTCTTCTTGAATCGGTACTTCGAGGCGGTGGGACGGGCCATTGCAGATTCTGGAGGGATAGCCAATCAATACACGGGGGACGGTGTCATGGCGCTCTTTGGGACAGAAACGGGACCGGAGAAGGCCTGTCGACAGGCGCTGCGGGCATCCGGCGCCATGATCGCCCGCGTCCAGGAGTTCAGCCAGTCGTTCGGGGCCGAGCTCGAGGAGCCTCTGCGTCTGGGCATCGGCATCCATACGGGACCCGCGGTGGTGGGCGAGATGGGATACGGCGAGACACGATATCTCACGGCGGTCGGCGACACGGTACACGTGGCGAGCCGGCTCGAGGCGCTGACCAAGGAGTACCGTTGCGACCTCGTGGTCTCGGAGCAGGTGATGGCGCGCGGCGGCCTGAACGAAGCTGCATATCCGCGCCACGAGCTGACGGTACGCAATCGCGAGGCCCCACTTCGCATCGTGGTGGTGGACGACGCGCGGCGCCTCGCCACGCGCATCCCTGTCGATGACCCCGCGTCGCGGAGGCCGGCATGAGCCGCCACGCCGACCCTGGGCCGGAGACGGGGTCTCCGCCTCCGCCGGAGCCGAGCTACGCCGAGCGGGCGCGGACCCTCGTCTATCTCGCCCGCTCGGGGGCGCTTTCAACCCTCTCGCGCCGTCACCCAGGTCATCCTTTCGGCTCGGTCATGCCGTACGCGCTGGACGAGCGCGGTGGGCCGCTCCTCCTCATCAGCGGCATGGCCATGCATACCCAGAATCTCGAGGCCGATCCACGGGCGAGCCTCCTCGTGACTCAGCCGGGCTGGACAGAGGATCCGCTTGCGGGCGGGCGGGTGACGCTCATGAGTCGCGCGGCGCGCGTGCCCGAATCGGAGCGGCCGGGCGCCCGGGAGGTTTATCTCGCGCGGCATCCGAAGGCCGCCTTCTGGGTCGATTTCGAGGACTTCAGCTTCTGGCGGCTCGAAGTCGCGGACCTCTATTTCGTGGGCGGCTTCGCGGCGATGGATTGGATCACGAGCGAAGGTTATGCCGCGGCGCGGCCCGATCCTCTCGCCGACGTGGCCGAGGAGATCCTTGCCCACATGAACCGCGATCACGTCGACGCCCTGCTTACATTGGCGCGCGCGCACGCCGATTCGGACGCCGGGGAAGCCACCATGCTGTCGGTGGACCGGCTGGGTTTCCGCGTGCGCATCAGGAGCGGCGAGCGCCTTCACGGTGCGCGCATCGCCTTCCCACACGAGGTGGCCACGGCCGACGAGTGCCGTGCCACGCTCATCGAGATGATCGGCCGCGCCCGGCGGTGACGCCTGCCGCCCGCCTGACTCTCTTCGGAGAGCCCGGGCGAGATCTTCGTCTAGTAGTCCTTGGGGTCCAGCCAGTCGCGCAATCCATCACCCGCCAGGTTGAAAGACAGGGCAAGCGAGAAGATGGCGAGCCCAGGCCACCAGGCCATCCAGGGCGCGCTCTCCAGGAACTGCTGCGCGGTATTCAGCATGGTGCCCCAGCTCGGGCGCGGCGGCTGAACGCCCAGGCCCAAAAACGAGAGGATGGCCTCGGCGATGATGGCGCCGGGTATCGACACGGTGGCCTGGACGAGTAGCGCGCTGCCGATATTCGGCAGGATGTGGCGGGCCATCACGCGGAGATCCCCGGCGCCGAGCGCCCGCGCGCCCTGGACGAAGTCTTCCTCGCGGGTGGACAGTACGAGGCCGCGGGTGAGGCGGATATAGGTGGGAGTCGCCCCGACGCCGATGGCCACCGTGGCGTTCGTGAGCGACGGCCCCAGGATGGTCACGAGCCCGATGGCGAGGATGAGGAACGGGAAGGACAGCCACGCGTCGGTGAGGCGCATGATGGCCTGGTCGAAGGCACCGCGATAGAAGCCGGCCACGAGACCGGCGGGGACCCCGACGGCCATGGCGAGGAGAATGGAGAAGACGCCGGCCTGCATGGAGATGCGCGTGCCGTAGATCACGCGTGAGAGCACGTCGCGCCCGAGGTCGTCCGTTCCGAACAGATGGGCGGCGCTCGGCCCCTTGCGGATCTGTCCCCAGTCGGTGCGTAGAGGATCGTCGGGAGCGACCCACGGCGCGCCGAGGGCGAGCAGGACGTAGAAGAGCACCACGGCTGCCCCGGCCAGGGCGGGGGGGCGCCGCGCCGCGCGCCGCCACGCGCGTGCGAGCGTGGTGATCCGTGCTTCGCCAACGACGGTCGCGGGCTCGGAGGCCACCGCGCCGACGTCAGCCGGCATCCGCCGCTCCCTTGACCCGGATGCGCGGGTTCAGGAGCGAGTACGACACGTCGACGAGCAGGTTGATGAAGACATAGGCGCTGGCCGTGATGAGCACCACCCCCTGCACGAGCGGGTAGTCCCGCGTGAACACCGACTCGACGATCAGCCGCCCGAATCCGGGCACGACGAAGATCTGCTCCGTGACCACCGCCCCGCCCATGAGCGCGCCCATCTGCAGGCCGAGGATGGTCACCACCGGAATGAGGCCGTTGCGGATGGCGTGCCTGAAGATGACGGCCCGGCCGGGGAGCCCCTTGCTGTAGGCGGTGCGGATATAGTCGGCGCCCAGCACGTCGATCATGCTGTTGCGCGTCTGCCGCATCAGCACCGCGCTGAGAGTGGCGCCGAGGACGAAGGCGGGCATGAGCATGCGCGTGATGTTCGCCAGGGGATCCTCCCAGAGCGGGACGAACCCGGAGGCGGGCAGCCAGTGCAGCCGTACCGACAGGAGCAGGATCAGCATGATGCCCAGCCAGAAGCTCGGCACGGAGAGTCCGCAGAGGGATATGCCGTTCGCCAGGTAGTCCCAGACGGTATTGCGGCGCGCGGCCGAAAGCACACCCACGGGAATGGCGATGACCAGGGCGACCAGGATGGAGAGGCAGGCGAGCTCGAGGGTAATAGGGAGCTTCTTCGCCACGGTGGCGATCACCGATTCCCGAGTCCGGATAGATTCGCCGAGATCGCCGCGAAGAGCCAGGCCAACCCAGCGGAAATATTGCACGGGCAACGGGTCGTTGAGGCCGTACTTGGTGCGGATCTCGGCGAGGCCGGCCTCGTCGGCGTCGGTGCCGCCCATGACGCGCGCGGGATCGCCGGGGATCATGCGCACCCCCGTGAAGACGATCACGCTGATCACAGCAAGAGTGACCGCGGAGATGGCGACACGCTGGACGAGATAGTCGAGCACGGCGCGTCAGGCCGCCGCCGCGCCGGGGTGGGGCTGGTCCGATGGCCTCCGTCGGCCTATTGCCAGGACACGCCCTTGATGCGGATGAGGCCGTCGGGCACCGCCTTGTAGCCCTTGACGTTCTTGGGGTACGAGACGATGTAGTTCAGGTGGTAGAGATAGAGAATATTCCGCCGGGAGAAGGCGAACTTGTCGACGGCCTGCCGGTACAGCGACGTGCGTTGCGAGATGTCGCTGACCTCGCGCGCCCGGTTCAGAATCACGTCGAGACCCTCGTCGCACGCCTGGGTAGTGTTCAGGGTGGCCCCGCAGGTCTGGAACTGGAAAATGTTCGCGTCCGGGTCGACACGCCCGCTCCAGCCGATCAGGAAGGTCTGGTCCTTGCCCGCGTCATTGTCGTTGAGAGCGGAGGCGAACTCGGAGGGCTTGAGGCTGATGTTGAAGCCCGCCTCCTTCGCCATTCCCTGGATCACTTCCCCGGCCCGCCGCTGTTGCGGATCGTTGACGATCATCATCTCGAAGCTGTACCCACCGGCGAGCCCCGCGTCGGCCAGTAGCTTCTTCGCCCTGGCCAGGTCGCGCGTCGGGCACTTGCGGCTCTTGTCCGCGAATGGGCTCACGGGGGAGATGGGGGTGCAGCCGGGCGTGTACTGCCCGTCCCAGGCGACCTGGTTCAGGGCCACGCGGTCGATGGAGAGATCGAGCGCCTCACGCACGCGCGGGTCGTTGGCGAGCGGGGTGTTGAGATCTCCCGGAGGCTGGGGCGGCTTGCCCGTCTTGTTGCGGAGGTTGATGGTCAGTCCCCAATAGCCGATGCCCGTTACGCTGGACACCTCGTACTTGCCTTCCTTGCGGAGATTCGCGGCGTCCGTCGGCCCCACGAGATGCATCATGTCGATGTCCCCGGAGCGCAGGTTGGCCAGCCGCACGTTGTCATCGGGGATGATGCGGAAGACGAGGCGGTCGAACTTCGCCGCCCCCTTGTCGAAATAGTGGGGCGACCGCTCCAGCACAATCCGGTCCTGGGCGATCCGCTCGACGAACTGCCACGGGCCCACGCAGACGGGCGAGGTGCCGAACTTGTCTCCGAGCTTGGTCGCCGCAGCTGGCGAAACGGGCATACCGGCCCGGTCGGCGAGGATGGCCACGAGCGGGGAGAACGGTGCCTTGAGCTTGAGGCGCACGGTGAGGGGATCCACCACTTCGATGCTGTTGATCGACTCGAGCTCGCTGCGCCGGTTCGAGCCCTTCATGTTGAGGTGCCGGTCGAGCGAATACCGTACGGACTCCGCGTTCATGGGCGTGCCGTCGTTGAACTTGACGCCCGGCCGGAGCTTGATGGTGATGGTCTTGCCGCCGTCGCCCACCGTGGGAAGGTCGGCCGCGAGCTGCGGGAAGATCCGCAGATTCTCGTCGATCTCGTAGAGCTTCTCGCACATCTGCGAAAAGATGATGCGGCCGACGTAGGTCCGGGCCAGCGACGGATCGAGGATGTCGGGGTCCTGGTTGAGCGCCACCACCAGCGATTTCTTCTGGGCGTGGGCCGGCTCCGCGGCCAGCAAGAGCCCGAGGCAGAGGGTGGCGAGGGCCGTCACAGTGCGCCGCATGAGCATGAATGCTGCCTCCATCGTCGGGTGGTTGACTGCCGGATGACCGGGCCGCGAAACCGCGGACATCATACATCTGCTAAGGTGGGCGCGAAAGGGAGGTTCCCATGAGCGAGAAGCGACAGCAGCAGGCGGAGCGGGCGAGCATGCTGGGGGTCATCGAGCGGTTGGCGGGAGAGCTTGCCCTCGCGGAGGAGCCGGCGCGCTTCATTGCCGCGCTCGAAGGCGAGGACGAGGCGCCCTCCGATGCATGAGGAAAGCCTGACCGCCGTCGCGGAAGCCATCAGGGCAGGAAGGCTTTCGCCGGTGGAGGCGGTCGAGTCGTGTCTGGAGCGCGTGGGCAAGTGGGACGGGCGCATCCGCGCGTTCATCACGCTCGACGAGGAAGGGGCGCGCCGGTCCGCGCGCGTGCTCGAGGCGGAGGCCGCGGCGGGGCGCTGGCGTGGCCCGCTCCACGGTGTGCCCGTCGGTTTCAAGGATCTCTGCCATCTCCAGGGGCAGTCCACCTCTTGTGGCACCAACATGCCCGGATACTTCACCTCGGCGCAGGAGTGCACGGTAGCGCGACGGCTGCTCGCGGGAGGGGCGGTCAGCCTGGGCAAGCTCAACATGACGGAGCTCGCGCTCGGCGCCTTCGGCGACAACGCCCACCAGGGTGATGCAGACAACCCGTGGCGCGCGGGGCATGCCACGGGCGGATCCTCGAGCGGCTCGGGCGCAGGCGTGGCCGCCGGCTTCTTCGCGGGCGCGGTGGGCTCGGACACCGGTGGGTCGATACGGCTGCCCGCCGCGTGCTGCGGCGTGGTCGGGCTCAAGCCGACCTATGGGCGGGTCAGCCGCGCCGGCGCCATGGTCCTGTCGTGGTCGATGGACCACCTCGGCCCGCTCGCGTGGACGGCACGCGACGTCGCGCTGATGCTTCACGTCATGGCGGGACGCGATGCCGCGGATGCCACGGCGAGCCGACGCGCCGTCCCCGACTATCTGGCGAGCATCGATGACGGGATCAAGGGCGTCCGCGTCGGGTTACCCGAGAACTATTTCTTCCAGGGCGTAGAGGAGGAGATGGCTGCGGGCGTTCGGCAGGCCGCGAGGCAGCTCGAGGATCTGGGCGCCCGCGCGGTCGACATACACCTCCCGGATCCGCAGTACATGACGGACGTGGCCATGCTCATTGCCCGGGCGGAGAGCTCGACGCTTCACGCGCGCCTCCTCCGCGAGCAGCCCGAGGCGCTCCAGCCGACGGTGCGGGCGCGGCTCGAGCTTGGCATGGGCATTCCGGCCTACGACTACCTCCAGGCCTTGCGCCTGCGCGCCAAGCTCACCCGCGCTTTCATGCGTGACGTGTTCGAGGAGGTCGACGTGCTCCTCACCCCGGTGATTCCGGAGCCCGCTCCGGCATGGGCTTCCCTCAAAGGGGCAACCGTGGACGAGTTCAACGCGCGTTCGGCCCGTTTCTCGCGCTTGACGCGCCCCTTCAATGGCTACGGGATCCCCGCCCTGTCCGTGCCGTGCGGCTTCACGGCAACGGGTCTGCCGCTGGCTTTCCAGGCGGTGGGGCGACCGTTCGACGAAGGCCTCTTGCTGAAGCTGGGCCACGCCTATCAGGAAGCCGCGGGCTGGCATCTCCGGCGGCCACGTCTCTAAGCCACTCCGAGCGCCCCGCCCTCCCCTCGCTCCACAGAGGGGCCTTACGCCTCCACGATGTGGTGCAGAGCGTAGATGCCCGTGATGGCGCCCGGCTCCGCTCCACGCGCGACCAGGGCTGTGGCGTCGAGCGCCTCGCCACACGCCCGGCCGACGATGTCGGCGCCGGAGCCTTCGACAAGGAGGACCCAGCGCGCGACCTCGTCCGGCTTGTCGCGTATGTCCTTCTCCTTCGTCTTGACGGTGGTGGTCTCCACGTCGGCTTCACAGAGATGCGCGGCGGAGATGCCGGGGCGCTCGAGGATCTTGGGCAGTGCCTCCGCGGTGAGCCACTGGCGAAGCGCCCGCTCGCGTCCGGGCGACGGGCCCAGCCGAATGGTGGCGACGGCGCCACCGATGCCGCCGCCGATGGACACCGTCGTCCGGCACGCCGTCCGGTTCGAGTTCCGGAACAGCGCGAGGCATTTGCGCGTCCACGGAGTCGGATTGTTCAGCCGCTCGACGTAGGCGGGGCTCGCGAGTGTCGCCACCGTCTCCGTCTCGTACATCATGAAGTACTTCGGCGCGGCCGCCACCGCCACGTAGCGCCGTCCGCGCAGGAAGCCGGGCACCGCACAGCGCTCGGGCATGTGCTCGCGATTGTGCCAGTCAACGTAGTCGGCCTCGCCGGATGCGTCCACGTCCGCCCAGAATGCCAGGATGGCCTTGCCGAGAAAGCTCATGCGGGGGACCCTACCCGCGCGGCGAGTGCGCGTCAAGAGGGCGGGAGCGCGCGGCAGCGGTTGGGATACACTATCCGCGATGCCTACCCCGGCGCGCCGAACCTGGACGGCCATTGTCGGTCTCCTCGAGAGGGACGAGCGTGTCTTCGCCTTCCTCCTCGCCGTGGTGATGGTCGGAGGGCTCGCCACCCTCGGCCTGGCCCTCCGGCCCCGGCATCGAATCGACCTCCCCTCTCTCGTCTTCTGGTTCGCCATGTACAAGGTCGGCATCCTCGCGCTGGTCAGCGTGAATCCGCGCTCGACCCGGGTGGTGTTTAGCGGCGCGCTCGCGGTGGACCTGCTCCTCATCTTCTCGCTGCTCTATCTCACGGGCGGCGGGGCAAGCCTCTTCTACCTGCTCTTCGTCCCTCTGCTCCCGGTCAATGCCTATTATTTCGGTCCCTGGATGGGCTTCGCGGGGGCGATCGTGGCGGGGCTGCTCTACGCCGCGGCGGCCGCGCTCGCTGCGGACTGGGTGGGCTGGAATGCCGTGATCATCCTCATCGGGCTGGTCGGCCTGCCCGCCCTCGCCGTCGGCATGGTCGCGAACCGCGAGCGACGAGCCCGTGCCGAGGTGGAGCGGCTGAACGCTGAGCTCACCGGCACGCTGACCCGCCTCCAGGGGGCGCAGGCCGAGCTCGTGGTGGCCGAGCGCATGGCCACGGTGGGCAAACTGTCCCTCAAGGTCGCCCACGAGGTGCGCAATCCCATCGCGGCCATCGAGCTGAACGCTGAGCTGGTGGGGGATCTCGTCACGGAGCGAGGCGGCGCGGACATGGAGGAGGCGGCGATGCTGGTGACGGCCATTCGCGAGCAGGTCAACGCGCTGGATGCCATCACCGAGGAGTACCTCGCCTTCGCGCGGTTCCCGCGTCCGCAATACGACGAGGACTCGGTCAACGAGATGGTCGCGGCCCTCGTCGAGTTCGTGCGTCCCGTGGCGACGCGCCAGGGGAGCACGGTCGAGGCGACCACGGACCAAACGGTGCCGCCCATGGCCATCGATCGCACGCTCTTGCGCCAGTCCATTCTGAACCTGGTGAAGAACGGGCTCGAGGCGCTGGGCCGGGGGGGCAAGCTCACCGTCAGCACCCGCCGCGTAGACGATCACGTGGAGATCGCCATTCAGGACACGGGTCCCGGCATCGCGGCGGATGTCGGCAAGCGCCTGTTCGAGCAGTTCTTCACGACCAAGCCGCAGGGCACGGGCCTTGGTCTCTATATCTCGCGGCAGATCATCGAGGAGCACGGCGGCACGCTTCGCTGGGAGAGCACGCCCGGCGCCGGCACGACCTTCACGGCGACCTTGCCGATCAAGAGGGCTCAGGATGACTGACCAGTCCATGCTGCTGGTGGCAGACGACGACCCCGCGGTGCGCCAGAGCCTCGAACGGACGCTCACGCGCGAGGGGTATGGGGTGGTGCTGGCCCAGGATGGGCAGGCCGCGCTCGATCGGCTGCGCCAGGGCGGCGTCGACCTGCTGCTCTCCGATCTCAAGATGCCCGGACTGACTGGTCTCGAGCTCCTGAAAGAGGCCAAGGCCGTCTCCCCCGACGTGGATGTGATCATCCTCACCGCGTTCGGGACGGTGGAGGAAGCGGTCCGGGCCATGAAGGACGGGGCCATCGATTTCCTCACCAAGCCGCTCCAGCGCGCCCAGCTCCTTCGGGTGGTCCGGCAGGCTCTGGAGCGCCGCTCCTTGATCCAGCAGAACCGGGCCCTCCAGCGACGCCTCGACGATCTCCTCGGGCAGGGCAACCTGATCGGCGTCAGCCCCCCCTGGAAGCAGATGATGACGCTGGTGCAGCAGGTGGCCGACAGCTCGGCCACCGTACTCATCCAGGGCGAGAGCGGTACGGGCAAGGAAGGGGTGGCGCGCGCCATTCACGACGGCTCGCCGCGGCGGTCCGGCCCCTTCGTAGCCGTCAACTGCGCGGCCCTGCCCGAAACGCTCCTCGAGTCGGAGCTCTTCGGCTACGAGAAGGGCGCGTTCACGGGTGCGGGCGCGCGCAAGGAAGGGCGCTTCGAGCTGGCCGACGGGGGCACGCTCTTCCTCGACGAGGTCTCCGATCTCTCCCCCGTCACGCAGCCGAAGATCCTCCGCGTCCTGCAGGAGGGCGAGTTCGAGCGCGTGGGCGGCACCCGTACCATCCGCGTGGACGTGCGCATCGTCACCGCCACGAATCAGGATCTCTCCCAGCTCGTGAGGGACAAGCGTTTCCGCGAGGATCTCTACTACCGCCTCAACGTCATCACGGTGACCACGCCGCCCCTCCGTGACCGTCGCGAGGACATCCGGGTGCTCGCCCAGCATTTCCTGCGGCTCTACGCGGCCAAGAACAACCGCGTGCTCGAGGGATTCAGCGACGAGGCCATGGGCTGTCTCGAGGCCTATCGCTGGCCGGGCAATGTGCGCGAGCTCGAAAACGTGGTGGAGCGGGCGGTGGTGCTCGCCCGGGCCGGCCTTATCGAGGCGATCAATCTGCCCCCGAACGTCACGGAGCGCTCCGTCACCTTCACGCGAACCGAGAGCCCGTCCGGGGGTGGCGCGGGCGGCGCGGCGCCCGACGGGGTCTTCACCATCCGGGTCGGAACTCCCCTGGCGGAGATCGAAGAGCGGGTTCTCGAGGAGACGCTGCGATTCGCCAAGGGCAATCGTACGGTCACCGCCAAGCTGCTGGGAATCGACCCCAAGACGGTGTTCCGCAAGCTCAAGCAGATCGAGGCCGAAGAGGGCGGTGGAGAGTCTTCCGACAAGCCTCCCGAGTCCTGAGCGAGCCATGACCTTCGAGCAGATCCGCTATGACGCGGCCGACGGCATCGTCACCATCACGCTGAACCGGCCGGAGAAGCTCAATGCCGTCACCAGCGTGCTCATCCGCGAGCTGATCACGGCCTTCGATGCCGCCGATGCCGATGACGGCGTTCGCGTGGTCATCGTGACGGGGGCCGGGCGTGCCTTCTGCGCCGGGGCCGATCTCTCCGCGGGAACGCAGACCTTCGACGGCGCCCGCCGCGGTCGCCCCGAGGCGGACGGCGAGCATCGCGACGGTGGCGGGCTGGTGGCGCTCCGGATCTACGATCTGAAGAAGCCGGTCATCGCGGCCATCAACGGCCCCGCCGTGGGCTTCGGCGTCACCATGACGCTGCCCATGGACATCCGTATCGCGTCCGCGGCGGCGCGGATCGGCTTTGTCTTCGCCCGGCGCGGGGTAGTTCCCGAGGCCTGCAGCACGTGGTTCCTCCCGCGCCTCGTGGGCATGCAGCGCGCGGCAGAATGGATCTACACCGGACGCGTCTTCGGCGCGGAGGAGGCGCTGGCCGGTGGGCTGGTGAGCCGGGTGGTCGAGCCGGAAGCGCTCCTGCCCACGGCGCGCGCGCTGGCGCGCGAGATCGCGGACAACACCTCGGCGGTCTCGGTAGCTCTGGCCCGCCAGATGATGTGGAAGCTGCTCGGCACCGACCATCCAATGGAAGGGCATCAGCTCGATTCGCGCGGCATGGACTGGACGGGCCGCTCCGCTGACGCCCGCGAGGGCATCGCGTCCTTCCTCGAGAAGCGCCCGCCGCGCTTTCCCCTCACGCCCAGTCGTGACATGCCGCCATATTTCCCATGGTGGACCGAGCGCCCATTTAGGTGACGGGCCCGGGCCGTTTCGTCCGGCTCGACCGTACCGGTCTTCTCTTCGTCCTGCTCTTCTGCAATACCTTTGGTGTGGGCGCCTTCGGCCCGCTCCTGCCGGAGATCGGCCGGGCCCAGTCGCTTCCCGACTGGCAGCTAGGGCTCGTGGCCAGCGCGTTCGGATTCGCGCGCATGGCCGCCGCGATGCCCGTGGGCGCCCTGGCAGCCCGGCGTCTCGCGGCCACACTCATGGCCGCCCCGATCGTTCTCGTGCTGGGGCTTGTGCTCCTCGTGAGCGCAGGTCCGCTGCCCGTTCTCCTCGCCGGACGCTTCCTCCTCGGGATCTCCCACACCCTGACCATGGTGGGGGGGCTCACCGCCATTCTCGTGGAGTCTCGACGTACGAGCGCGTCGGCCCGGCTGAATATGTTCGAGTTCGCAGGCATGCTCGGTATCCTCGGCGGCCTGGGATTGGTTGCCGTCATCCCGCCCGCGTGGGGATGGAAGGTGTCGCTGCTCGTCGCTTCCACCCCCGCGCTGCTCCCCCTCCTCGTGATCCCCGCGCTGCGCCGGGCGTTTCCCGAAGCGCCTCCCCGGCCTGCGGGCGCGACGGCGGCCGGGGAGGGGATGTCTCGGCAACGAGAAGACACCGGCGTGATTGCGCTGATGTTCGGTGCGGGCATGGTCTTTGCGCTCGCCTGGTCCGCGGTCAGCGGATTCGTGATCCCCATCCGCGGGACGCGCGAGTTCGGGCTCACGCGGACCGGTATCTCCTGGCTCCTCGGCATGGCGCAGGCCCTCGACCTGATTGCCCTGATCCCCGTGGGGCGGCTCGCCGACCGCGTGGGACACGGCTTGATGCTGGGCGTGTCCAGCGTGCTGCTGGGTCTGGGCGTCCTCGGAGTGGGCTTGGGTCCGTTTCCATTGTTCGCGGTCGGCTGCGCATGCCTGGGACTGGGGCTGGCGGGCTGGATGCTGCCCTTGGGCGTGATCCGCGACCATACGTCCGCGGGGCGTCTCGCGTGGCGGACGGGACTTTACCGCGTCGGCGTGGACTCCGCGATCTTTCTGGGGCCGCTATTCGCCGGCACGCTTGGGCCGACAGGGGAGAGCGTGCTCCTCGCGATTATCGGCGGAGCCGCCGTGGCCCTCGGCGCGCGCCTCGTCGTCCCGCAGCTCCGATGACCCGAGACGGGCGATGCTATGCTACCGGCCATGCACGTGGCCCTCCAAGCCAAGGGACATCGACCATTGCTTCGAGCCGCCCGCGGCATGAGGCTCGTGGGCATCCTGGCCGTCGCGCTGCTCCTCGCGTGGCCCGCCGCGGCGCAGACGCCCAAGTCGGGTGGCGTGATCAACCTCATGCAGCGTGAAGAGCTCGCCGTCGGCTTCGCCATACACGAAACGGCGACCATCGCCACGGTGTGGCCGGCCCTGCCCTGCTTCAACAATCTCGTGGTCTTCGATCAGCTCAAGCGCGTCGAGAGCGCGGACAGCGTGGTGGGCGAGCTGGCCGAGAAGTGGTCGTGGCAGGACGGCTACCGGAACCTCGTGTTTTTTCTTCGCAAGGACGTGCGGTGGCACGACGGCAAGCCCTTCACCTCGAAAGACGTCAAGTTCACCTTTGACATTATCCGTGAGGCGCCCGAGGCCACGGCCAAGCTCCGGACCAATCCGCGCAAGGACTGGTACGCCAACGTGGAGGCGGTGGAGGCGGCCGAGCCGCACACCGTCGTGTTTCGTCTCAAGCGTCCCCAGCCCTCCCTTCTCCTGATGCTCGCCTCCGGCCAGTCGCCGGTGTATCCGGCGCATGTGCCGCCGGCCGAACACCGCAACCGCTGTGTCGGCACCGGGCCCTTCAAGCTCAAGGAGTGGCGGAAGGGCGAGTTCGTGGAGTACGTGAGAAACCCCGACTATTTCGTCAAGGGCCGGCCCTACCTTGACGGGCTCAAGTACCTCATCATCTCGGAGCGCGGCACGCGCACCGCGGCCATCCAGAGCGGCCGTCTCGACGCCGCCTCGCCCGGGGAGACGACGCGCCCCATTGCTGAGCACCTCAAGGCCGCCGTGCCCGGCATGGTCATCACCCAGGTGGGCGCGGGAACCGCCGACAACCTGCTCATCAACGGAACGCGCCCACCCTTCAACGACGTGCGCGTGCGCCGCGCGCTGTCCTTTGCCATCGACCGGCACGACTATGTCCGCTCGGTGGCGCAGGGCGGGGCCACCGTCGGTGCGGCGCTGGCGCCCCGCCCGTACGGTTTGTGGGGACTCGGGGAAAAGGACCTCGCCCAGCTTCCCGGCTACGGCAATGCGGCCGAGGACAAGGCCAAGGCGCGCAAGCTTCTCGCGGAGGCGGGCTTCAGTGCCACCAACCCCCTCCGGGCCGAGGTGCTCGTTCGCGGCATCGCGTCCTACATCGACTTCGCGTCGTTCGTGATCGGCGAGTTTCGGCAGGTCGGAGTCGAGGGGACCCTCAAGCAGGTGGACACCGTGCAGTGGTACGGGCTCCTCGCGCGCAAGGAGTACCAGATCGGCGCCAATATCAGCGGCTTCGGCCTCGACGATCCCGACGCGAACTTCTACGAGAACTTCTCGTGCAGCTCGATCAGGAACTACACGGGCTATTGCAATGAGCAGGTGATGAAGCTGATCGACCAGCAGTCACAGGAGTTGGACCAGAAGAAGCGCCTGGCCCTCGTGCAGCAGATTCTCCGTAAGCTCGAGGAGGATGCGGCGCGACCGATGATGGGCTGGCGCTTCGACTACAACGCGCAATGGCCGTACGTGAAGAACCTCGTGCCCCACCACTACCTTTACTCGTACGGCCGGATGCAGGAGGTCTGGCTCGACAAATAGGCGGACCGCCTGCCCTCCGGCCGTCCGGAGCGGCTAGCCCTTGAAGGCGACCTTCTTGTGCCCGCCGTCGCAGAAGGGCTTGTTGGCGGAGGCGCCGCAGCGACAGAGGTAGGCGGCGTCACCTTTGACAGGAAGCGGATTACCCTGCGCGTCCAGCACTTCGATACCCTCGCCTTTGACCATCAGGGGACCATCGGCAATCGGCTTGACCGTAACCGCCATGCGCGTCTCCTTTTCCTGTCCGGGATGATGAATGATCGGCTGCTGAGTATACTCCATGACATGAGAACGATGACCGACCGGCTGATGGATGCCATGAGCACGTCCGCCGCGCGCCAATACGGGCAGGAGCGGGTCGACGAGCTCGCGCACGCCCTGCAGTGCGCCGAGCTGGCGGAGAGCGCGGGCTCCGACGAGGAGCTGCTCCTCGCCTGCCTGCTCCACGACGTGGGGCGCTATGCCGTCGCGCAGGAGGAGATCGGCGATTCGCTCGAGACGGTCGCGCCGCGCGCGGGAAACGCGCGCGGCCATCACGAAGCCGGCGCCGATCTGATCGCTCCCTACGTGCCCGAGCGTGTGGCGTTCCTGATCCGCGCGCATGCCGACGCCAAGCGCTATCTCTGCGCCACCGATCCCCGCTACTACGAGATGCTTTCCGGAGGATCGAAGCAGACTCTGACACTGCAGGGCGGGATCATGACGGCCGAGGAGGCGGAGCGCGCGGCCACCCATCCGTGGTGGGGAGACGCGATACGTCTTAGACGCTGGGACGACGGGGCCAAAGAGCGGGGCAGGCCCACGCGGCCCCTCAGCGCCTGGGAGCCCCTTCTCAAGAAATACTTCGACGTGGCCGATGCCGTCCGATAGAAAACCCGTGCGGCACGAGCCCGCGCTGCCCGCACCGTTCGAGCCGGTTTTCGGCTCCCTCGAGGAGATCCGATACACCGACCCCGGGAGCCGATTTCACCAGTGCTTCGGCTGTGGTCCCGACCACGACATCGGCCTGCGTGTGCGCACCTTCCGCGCGGCGGCGGGCGAGGTGCTCTCGCCCATTGTCGTCCCCCGGCGTTTCGAGGGGCCGCCCCAGGGCGCCCACGGCGGCATCGTGGCCGCCTATCTCGACGAAGTGCTCGCGGGCGCGGCGGTGGGTCATACCGGCCGCGTGCACTGGACGGGTGAGCTGAGCGTACGCTACATCAGACCCACGCCGATCGAGCGTCCGCTGCTCGGCCGGGCCCGAGCCGTCAGGCAGTCGGAGAGATACCTCGACCTCGAGGGCACGCTGGAAGATCTCGACACCGGCGAAGTCCTCGCCAGGGCCACCGGCCGTTTCTTTCCGATGCAAGACGGGCCGGCGCCCCAAGCGCGCTAGGCGACGCGCGCGAACTTCTGCAGGCTGCGAACCTCGCGCGGGGGCTTTTCGTGCTGGCCCCGCTGCGTCCAGGAAACCTCCGAGACGTAGACGTCGCCGCGCGAGTCGGTGACCACGCTATGCGGGGCGATGAACTCGCCCGGTGTCTCGCCCGCGAACTGACCCCCGAAGCGCGCGACCTTCTGTCCCTTGGCGTCCAGCACCGTGACGCGCGGGCCGAGATTGGCCACGGCCTCGTTGACAGGCAGGGCATGCCCGAGCTCGCCCACGTAGAAAGTGCCGCCGTTTTGTGTGCGATCAACGAAGAGCCCGCAGGGTCGGTGGAGATTATTCCACTGTCCCTGGTACTGACCCCGGCCGTCGAAGATCTGGACGCGATGGTTCTCGCGATCGGCAACATACACGAGACCGTCGCGGTCGGTGACGAGATTGTGCGGCAGGTTGAAATGGCCGGGGTCGGTGCCGGGCTCGCCCCAGGACATCACGTGCTGGCCGTCGGGCGAGTACTTGTGGACGCGCGAGTTGCCGTGCCCATCGGAGATGAAGAGGTAGCCGCTCTTCGGGCAGATCGCCGCGTGGGTGGGCCGGTTGAAGGGCTTGCCGCCTTGAAGCGTCGCGGGGGTGTCCGGGTCACCGATGGTGAGCAGGCACGTGCCGTCGGGAGTGAACTTCCGCACGGTGTGATGAAGGTCGTCGGTCAACCACACCATACCATCGGCGTCGATGGTGATGCCGTGGGCGCGGCGCACCTGCCCCTCGCCCCACGAGCGGAGGAACTTGCCGTCGCGGTCGAAGACGATGACGGGATGCTCGCCGCGCGTGAAGCAGAAGACATTGTCCTTGGCGTCCACCGCCACCCCCGCCACCTCCACGAAATGCCAGCCATCCGGCAGCCTGCCCCAGCCCTCGATGACCTTGAAGTTCATGCTAGCGGTACTCCTCGAAGGCCTTGTCCATGCGCTCGAAGCGTCGGCGCAGGGGCTCCCGGGCCTCTTCGTGGGTGATGACATAGAGCCGGTTGGCCTTGACGGCGTGCAGCACGCGCCCCGCCACGTCCTCCGGCTCGAGATAGCGGCCGATCAGCTGGAACCACTCGGCGTCCTCCGGCCCCTTGGGATTTTGCAGATCCGCGGGGCGGTTGCGCTCGCTCGTGCGGATGTTCGTGCTCACGCCCATCGGACAGAGAATCGAAACTCCGATGTCGTACGGCCGCAGGTCTTTCTGAAGGGTCTCGCTGAGCCCCACCACCGCGTACTTGCTCGTGTTGTAGACACCGAGCCCCTGGGAGGCGATGAGCCCGGCCATGGACGCCGTGTTGACGATGTGGCCGGGCTGCTTCTGGGCGATCATGCGCGGAACGAAGGCCTCCACCCCGTGGATGACTCCCCAGAGATTGACGGCGAGCACCCACTCCCAGTCACGGTGGGTGGCGGCCTCGAGCCCGCCGTGGACGGCCACGCCGGCGTTGTTGCAGACGATGTGCACGCCGCCCATCTCCGCCCACGCGCGCTCGGCGAGGACCTCCACCGAGGCGAGCTTCGTCACGTCGGTCTTGACGGTGAGGGCCCTGCTCCCGGCCTTCTTCACGCCCGCGGCCGTCTCGGCCATGCCGGCCTCGTCGATGTCCGCCACCACCACCTGGGCGCCGTCGCCCGCGAAGGCGAGGCAGAGGGCGCGCCCGATGCCGCTGGCTCCGCCCGTGACCACGGCCGTCTTGCCCTTGAGATTTTCCATGTGGTCTCCCTGTGGATGGACCCGGTGAGTGTCACGCGGGGAACGAAGGGATGTCAAGTCAGGCCGGGACGACGATGGTATTATCTGCCGCCATGGACTACCGCCTCCCCGCCACCGTCGTACCCAAGCGCTACGATCTCCGGCTCGAGCCCGATCTGGTCGCGGCCACGTTCGCGGGGGAGGCCGTCATCACCGTCGAGGTGGAGACGACGGTGACGGAGATCGTGTGTAACGCCGCCGAGCTCGCCATACAGAGCGCGGCCCTCACCCGCGATGGGAGCGTGCCCATCCATGGCTCCATCACCCTCGACGAGGCGAACGAGCGCGCGCGGTTCGTCTTCCCCGCGGCCATCGCGCCCGGAGAGTGGAAGCTCACGCTCCGCTTCACGGGAACCCTCAACGACCGACTCCACGGGTTCTATCGCAGCACGTACAAGGACGCGGCGGGCGCCGCCCACACCATCGCGGCCACGCAGTTCGAGGCCACCGACGCGCGGCGGGGCTTCCCGTGCTGGGACGAGCCCGCCTTCAAGGCCGTCTTCGGCGTCACCCTCGTGGTGGCGGAGACTTTGGCCACGGTGTCCAACAGCGCCGTAGCGAGGGAGGAGTCGCTGGGCGACGGGCGCCGGGCCGTCCAGTTCGCCGACACGATCCGCATGTCCACCTACCTCGTGGCGTTTGTGGTGGGCGAGCTCGAAGCCACCGAGCCCGTGATGGTGGGCCCCACGCCGGTCCGCGTGTGGTGCGTGCCGGGCAAGAAAGCCCTCGCCCGCTTTGCCCTCGACGTGGGCGCGTACTCGCTCGCCTTCTTCGAGCGCTACTATGGGCTGCCCTATCCGGGGGACAAGGTCGATCTCCTCGCCATCCCCGACTTCGCCGCGGGCGCCATGGAGAACCTGGGCGCCATTACCTTCCGGGAGAACGCCCTCCTCGTGAACGAGGCGGCGGCCTCCCATGCCGAGCTCGAGCGCATCGCCGACGTGGTCGCCCACGAGCTGGCGCACATGTGGTTCGGTGATCTCGTGACCATGGCCTGGTGGAACGGCATCTGGCTCAACGAGGCCTTCGCCACCTTCATGGAGCTGATGGCGGTGGACGCATGGAAACCGGAGTGGAGGCGGTGGACCACGTTCGGGGTCTCGCGCGCCGCGGCCATGCAGGTGGACGGGCTCGAAGCCACGCGGTCCATCGAATACGAGGTGCGCAACCCCCACGACTGCCGGGCCATGTTCGATCTCCTGACGTACGAGAAGGGCGCCTCCGTACTGCGCATGCTCGAGCAGCATCTGGGCCCTGACGTGTTTCGCGAGGGGGTGCGTCTCTACCTCGAGCGGCACCGCTATGCGAATGCCGAGACGACGGATCTCTGGCGGGCGCTTGGAGACGCGTCACATCAGCCCATCCCCGCCATCATGGACGGCTGGATCTTCAAGCCGGGATACCCGGTGGTCACCGTGGACCTGGATGGCGTGGGGCTCAAGCTCTCGCAGCGGCGCTTCCAGTACCTGGGCGGCGAGACGGACCGCGGGCAGCGCTGGCGCATTCCCGTCGTGCTGCGCGCCGCCGTCAAGCGCGGGTATGTCGAGCGGCGCCTGCTCCTCGACGGTGAAGAGGCGAGCGTCGAGCTTCCCGCAAAGGCGGACTGGATCGTGGTCAACTCCGGTGGCCACGGCTTCTACCGGGTCCGCTACGGACCCGCCCTGCTCAAGAAGCTGGCCAACGCCGCCATGAAGATCGCGCCCATCGAGCGCTTCAACCTTCTCACCGACTCGTTTGCCCTCGCCCAAGCCGGGCTCATGCCCGCCGTCGACTATCTCGACCTGACGGCTCGATTCACGGCCGAGTCCGATCGCAACGTCTGGACGGCCCTGAATTCTTCGCTTGCCCACGTCAATCGGTTGATTCGCGACGAGCTCCGCGGCGGGCTGGCTTCGCTCGTGCGCCACCGGCTCGCGGAGAAGGTCTCGCTCCTCGGCTGGGAAGTCCAGGAAGAGGAGACAGAGCTCGACCGTCAGCTGCGTGGCGATCTGCTCCGCACCATCGGGACCCTCGGCGACGACGAGGAGGTTCAGGCCCGGTCCCGCGAGGCCTATACGCGTTACCGTGACGACGAGTCCTCGGTGGACGCGAACGTCCTGCCCGCCATCATCGCCATCCTGGCCACGGCGGGCGGTGAGGCCGAGTACTCGGAGTTCCGCGACCGGTTCAAGAACGCCCGCACGCCTCAGGAAGAGCAGCGTTATCTCTACGCCCTCGCCGGCTTCCGTCAGGCGGAGCTGCTGGGCCAAACCCTCGAGATGACCCTCAACGGTGAGATCCGGAGCCAGGATGCGCCGTACGTGATCCGCAGCCTTCTCGGGAGCGTGTACGGCCGTGGCCTCGCGTGGGACTTCATCAAGGGGAACTGGCAGGTCATGGCGCGGCAGTACCCCGAGAGCGCGTACACGCGGATGTACGAAGGCGTATCGGCGCTGGTGAGCGCCGATTGGGAGCGCGAGGTGCGAGCCTTCTTCGCGGAGAACAAGATCGACCTGGGCGGCAAGACCCTGCCGCAGTACCTCGAGCAGCTCCGGGTGGCCGTCGCCTTTCAGGAGCGAGAAGCCGAGGCGCTCGGCGCGTATCTCTCTCGTCAGAAATCACGGTAGTCTGGTGGTCGCGGCCACCGCCACCGCTCATGGGAGGCTCAGCTCATGAAATACGGTATCGCCATGTTCCCCACGGACTACGCCATACAGGCCGACGAGCTCGCGCGTGAGCTCGAAGCGCGCGGCTTCGAGTCGATCTGGCTGCCCGAGCACACCCATATCCCGGCGAGCCGCAAGAGCCCGTGGCCCGGCGGCCCCAATTTGCCGCGCGAGTACTGGCACTCGCTCGATCCTTTCGTGGCCCTCGGGGCGGCCGCGGCCGTGACCAAGACGCTCAAGCTCGGCACCGGCATCTGCCTCGTCATCGAGCGGGACACCATCACGCTCGCCAAGGAGGTCGCGAGCCTCGACCACATCTCGCGGGGGCGCGTGCTCTTCGGAATCGGCGGGGGCTGGAATGCCGAAGAGATGGAGCATCACGGGACGCCATTCGCGGAGCGGTGGAAAATCCTCAGAGAGCGCATCGGAGCCATGAAGGCGATTTGGACCCAGGACGAAGCGGAGTTTCACGGCAAATACGTCACCTTCGACAAGATGTGGTCGTACCCGAAGCCCGTCCAGAAGCCTTACCCGCCCATCCTGATGGGGGGCGCCGGCCCGCATGCCCGCCAGCGCGCCGTGGACTTCGATGGTCACTGGATACCTATCGGGGGGCGCGCCTACAGTGAGCCCATCTCCGAGTCCATGGCAGACTTTCGCGCCCGGGCCGAGAAAGCGGGGCGCGACCCTGCCACCCTCACCGTGACCATTTTCGGCGTGGTCCCTGACGAGGCCAAGCTCTCGGCCCTGCGCGATGCCGGCGTGACTCGTGCCGTGTTCTTCGTGCCGCCCGCCACCGGCCACGTGGTGCTGCCGCTTCTCGACCAGTACGCCGCCGTTGCGAAGAAAGTCGGCTAGACAGGCTCGCGCGCGGTGAAGAGAAATACAGCGAGGGCGGCCAGCCCCGTCACGGCGAAGCCGAGGGCGGCGAGGTAGACCACGAGATACGAGTGGGTATGGTCGAAGATGGTGCCCGAGAGCCACGGACCTGCCGCCGAGCCCAGACTATTGCCGATGCCGAGGAGGCCGAAGATCGGCCCGTAGTTTCGCGGCCCGGAGATCCGGCCCAGCAGCACGGAGACGATGGTGGCTCGCGAGCCGAGGGGCAGGAAGAGCAACAGCACGTAGCCGTAAGCGAAGACCCGGGACGGCCAGGTCTCCATGGCGAGAAGGCTGAGGATGCCGGCTGTGGAGACGCTGAACGAGATGAGCCCCGCCGCGGGCGCTCCGACGCGATCCGCCAGAATGCCGGCCAGCACCCGGCCGCTCGCCGCGAGCAGGCCGCCTGCTCCAAGCATGAGGGAAGCCTCGGCCAGGGAAAAGCCGCGCGCGGGAAAGTACAGGGCGTGCTGGGTCGTCGCGAGATTTCCGAAGAGCGGCGGCACGGTGAAGACGACGAGGAGGCTCCAGAAGGGAATCGAGAGCACGGTTTGCCCGAGCGACCTCTGGGGTGGCGCCACGGCCGTCGATCCGGTCGATGGCGCGTGACCGCCCAGTCGCGTGGGCAGGACATACCAGGCCACGGGTATGAGCGCGAGCAAGGCGGCAGCATGACAGACGAAGGCCGCGCGCCATCCGAAGGAGCTGATCAGGCGTTGGGTAATTGGGCCGAGCACGAAGGCGGCCATCGCGCCCGAGAAGGCTATGCCCATGGCGAGACCGCGGCGTCGGCTATAGCTGTCGGCGAGCAGGGCGGCCTGGGTTGACAGGCCGGTGAGGCCGAGCCCCACCCCTACCGCGACACCGACGGAGGCGATCATGACGGAAAGGGTGGGGGCGTGAGCGCCGAGGAGGAGGCCGATCGCGGTGGCACCCAGGCCCCCTATGACGACGATCCGCGGATTGCGCCGAGCGACCAGCCAACCCGCCACCGGGCCGAACGCTGCGGCGGTCATCCAGATATAGGACATCGGCGAGGCGATGGTCGCGCGTGAGGCCTGAAACTCCGCAAGGAGCGGCGGGAGAAAGAGCACGTACGAGTTGGGGAAGCCCGAGATGAGGAGCATGGTGGTGAAAGCGAGCCAGAGACGGGGATTCGCCAGGCTCTCGGCGGGGCGGGACACCGGGGCAGTATATGCCAGCGGTCGAGGACGCTCTCTCTAACCCGATCGAGGAGGACGGCATGCCCGACTCGACCCACGTGATGCTGACGGTGCTGCTCCACCACGATCAGTCCAAGACCCTGGACGAGATCATGGCGCACCTGAAGAAGACCGGCTTCTACCGCGATTTTCCCCCCGAGGGCTCGGAGCTCGTGTCGTGGGTGGTGGCCATGTCTTTCGGCTTCGTCATCACCCTCAAGGTGGAGGCGGACAAGGTGCGCAGCGTCAACCGGTACATGGAGCAGAAGGCATGGGGCGCCTTCCGCTATGAGGTCTTCCCCGCCTACGACTTCGCGCCCATTGCCGCGGACCTGAAGAAACAGCATTCATAGGGGCGCCCGTGGCGGAGCATGAGGAAGCGAGGGGGGGTCGGTGCTAGGATGTGGTCGTGAGAAAGTCGCCCTCGCGCATCGAGCTCGCCCTGTCGCCCACTCCCATCATGAAGCTCGAACGCGTGTCGCGGCGCCTGGGTGTCGAGCTCTACATGAAGCGCGACGACCTGACGGGTCTGTTGGAATCCGGCAACAAGGTACGCAAGCTCGAGTTTCTCGTGGGAGACGCCCTCGACCAGGGCGCCGATACGCTCATCACCGTGGGCACGCTCCAGTCGAATTGCTGTCGCGCCGTCTCGGCGGTGGCGGCCCGTCTCGGCCTCAAGGCCGTGGTGGCGGTGAAGGGTGAGCGACCGGCCGCCTACGATGGCAATCTCCTCTTGAATCACATGCTGGGCGCGGAGGTCCGCTATCTCACCGACGAGGAGTTCGCGAGCTCTCCCGTGGCCCTGGAGGCGATCGCGGACGATGTACGGCGCCGCGGCGGCCGACCCTATGTGATTCCCGAGAGCGGGTCGAACGAGACGGGCGCGCTGGGTTATCTCGAATGCGCCGTGGAGCTGGCTGAGCAGATCGGCCACGGGGCGCCGCGCTTCGATACGGTGGCGATCGCGGCTTTCAGCGGCGGGAGCCAGGCCGGCCTGCTCATGGGCAAGCAGCTCGCCGGCCTGCCATCGGAGATCGTGAGCGTGCCGATCGCCTTCCCGGCCGACCACGTGCGCGCCTACGTCGTCGATACCATCGGGAAGACCGTGATGCGCTACGGCTTCGCCCTCGACGTGCCCAAGACCATCCACGTCCTCGACGGCTACCAGGGCACCGGCCGCGCCGGCGTCGACGACGCCGAGCTCTCGCTGCTCATCAGCATGGCGCGGGAAGAGGGCGTCATGCTCGATCCGGTATACACCGCCAAGGCCTTCGGCGGCCTCCTCGATACCCTCCAGCGCGATCCCAAGATCTTCGGCCAGCGCGTCTGCTTCATCCACACGGGCGGGATCTTCAGCCTCTTCCCGTTCCGTGAGCCGCTGTCCCGTCTGCTCGACGCCTGACGTGCCCGAGATCCAGCTCACGGGTGGCGAGCTCGACGGTCTGCTCCTCCACTATGTCGAGGAGGGGCAGGGCCCGGCTATCGTCCTCATCCACGGCCTGGGGGGATTCGCCGAGTCGTGGCGCCACAACATTCCCGAGCTCTCGGGACACGGCCGGGTCATCGCCCTCGACCTGCCCGGCTTCGGCCGCTCCGGCAAGCCCCGGCGCGCGTACACCACCGCCTTCCTCGCCCAAGCGCTGGACGGGTTCCTGCGCACGCTCGGCGTCGATCGAGTGCGCCTCGTCGGCCATTCACTCGGCGGCGCCGTGGCCGCCCGGTACGCCCTCGAGCATCCGGCCCGAGTGGAACGGCTCGCCCTCCTCGGGGCGGCGGTCCCGGGTTTCGATCTCCACCCCTCGTGGGTGTACCGCACCTTGTCGCTGCGCGGGGTGGGTGAGGTGCTCGCGAGCTTCCTCACGCGGGGCATTTGCGCCAAGGGGCTCGAGCGCTGCTTCGCTCAGCCCGACCCGGAGGAGATCCGGTTCTTCGTGGAGCACGAGTTCGCGGCGCGCACCTCACTCGACGGGCGCGCGGCCTATCTCTCGCTGCTGCGAACGGTGAGGGAGGACTTCACGGTGGGAGCGGAGGCCTATCGCGCGGCGCTCGCGCGGCTCGGCCAGAACGTGCTCGTGATCCACGGGCGGGAGGATCGCGTCGTCCCTATGGCGCATGCCCGGCGTGTCGTGGAAGGGCTGGGCCTCACGGACCCGCATTGGCTCGACCGCTGCGGACATTTCCCCCAGATCGAGCACGCGGGCGCCGTCAACGCCCGCCTGAAGGATTTCCTCTTCGCTCCCGCCTCGCGCTGAGACCGTCCTATGCACGAACAGTAAGGGCTGCGGGGCTAGAGGGTGTAGGTCTTGCCCTGCTCGAGGATGTGGATGCGGGTGGAGTCGATCTTCGCGAGCTCTTCCGCGGTCTCCTGATACAGCTGGGGCTTGACGTGGTAGATCCAGACCGGCACGTCGGGGGGCGCCTTGTCGAGCTCGCGTTTGAGCATTTCGGGCGTCAGGTGCCCCGAGGTCTTCGCCAACGCGTCCATGCGGTTGGGGAAGGACGTCTCGACGATCACCGCCTTGAGTCCGCGCATTTCCTTGGCCGCCTGCCAGATCTTCTTGGTTGGTCCGGTGTCGCCGCTGAAGACGAAGCCCGTCTCGCCGTCATGGACGATGAAGCCCGTGGTCAGGACGGTGTGTTCGACCTGTATCGGGGTAACCCACAGTTCGCCCACACGGGCCTCGCCCTCCTCGGCCAGGGCGCGGAATCCCAGCACCGGCTTTTTCGGGCTGGGAATGGTCGCGAAGTTGGGCCACACGAGGTCGTTGAAGATGTGGGTGCGGAGGCAGTCGAGCACGGGCCCCAGGCTGCACGCGGTGACCTGGCGGTCCGGAGCCAGCATGGCCAGGGTGTCCGTGAGAAAGCACAGGCCGGCGATATGGTCGAAGTGGGCATGGCTGACGAGGGCGTACTCGACCTCGATCTGCTCGGCGGGAGAGAGAGCGCCGCCAACCGTTCCAGCATCCACGAGGACCCGGTCGTCGACGAGGAGGGCCGACGGACGCTGCCCCGGCCCCTCGCTGCCGTACGAGCCGAGGACTTTGATCTTCATTCGAACCCTTGAGGCCCTCCCATCCGGTCGAGATTAAACTTCACGGAGTCTAGTCTATCAGCCAATCGACGGTCAAGTTGCGCGCTATCGGCACGCTCGGGGAGGCCTTATCCCAGGCAGCCTTGCGGATCACGGAGGCCGTGTGGGAAGATGCAGGCGATGATATTCCAGCAGATGGTCAACGAGGATGCCGGCTGCATCTCCTACCTGATCGGGTGCAGCCAGGCGGGTGAGGCCCTCGTCGTGGACCCCGGCCGGGATCGCGTGGACGACTACGGGGCGTGGGCCCGGCGCAAGGGGCTCACGCTCACCCATATAATCGAGACTCACATCCACGCCGATCATCTCTCGGGCAACCAGGCGCTGGCGGCCAAGACGGGGGCCCGCATCCACATACACCCGGCCGCCGAGGCTGCCTACGCGCATGCGCCCATTGTCGACGGCGAGGCGATCACCATCGGCACGGTGCGCATCCAGGCCATGCACACCCCCGGGCATACCCCGGACAGCATCTGCCTGCTCGTGACCGACCTGTCGCGCGGTGAGGAACCGTGGTTCATCCTCACCGGGGACACCTTGTTCGTTGGCGACGTGGGCCGGCCGGATTTCGGAGGGGAGCGGGCGGCCGCCACCCTCTACCAAAGTCTCAACTCCCGTGTGCTGACCCTGCCCGACAGCGTCGAGGTCTACCCGGCGCACGGAGCCGGATCGTCCTGCGGGCGGGCCATGTCCTCCAAGCCGGGGTCGACCATCGGCTTCGAGCGCCGCTTCAACCCGGCGCTCCAGGCACCGACGGTGGATGAGTTCGTGCGGGCGCTCATGACGGGGCTGCCCCCCAAGCCTCCCGGCTTCGATCGCATCATCGCCAAGAACCGCTCACAGGCCCTGCCGTCCTCGGGCGATCCGGAGCCGCTGACCGTCGCCCAGGTGCGGGAGGCCATGGCCAAGGGCTCGGTCGTGCTCGATGCGCGCAGCCCTGCCGAATACGGCGAGGGACACATCCCCGGCGCCGTCAATGTCTGGATCGAAAGCAATCCCTTCGCGGCCCGCGTGGCCATGATGACCCCTCCCGACAGCCGGTTCATCCTCGTGGCGACAGGGCCCTCGGACCTCACGCGGACCGTCCAGGGCCTCGGGCGCGCCGGCATGGACGACATTGCCGGATATCTGCAGCGGGGCATGACCGATTGGAAAAGCGAAGGCCTGCCGGAGGCCCGGGTGCAGCAGATCACCGTGCACGATCTTGCGACCATGCGCGAGGAGCATCCGGATCTGGTGGTGCTGGATGTGCGGGAGGCATCCGAGTGGGACGACGGGCACATCGCGGGCGCCATCAATATCCCGATGAGTCAGGCGGTCGAGCGGATGAAGGAGATACCGGCAGATCGCCCCAAGGCCGTGCTCTGCGCGGGGGGCCTGCGGTCGAGCTCCGTGATCAGCGCGCTGCTCAGGTCCGGCATCTCCGGTTGGTACAATGTTGCCGGCGGCATGCGGGAATGGAGCAAGGCGGGCTATCCCACGGTCAAGCCCGGAGGAAGCCAGGGCGGGGCATGAACGACGACTTCGACTATCCCCTCATGGCGAGGGCGTTGATCCTGGGCGACAGGGAAACGGTTGCTCGCAAGACGCAGGAAGGCTTGGGGCTCTCGATGGATCCGAAGGACCTGATCTTCCGGGGCCTCATTCCGGGCATGGACGTAGTCGGCGAGAAATTCAGGCGCAACGAGTACTACGTACCGCAGGTGCTCCTCTCCGCGCGCGCCATGTATGCCGGCCTCGACCTGCTCAAGCCACTCATCACCCAGGCGGGCGGCGACGGCCAGTCCCTCGGGGTGATCGTCATCGGGACGGCGCAGGGCGACCTCCACGACATCGGCAAAAACCTGGTAGCCATGATGCTCGAAGGGGCGGGCTTCAAGGTGCACAACCTCGGGCGGGATGTCGCGCCGGAAAAGTTCGTGTCTGCCGTCGAGGAACACGGGGCCCAGATCGTCGGGATCTCGGCCCTCATGACCACGACCATGCCCGCCATGAAGCGCACCATCGACGCCTTGTCGAAGGCCGGGCTGCGCGAGCGGGTCAAGGTCATGATTGGAGGTGCCCCGGTGAGTCAGGCCTACGCCGACGAGATCGGCGCCGACGGTTACGCGCGGGATTCGACCATCGCGGTGGTGCGGGCCAAGGAGCTGCTGGGCGTGGCGGCGGTGGCCTGATGGCGCGCCCGCGGGGCTGGGAGATCGTGGAGCGCGCGAAGATAGGGGAGCGCCTCGTTTTCGACGGCGGCTACGGTACGGCGCTCTTCGATGCCGGCCTGCTCAACGGGGCCTGCCCGGAGCTGTGGAACGACACGCATCCTGAGGTGGTCCGCGGCATACACCGGGGATACTTCGGCGCGGGCTCCGACTTCGTCGAGACCAACACCTTCGGCGGGACGCGGCTCAAGCTCAACGAGTACAAGATCGGCGACCGTACGAGCGAGCTCAACGTGAAGGGGGCACGCCTGGCGCGGTCGGTGTGCCCCGACACGGGGTATGTCGCGGGCTCCATCGGCCCTACGAGCTGCCTGCCCCTGGACTACGGTGTCGGCGACAACGTGGCGACCGACGACGAATATCTCGCAACCTTCAAGGAGCAGGCAGAGGCATTGGCGGAGGGTGGGGTGGACATCTTCGCCGTCGAGACCATGATGTTCCCGCAGGAAGCCATTGCCGCCATCACCGCGTGCAAGACGGTCGCGGATCTGCCGGTCATGGCCACCATGTTCTTCCAGTACGAGGAGATGCACGATCGCGACCGCACCATGTGGGGCGAGAGCCCGGCGGACGTGGCGAGGACGCTGCTGGGGGCAGGAGCGGATATCGTCGGCATGAACTGCGGCCGCGGGCCGGACCGTGCCATCGTAATCATCCGCGAGATGCGGGCGGTGACCGATGCGCCTCTCATCGCGTATCCGAACGCCGGCCTGCCCATCACCAAGCGCGACATCACGACTTACGAGCTCGGCCCCGAGGCCATGGCCAAGGACTACCCGGCGCTCCTGGATGCCGGCTGCAATATCGTCGGTGCCTGCTGTGGCTCCGGCCCTGAGCACATTCGTCTCATCGCGGAGGTTGCGCGCTCCCGCCGCAGCACGTGAAGGCAACGCTCGACGTCCGCTCGCCGCTTCCCGCTGTTCTCGACGACATCCCGCTGCGCGTGGATCGGGACGAGGTCCTGCGCTTCCAGGGCTACAAGAAGGGTGCGGATGTGCCGGATGCGGTGGTCCTTTCGCTCTTCGATGACGCGCTGAAGATCGGCGAATCCCTGATCGAGCCGCGGGTGGTCTATCGCGCGGTGGCGGTGGCGGCGCAGGCGCCGGGTCTCATCGAAGCCGGTGGCGAGCGCCTCCATATCCCCGACATCGGCAGGCTGTGGGGACCACTCGAGGAGATCGGGGGGGGCATCTGCACGGTGGGCGAGGCGCTCGAGCAGCGCGTGCGAGGATTGTGGGACGAGCGCGAGCTTCCCTTGGCCGTCATGCTGGACAGCGTGGGCTCAGCGGCGGTCGAGAGTCTCGCCGAGTACGCCAACGATCTCCTCTGCCAGGCGGCGATTCGCGCGGGGGTCAAGGTGACGAATCGGATCAGCCCGGGCTATGCGGGCTGGGATACCACCGAGCAGGCCGCCCTCTTCCGTCTCTGCCCCGGCGAACCGATCGGGGTCGCGCTCAACGAGGCTTGCGTCATGACGCCGGGCAAGAGCATCTCCTTTCTCGTTGGGGTCGGGCCCGCCGCCCGCGTGGACCACTACTTCACCCAGTGCCGGCGCTGCTGGATGCGAGATTGCGCCTATCGCCGCGCCCCCGCCGCCGTCACCGTGCGCCGGTAGGGACGGTCGGGCTCAGGTGATACGATAGCCAAGCCATGGCGGACAACGTCATCCTCGTCGGCTTCATGGGAGCGGGAAAGTCCTCGGTCGGGCGCATCCTCGCCCGCCGGCTCGGCCGATGCTTCGTGGAGACGGACGAGATGATCACCGCTGCGGAAAGCCGCTCCATCCCCGAGATCTTCGCGGAAAAGGGCGAGACGCACTTCCGGGCGCTCGAGGACGAGGTCGTCCGTCTTCTCGCGCTCAAGCGCGGCGACGTCATCGCCACCGGTGGTGGCCTGCCGTGTGCCGAAGGTCGCCTGGAGGCACTCCGATCCATCGGCACCGTCGTCTGGCTCGGGGGCGATTTCACCACGCTCTACGAGCGCGCGCTGCGTGGCGGTGACCGGCCGATGCTCCACGGCAAGACGCGCGACGAGGCGGAAGCGCTCTACGAGGCGCGCAAGCGGTTCTACTCGCAGGCGGATCTTATCGTCGAGACGGCCGGGCTCAACACCGACCAGGTGGCCGCGCACGTGACGGCCGTGCTCTCCGCGCGCCCGCGGCAGGCCGTGTGATAGCCGCGGCTTTCCTCGATCGGCTCCGTGAGCGCCCTCTGCTGGGCGACGGCGCCATGGGGACCATGCTCTACGCCCGCGGCGTGCCGCTCGACGCCTGCTTCGACGTGCTCAACGTGAACGAGCCCAAAGTCGTCCAGGGCATACACGCCGAGTACATCCAGGCCGGCGCGGACTGGATCGAGACGAATACCTTCGGCGCCAACCGCTTCAAGCTGGGCGTGCATGGACTGTCCTCGCGGGTGCGGGAGATCAACCTTCGCGGCGTCAAGCTCGCGCGGGACGTGCGCGAGACGATGGGACGCGATGTCTTCGTGGTGGGCTCGATCGGGCCGCTCGGAAAATACCTGGCCCCCCTCGGCTCCATCACCCCTGAGGAGGGCAGGGCGGCTTTCCTCGAGCAGGCCGAGGGGCTTCTCGAGGGGGGTGTCGACGCCTTCGTGGTCGAGACCTTCTCCGACCTCACGGAGATCCGATTGGCCGTCGAGGCCATACGCGCCATCACCGACCTGCCCATCATCACCCAGGTCGCCTTCACCCAGGACCTCGTCACCTTTCTCGGCCACACGCCGACCGAGGTGGCGCGGGCCCTCCGGGGTCTCCCCGTGCAGGTGATCGGCGCCAATTGCTCGGTCGGCTCGAGCACGCTCTTCGACGTGCTCGAGCACATGCTGCCCGAGGCGGGCGGCCTGCCCATCGCCATCCAGCCGAATGCCGGATTGCCGAGCCGGATTGGCGAGCGGCTCATCTACATCTCGTCCCCGTCGTACATGGCCGACTACGCGGCGAGGATGATCGCGGCGGGGGCACGAATGGTGGGCGGCTGTTGCGGGACGAACGCCGACCATATCCGGGCCATGCGGGAGGCGGTGGACCGTCACGTGCCGCGCTCCGGGGGGGCCTCGGTGGCCGCGGCGCGGCGCGCCCGGCCCGAGGCGAGCGCCGAGCCCACCTTGCTCACCACCGCCGCTCCCACCTTGCTCCAGCGCAAGGTCGACGACGGCGAATTCGTCGTCACCGTCGAGCTCGACCCTCCCCGCGGCCACAATATCGAGAAGCTGGTACAGGGAGCCAAGCTCCTCAAAGAGCGCGGCGTGGAGATCGTGGACATCAACGACGGCTCGCTGGGACGCGTGCGCATGTCGGTATTGCCCACGGCCATCCTCGTCCGCGAGGCGACCGGCCTCGATATCAACATGCACTTCACCTGTCGCGACCGGAATCTCATGGGCATCCAGGCCGACGCGCTGGGGGCACATGCCCTCGACATCAGGAATATCCTCGCCATGACGGGCGATCCGCCGCGCACGGGCGACTACGTCAACGCCACCGCCGTGTTCGACGTGGACGCCATCGGGCTCATCGGCATCCTCACGGGCATGAACGAAGGGCGGGACGCCACGGGCAACTCCGTGGGCGAGCCGACGGCCTTCTGTGTGGGCGCCGCCCTCGATCCCGCGGCCGCCGAGCCCTCCCGGGAAATGGAGCGACTGATCGCCAAGGCGGAGGCGGGAGCGCGCTGGTGCCAGACCCAGCCCATCTACGACCTCGAGGTGGTGGAGCGGTTCTTCCAGCGAACACGCTCGCCCATCCCCGTGGTGGTCGGCGTGCTGCCGCTGCATTCGTCGCGCCACGCCGAGTTCCTCCATAACGAGGTTCCCGGCATCACCGTCCCCGATGCGGTCCGCTCGCGCATGAAGGAAGCGGGGGACCGCGGCCTGCGCGCGGGCATCGAAACGGCGCAGGCTCTCGTGAGCCAGCTTCGGGGCAGGTATGCCGGAGCCTATCTCATGCCGTCCTTCGGCCGATTCGAAGTGGTCGCGGAAGTCCTCGACGCCCTCCAGTAGATCTTCCGGGGAGAGCCCATGCCCGATCTCTACGACATCACCGCCGCCGAAGCTGCGCGCCGCATCCGCACGGGCGCGCTCTCGCCGTCGAATCTCCTCGCCTCGTGCCTCAAGCGCATCGATGCCGTGGAGCCCACCCTCAAAGCCTGGGTGCATCTCGACCGCGACGCTGCCGCGCGGGTGGCCGTGCAACGGGACATCGAGGCGCGCGAAGGGCGCTTCATGGGGCCGCTCCACGGTGTGCCCGTCGCGCTCAAGGACATCTACGACGCGGCCGGGCTCGTGACCACGTCCGGAGCGGGGCCGTGGGCCCATCGCCGTCCCACGGCGGATGCCGTATCGGTGGCACGGCTCCGGGCCGCCGGCGCGGTCATACTCGGGAAGGTCACGACGACACCGTTCGCGCTGCGTGACCCGACGGCCACGGGCAATCCGTGGAATCCCGGCCACACGCCGGGTGGCTCATCGAGCGGTTCCGGATCCTCGGTGGGCTCGCGCATGGTGCCGCTGGCCCTGGGCACCCAGACCGTGGGCTCGGTGCTGCGTCCCGCCGCCTACTGCGGTGTGGTCGGCTTCAAGCCCACACACGGCCGCATCAGCACGTTCGGCGTCACGCCGCTCGCGTGGAGCCTGGACCACGTGGGGGTGCTGTGCCGCTCGGTCGAGGACGCGGCGCTGGGGCTGTCGATCATGGCCGGTCATGATTCCGCCGACCCTCACTCCGTGGCGTGGCCCGTGGAGGATTTCCTGGGCGCTCTGGCCGAGCCGGTGGTGCCGCGTATCGGCGTCCTGCGCAGGCTCTTCGACCGGGCCGAGCCGGCCAATGCGGCGCAGATCGAGGCGGTTCTCGAGACGCTTCGCAAGAAGGGCGCACGGGTCGAGGATGCTCCGCTCTCCGCCACGTTCGAGGGCATTCACGCGGCTGGTGATACGGTGGCGCGCTCCGAGGCGGCGGCCTTCCATCGCGACCTCTACGCGAGGCACGCCGCGGAGTATCCAAAGCATATCGGTGAAGCCGTGAAGGCGGGACTCGGGCTCGCCGCCGTGGACTACATCGCCGCGCAGGCGCACCGGCGCGCCTTCCGTGCCGACATGGGCGCGGTGGCCGCGCGCTACGATGCCCTCGTCTCGCCGACGGCGGCCGGTCCCGCCCCCAAGGGACTCGACTCCACGGGCGATCCATACTTTTGCGCGCCGTGGAGCTCCGCGGGTATGCCGTCCATCTCACTGCCTACGGGTCTCGCCGCGGAAGGCCTGCCCTTCGCCGTGCAGCTCACGGGCGCGCCGTGGTCCGAGGCCCGCCTGCTTGTCGCCGCCGCGTGGTGTGAGCGCGCCATCGGGTTTGCGGAGGTTCCGCGTATCTGACTGCGACGGCGTTCCCGTAGGTGGCCGCATCGTCATCAACGCGGGCAGGCGCACGGACGATCTACGAGGTCGAGTGCTCACGCCCGCACCGAGGCAGGGCGAGCCGGTCCACCATCGGCTGTCTGTCGGGCATTCCGCCCGAACTCGCCTGACCGCCGATGCGAAAGCAAATCTTTGAAAACCTGAAACCACAGGCACTTCACGGGCATCTTAGGACATGGCACTTTGTTTGCTGCTCTACCGAGGTTCCAAAATAAACCCTGAAAGGAATTCCATGACACGCGTGTTGATGATCGATGGGAATCGTGCGCTGACCGAGTCGGTCGGCCTGCAGTGCCTCGAGCACGGAATAGCCATTCGCATGGCCGATGCTCTTTGTGACGGCCTCCGCCAGATGCTCGAGACGCCGGTGTCGCTGGTGATCGTCTCCTCGAGGCTCATACATCTTTCCAGCGCCGAGCTTGCGAAGCTCTTCGACACGATCGCTTCGGGTGTTCCGGTGGTGGTGCGCCTCGACGCCGGCCACTCGATGGACGAGGAGGTGCGGTTCGAGCTCCACGGCTTTCGCGTCGTCCGTGAGCCCTTTGACGTAGCCGATCTCGTGGTCAAGGGCGAGCGCCCCCCGCGTCGTGTTGCGCCGAGTCCCGCGGTGGCCGCTGCGGCCGTCGAGGCGGCATGCGGCTAGGCGTCCTCGAGCGATTCGGAGGCAAAGCTCTCGCATGGGGCTTCGCCTTGATTCTCACCCTGGTCGGGCTCGTGGTCGCGACGAGCGAGTCGCTGCGACGTCAGGATCATCGCTCTCCATTTACACAGTCGGTTGAGCCCGATCTGCCGCTGCAGAGCCCAGAGACCCCCGACATTTATCATTCTCCGGGGGTGGCGGCCTGGCCCACGCCGTGAGCGGGCCGTGGTGGCGGCCGTCCGGGGCATATGGTGTAGACTAGAGGCGTAGCGCCGCAGCCGGCGCCCTCGCCTCCGATATTGGCTCTTCCGAGTATTGGGGCGTGCATCAAGGCGGAAGAGCGACTGAAGGAGATGCGGATGGCTTCGAAATTGTACGTGGGCGGATTGTCGTATTCAACGACGAGTGAGACGCTGCGGGAGTACTTCGCACAGTGCGGTACTGTGGAGTCCGCGGCCGTCATCACCGACAAGTTCTCCGGTCAGTCGCGCGGCTTCGGTTTCGTCGAAATGGCCACGGCCGAGGAGGCCCAGCGCGCCATCTCTGAGCTCAATGGAAAGGATCTCGATGGTCGCAAGCTGACCGTCAATCTTTCTACCCCGAAAGCGCCGGGCTCCGGGGGCGGCGGACCGCGCGGCGGTGGCCGGCCCGGGGGCGGGCGTCCGGGCGGTGGGGGCAGGGGTGGTGGGTTCGGCGGGGGCGGGGATCGCGGCGCCTACGGCGTGCCCCCTTCGAAGAAGCCCTTCAAATGGTAGCTGACTCCTAGCGGGATCTTTTCAGACGACAAGGGCGCGATGGGACGACCCCCACCGCGCCCTTGTCGCGTCTATCCGAGGACTCTCTCGTAGCGGCCGTAGTCGTGGGCCGCGTCCATGAACCACTTCACGATCTCGGGATTCGACCGCGGCGGAATCTCGCATGAGGTCGAAAGGATGAAGCCCGAGTGTCTGGCCGCGCTGTCGATGCAACGACGCACATCGGCTTCCATCTCCGCCTTCGTGGTCTTTTCGAACTTGGTCGCGTCCACGTTGCCGATGGCCACCGCCCGACCCTTGGCCACCTCCATGAAACGCGTGAGCTGGTCGACGTGGAGCTTGGGATCGGCCTGTTGGTCGAGATCGAAGGACACCGTGGTGAAGCCGCAGCCGATGATGTCCTCGAAGATCGGATAGGTCGTGCCGCAGATGTGGGTGGTCAGGCCCACCTTTTTGGCCTTGAAGTGATCCACGAGCTCCTTGTGATACGGAGCGATGAACTCCCGGTAGTTGTCCGGCGACACGAGGCTGATCGAGGCGGTGGGTTCCGAGAAACTCAAGCCAATCTTGGTCTTCGCAATGGCATCGCCCCATGCCTTGCAGAAGTCCGTGGTGATCCGCATCACGTCGTGAATGAACTGAGGGTCTTCGAAGGTGTCGAGCAGCATCATCTCCGGATTGCGCAGCAGCATGGCGATGGTCCACGGGCCGACCGCCACCGCGCCCATGGCGGCCGGGGGGGCGGCCTTCACCAGGGCCGCGCACTGCTCGAGGAAGGCGGGCAGTCGCGCGGTGGCGTAAGGGTCGGGCATCTTGATCTTGGCCAGGCTCGCCTTGTCTTCCAGCACGTGCCCCTCGATGGAGGGCACGACGTAGTCGGAGTACTTGACCTTGCAGCCGAAGGCCTCGGCCTCTTTGGCGAGATCGTTATAGGCGAGCACCACGTCCGGCTGGTAGCGCTCGTAGTAGTTCATCATGGCCGTGATGGCCTTGACCGGGTTGGTGCAGTACTCCTCGATGGACTGGCCGTCGAGGGTGCCCGCGAAGGAGGCAACGATCGGATAGACGGGCACCCGATCGGAGAACGAGCGCTTGTAGGCCGCCACTACGCGATCGCGGTTGGTGAGCGCCCCCTTGCCCTTCTCGGCGTCCCACAGGCGATTCACTTCCATGTAGCGCGGCGGCAGCTTGGCCTCGTATTCCATGAACTGCGTGATCGGGTAGCGGATGCCGCCATTGTGGGTGCCGCGGAGCCCTTCGACGATCTCTTCCATCTTGGCCCACGGGATGGCGAAGGCCATCTCGTGATCCTGGGTCTGCCCGAAGATGCGATCGCCGGAGCAGGGCAAGATGACCTGGGGCTCGCCCGTCTGCATGGTGGTGACGATGATGTCGGCGCAGACGGCGCGCCCCTCGAATGAGGAGTGGAGGCGGCCGCCGCGCTTCCAGAGCGAGGCCTGGGTGAGCCGCATGACTTGGGCAGGACTGGCGTAGACGCAGACGAGGTGGGGCTCGAAGGTGGCGCGGTCCAGGGGCGCCACGAGCAGGGTCTCGTATTCGCCCGGCGCGAACTTGTCGATGGCGGCCTCCGAGCGCTGCCCCGCTTCCTTCGTCTCCGTGTACATGCCCTCGCACAGGGTGCCCACGTTGTAGATGGGCAGCGGCTTGTCGAAGCCGATGGCGGTGATGCCGAGCGAGCAGATGTGGTCCTCGCGGGTGAGGGCGATCATCCAGCCGTAGCGCCGCGCCATGTCGATGACCTGGCAGGACATGCTGAGCTTCTTGAAATCGCGCGCGGGCCGCCGCGCCCGCTCGGGAATCGGCTCGCCGGGCTTCAGCATGCGGATGGCGACGGGGAAGGTCTGGGGGCGGATATAGGTCTGGAGCTCTTTGTCCGCTGTCTTGACGTCGATCATTGGTCTTCCTTTATCCTCAACATGCCTGAGGCATATTGACCGTGGGCCACTCGGGTTAGTGCGAACCGCGAATCGCGATTGGTGGACCGTGACCGATGAGCCGTGATCGGTGGACCGCGATTGGTGGAGCGCGATGAGAGCGTAGAGTCGGGGTATACCTTTGTCAAGCAATCGGGTTTTGGATAGAATGTGCCACGCCGATCATGGCCCGCTACCGCATCGTGCACTGGAAGGACATTCCGTCGATGGTCGAGGCTGCCGAGGGCGACCGCACGTCTCGCCATCAGCTGTCCCAGAAGTTCCAGGACCTGATCGATGCGCTTGCCATGCGGGAGGGCGCGACGGAGGGGGACGCCTACCTCGACGGCTGGGGCCGGGGCCCTTGGCTCGAGCGCGCCGGCGCACCCGACGAGGTCGCGGATGCTGTCGCCGAGGAGCTCGAGGAGGGCTTCCAGGCCCTCCTCATGACGCGCTTCTTGCCCAAGCCCGGCTGAACGGCGGCTCCGTCGCCGGGCGCCGGGTGGGGCGCCGGCTCGCCGCAGGGGGTTCGCGCGTGTCATTGCGTCCCCCTCGGTCGCCGCCTATAATCCCGCCAGCCAATGAAGGCCAGGGAACTCCTCGCCGCCTGTTTCGTCCTCTTCGGGGCCCTGCTCCTCTGGCCCCTTCTCACCATCGCCAACCGCCCGGTGCTCGTCTGGGGCGTGCCGGCCCTCGTCCTCTATCTCTTCGCCGTCTGGGCCGCCATGGTCGTCGTGCTGATCGCCGCCGCCGCACGGCACCGTGCTCTGGAGGACGACGAGTGAGCTGGCTGAGTCAGCCGACCGTCCTGGCCATCGTCCTCGGCTACCTCTTGTTCCTGTTCCTCGTCGCCTCGGTGGGCGAGGCGTTCGCGGCCCGGCTCAGCCGGGGCCGTATCCGCACCGTCACGTACGTGCTCGCGGCCTCTGTCTACTGCACGGCCTGGACCTTCTACGGCAGCGTCGGACTGGCCGCCAACCGGGGCCTCGAGTTCCTCACCATCTATCTGGGTCCCGCTCTGGTGGCCCTCCTCTGGCCGGTGGTCCTGCGCAAGCTGGTTCGGGTTTCCAAGGAGCAGCGCATCACCTCGATCTCCGACTTCATTTCGAGCCGCTACGGCAAGTCGGCACATCTCGGCACGCTGGTGGCGCTCCTCGTGGTGGCGGGCATGATTCCGTACATCGCACTCCAGCTCCGCGCGGTGTCCGCGTCCTTCCGCATGATCGTCCACGAGGACTCGGTGCTCAATGTCCTCGACCCGACGCTGCTCGTGGCGGTGACCCTGGCGTTCTTCGGCATCCTGTTCGGGGCGCGCAACCTCGACTTCACGAAGCAGCAGACGGGGCTGATGACGGCCGTGGCCGCGGAGTCGGTGGTCAAGCTCGTGGCGTTCCTCGCGGTCGGCGTCTACGTCACCTGGGGCCTCTTCGGGGGACTCGGCGAGATCTTCGGGAGCATCGCGAGAGATCCCGTGTGGTCGCGGCTCCTCACTCTCGATCAACCCCAGACGGCCTCCTATGCGCGGTGGGCGGCCATGCTGGTGATCTCGATGATGGCCGTCATGTTTCTGCCGCGCCAGTTCCACGTGCTCGTCGTCCAGAATCCTCGCGAGCGCGACGTCAACGCGGTGGCCTGGTCGTTTCCCCTCTACCTGCTGCTGATCAACCTGTTCGTGCTGCCCATCGCCTTCGCGGGCCTGATCGTCTTCCCCGAATCGGGCGGGCAGGCGGACAGCTTCATCCTGCAGCTGCCCCTGCATTTCCAGAGTCGCCTGATCTCGATCACGGTCTTCCTCGGCGGTTTCTCCGCCGCCACCGCCATGATCGTGGTGGACTCGCTCGCCCTGTCGAAGATGATCACGAACGACGTCATCCTGCCCATGCTGTTGCGCAGGCGCCGCTTGGAGGACATCTACTGGATCACGCTCTTCTACACACGGGTGGCCATGCTCGCGGTCGTGGGCCTGGGCTTCGCGTGGGCGCGCATGGAGCGCGGGCAGCTCCTGCTCGTCGAGATGGGTCTCCTGTCCTTCATCGCGGTGACCCAGTGCGCGCCGGCGATCCTGCTGGGACTCTACTGGCGCCGCGGCAACCGGAAAGGCGCGGCGGCGGGCATTTCGGCGGGGTTTGCCCTGTGGTTCTACACGCTGATCATCCCGGCCCTCGTCAAGGAGGGGCTGGTGCCCGGATCCGTCCTCGAGGTGGGGCCCTTCGGACTCGACTGGCTCAACCCGACGGCGCTCCTGGGGCTGTCGGGTCTCGACGTGACGACGCACGGGGTGTTCTGGTCGCTCTTCGTCAACGTCGGTTCCTTCGTGCTCGTGTCACTCCTGACAGAGCAGGATGCCGACGACCGCTCCCAGGCCGCGGCGTTCGTCGGCGCGCCAGGCGAGGACAAGCACCTGGGCGCCGCCCCCGCCATCCTGTCGGCCACCGAGATCGAGCGCCTCGTCCACAATTACGTGGGAGACGAGGAAGCGGAGGGCATCGTCCGCGAGCTGTTCCGCGGCAAGGCGCCCGCCGAGCTCTCGGTGCCCGAGCTGCTCGAGCTCCGCATCCGGTTCGAGCGGCTGCTCGCTGCGTCACTCGGCGCGGCGGCCGCCCGCATGATCGTGGAAGACCACTTCACGATCTCCAAGGGCGAGGCGCAGGAGCTCGTCACCTCTTTTCAGCAGATGCAGCAATCGCTGCGCCTGACCGAGGAGGAGGTGCGCCGCGGCGAGCGGCTCCTTGCCTTGGTGGTCCAGAGCGTCGACGACTGCATCGTGACGGCCGGGGTGGATGGGCGGCTGGTGACCATGAACCGGGCGGGTCATCGGCTCCTCGGCTACACGGAGCCGCAGGTGGGCAGACTCGGACTTTCAGACCTGCTGGGCGCGGAGGAGCGCGGGCGCGCCACGAAGGCCATCGCGCGCGCCGTCGAGGCGGGACAAGGCTGGAGCGGGCAGGTCACGGCCCGCACCGCCAACGGCGAGGGCTTCCCCGCGTACGTCTCCGTTCGCGCCATCGTGGACGCGGACGGGCAGATCATCGGCGCCGTGGGCGTCCTTCGGGACCTGACCGAGCAGGTCGAGACCCAACGGCGCCGCATCCAGCGCGAGAAGCTCGCGTCACTCGGCGAGATGGCGGCGGGGGTCGCCCACGAGATCAGGAACCCGCTGGGTGGGATCAAGATGGCGACCAACCTCCTCTCGTCGGGAAACCTGGGCGGGGGCGCTCTCTCGCAAGAGATGGCACGCTCCATTCTCTCGGGCATCATGGAGATCGAGCGCATCATCAACAGCCTGCTCGACTTCACGCGCGACACGAAGCTCGAGCGCGGGGAGTACGAAGTCGCACGAATCCTCGACCCCGTCGTCGAGACCGTGGCGACCGAGGGTCGCGCGCGGGGCGTCGAGCTCGGCTACGGTCGGGTGGATCGGGAGGTGACGGTGTCGGCGGACGGCCAGCGGCTGCGCCAGGTCTTCGCCAACGTCATGAAGAATGCTTTGGAGGCGATCGATCTACGGCGTGCCGACGGCCGCGTGACCGTCAATCTCCTCGCCGAGGAGGACCGCGCAGTGGTCGAAGTCATCGACAACGGCAGCGGCATCGCCCCCGAGAACCGGGAGAAGATCTTCCTGCCGTTTTTCACTACCAAGCCTTCGGGCACGGGCCTCGGAATGGCCATCGTCAAGAAGATCGTGGATCTCCACGGCGGCGACGTCGGCGTCGAGAGCGCGCCCGGAAGCGGCACGCGCGTGCGCATTTCGTTGCCCGCCGTGGTGCTTGCGCCATCCCTGGTAGGAGGTACGTCATGAAACAGCGACTTCTTCTCGTCGACGACGACGAGGTGTTTCTCCGTCCGCTGCACCGCACGCTCGAGCTGGCCGGCTACGAGGTGCTGCCGGTGCAGAGCGGGGAGGAGGCACTCGACACCCTCAAGGTCGAGGACGTGGACCTCGTGCTGACCGACCGACGGCTGCCCGGCATGGACGGCGTGGCCCTCGTGCGCCAGATCAAGACCGACCACCCGGACCTGGCCGTCGTGGTGATGACGGCCTATGGGACCATCGAGTCGGCGGTGGAGGCCATGCGTCTTGGCGCCGAGGACTACCTGGTCAAGCCCTTCGAGGCCGCCGAGATGCTGCTCGTCATCCGCCGCGCCATCGAGTTCCAGGCATTGAAATCGGCCAAGCGGCGCTCGATCCGACGCAACCAGGAGCGGTTCACCTTCCGGAACGTGGTGGCGAAGAGCGCGGCCATGCAGTCGGTATTCGAGACGCTCCGGTCCGTGGCCGACCTCGACACCACCGTGCTGATCTACGGCGAGACGGGGGTGGGCAAGGAGCTCCTCGCCCGGTCGGTGCACTTCTCCGGAGCGCGTCGCGATCGCCCGTTCGTGGCGGTCAACTGCGCGGCGATTCCGGCGGAGCTCTTCGAGTCGGAGCTGTTCGGCTCGCGCAAGGGCGCCTTCACCGGCGCCAGCGAGCACCGCCGCGGGCATTTCCAGATGGCGCACGGCGGCACGCTCCTGCTTGACGAGATCGGGGAGATGCCGCTGCCCCTGCAGAGCAAGCTCCTCCGCGCTATCGAGGAAGGCAAGGTCACGTCGGTGGGTGCCGACCGTCCCGTGGAGATCGACGTGCGCTTCATCGCCACCACCAACAAGGATCTCCAGAGCGACGTCGAGCGGGGGGCGTTCCGGCGCGACCTGTTCTATCGCCTCTCCGTGATGCCGGTCCGGGTGCCGGCGCTCAGGGAGCGGCTCGAGGACATTCCGCTCCTCGCCCACCATTTCCTGCGGGAAGCCGGACGGCGGCTCAAGCGGGTGATCACGGGCATCGCTTCAGAGAGCCTGCAGGCGCTGATGCGCTACCCGTGGCCGGGCAACGTGCGGGAGCTCGAGAACGTCATCGAGCGTGCCGTCATCGTGTCCAAGGGCGAGGTCCTCACCGAGCTCGAGCGGTTCCTCGCCGGGCCCGGAGGCGCCCATGCGCCGGTGGATCTCTCGTTGCCCTTCCGCGATGCCAAGGCGCGCATCGTGGAGGAGTTCGAGCGCGCGTACGTCCAGGGGCTCCTCGAGACGCACGGCGGCAAGCTGACGGCCGCCGCGAAGCACGCCGACATGGACCCGAAGAACTTCTCCGACAAGATGGCCCGCTACGGGCTCCGCCGCCAAGCGGCTGAGTCCGGCGACGGCGGCGCGCGCGCCACTTGAAGTTCACTGCTACTTGGTTTAGAAGGTAGCGGGCGCGTTGTCGCGCCGATTCCCCACTCCACCCATCACTCGAGGCGGGTCTATGGCGACCAAGGCAACGGGCGGCGGCACCCCCATCGAGGCCCTCCTCAAAGAGAAGCGCAAGATCACGCCGCCCAAGGAGTTCGCCAAGCGCGCCAACGCCAACCGCCCCTCGGTTTACGCGCAGGCCGCCCAGAATCCCGTCAAATTCTGGGAGGGCTTTGCCCGGGAGCTCGCCTGGTTCAAGCCCTGGAAGAAGGGGCTCGAGTGGAAGGTGCCGTATGCCAAGTGGTTCGTCGGCGGCAAGCTCAATGTCTCCTACAATTGCCTGGATCGCCACATCAATACGGCGCGGCGCACCAAGGCCGCCCTCATCTGGGAAGGCGAGCCCGGCGACACCCGGACGCTGACCTACTGGGACCTCTACCGGGAGGTCAACCGCTTTGCGAGCGCGCTCAAGCGTGCGGGAGTCAAGCGGGGCGATCGAGTGACGATCTACATGCCGATGGTGCCGGAGACCGCGATCGCCATGCTGGCCTGCACGCGCATCGGCGCCCCGCACAGCGTGATCTTCGGCGGCTTCGCTCCGGACGCCATCCGCGAGCGCATCCACGATGCCCAGTCCACGGTGCTGCTGACGGCCGATGGCGGTTGGCGTCGTGGCGGCGTGGTCCCCCTCAAGAAGAACGTCGACGAGGCGCTCAAGGAGTGCCCCGACGTCGGGACGGTGGTCGTGCTCAAGCGCACCGGCCAGGCGATCGACATGCAGGCCGGCCGGGACGTCTGGTGGGATGAATTCGTCAAAGGAGCGGACGCCTACTGCGTCCCCGAGAAGATGGACGCCGAGGACATGCTCTACCTCCTCTACACTTCCGGCTCGACGGGCAAGCCCAAGGGCATCCAGCACACGACCGGCGGGTATCTTACCGGCGTCTACGCCACGACCAAGTGGGTGTTCGATCTGAAGGACACCGACGTTTACTGGTGCACAGCCGACATCGGCTGGGTTACCGGCCACTCCTACGTCGTGTACGGCCCGCTCGCCAACGGCACGACCACTGTCATGTACGAGGGAACGCCAGACACTCCGGACAAGGACCGGTTCTGGCGCCTCATCGAGAAGCACGGCATCACCATCTGCTATACCGCGCCCACGGCCATCCGCACCTTCATGCGCTGGGGCGATCAGTATCCGGGACGTTGCGACCTGTCGAGTCTCCGGCTCCTCGGCAGCGTGGGCGAGCCGATCAATCCCGAAGCGTGGGTCTGGTACTGGAAGGTGATAGGTCATGGTCGCTGTCCCGTCGTGGACACATGGTGGCAGACGGAGACAGGGCAAATCCTCATCACGCCTCTGCCCGGACTGACCACGCTCAAGCCCGGGTCGGCGACCAAGCCCTTCCCCGGGATCACGGCCGAGGTGGTCAACGACAAGGGCGAGCCCGCCAAGGCCGGCTATCTCGTGATCAAGAAGCCGTGGCCCGGCATGCTCCGGGGCATCTACCGTGACCCCGAGCGCTTCCAGGCGCAGTACTGGAGCCGATATCCCGGCATCTACTTCACGGGCGACGGCGCCAAGCTCGACGACGACGGCTACTTCTGGCTGCTGGGCCGCGTGGACGACGTCATGAACATATCGGGACACCGCGTATCCACCATGGAGGTCGAATCGGCCTTGGTGGACCATCCGAAGGTCGCCGAGGCCGCCGTCATCGGCCGGCCGCACGAGATCAAGGGGCAGGCCATCGCGGCTTTCGTGACGATCAAGGACGGCACCACGGGTTCCAAGGAGCTGATGGAGGAACTGAAGGGGCATGTCACCAAGAAGATTGGCGCGCTGGCGCGGCCCGACGACCTGATTTTCGCGTCCGATTTGCCGAAGACCCGCAGCGGCAAGATCATGCGGCGGCTGCTCCGTGATATCGCCGAGGGCAAGGCCCTAGGCGACACGACCACCCTCGCGGACCCGGCGGTGGTCGCCAGGCTGAAGGAGCAATACGGGGAAGAGGAATAGGGCTCGCGTGCCAAGCTGTCAGGGCAAATTCACCAAACAGGGAGCCGATTCTCACGGCGCTTGGCGCCTGATTCTCACTAGTTAGCCAGCAGCCTCGGCTGGCACTCACCGTGCTTAGGAGCGTCGCGATGACGTAAGGTCTCTGCTGCCGCGTCCGTGCGGACGCAGGGGTGAGGGACGGGATCGATCTCAGAGCACCAGCCAACAGGGGAGGCCAATGGCGGTCCTTAATATTTCGGGCAAAGAGCTTCGGCGGGTCGTGATCGCCGCATCAGTGGGGAACATCATCGAGTGGTATGACTTCTACATCTTCGGCAGTCTGGCCTCGATCCTCGCCGTCAAGTTCTTCGACAAGAGCCATCCGGTGGCGGCCTTCCTCAGCACCGTGGCCATCTTCTCGGTCGGCTTTCTGATCCGGCCGCTGGGGGCCTTCGTATTCGGCTGGCTCGGGGACAAGGTGGGCCGAAAGTACACGTTCATCGTCACGCTGACAGGCATGGGAGTGTCGACCGCGATCATCGGCATGGTCCCTACCTATGCTCAGATTGGCCTCGCCGCAGCTTTTATCCTCTTCGCCCTTCGCCTCATCCAGGGGCTCTGCCTCGGAGGCGAGTATGGCGGCGCCATCACCTACGTGGCGGAGCACATCGAGGACAAACATCGAGGGTACTACACGGGCTGGCTCCAGACCTCTCCCACGCTTGGCATCGTCCTATCGCTGGCCGTGATCATCGGCACGCAGCGCTACGTGGGCCCCGAGGCCTTCAGTGATTGGGGATGGCGGGTGCCGTTCATCATCTCCCTCCTGCTGGTCGCCATCGCCATCTACATCCGGCTGTCGCTCCAGGAGACCCCGGTCTTCCTGGACATGAAGGCGAAGGGACAGGCCACGACCAATCCCTGGCGCGAAGCCTTCATGAGCAAGAACATCAAGTACATCCTGATCGCCAGCATCGTCGTGCTTGGGCAGGGATGCGTCTGGTACAGCGGCCAGTTCTGGGCGCTCTTCTACCTCCAGAAGGTCAAGAACGTCGACGTGCTGTCTTCGAGCTATATCATCGCCATCGCGCTTGTCATCGCCACCCCGACCCTCATCTTCTGGGGCTGGCTCTCTGACAAAGTCGGGCGCAAGCCGATCATTCTCGGTGGTATGGCCCTCGCAGCCCTCACCTACTACCCGCTCTACACCGCCCTCGGCTACTACGCCGACCCCAAGGCGGGCATCAACTATTCGATGTCCATCCTCATCGTTGTGATACTGGTCAACTACGTCGGGATGACGTATGGCCCGATTGGGGCTTTCCTGGCCGAGTTCTTCCCCGGGCGCATCCGCTACACCTCGGTGTCGGTGCCGTATCACATCGGAAACGGCTGGGGCGGCGGTCTCGTGCCTATCATCACGACCGCCGCGTATGCCTCCACCGGGAGCCTCGGGTGGGCGCTGGTCTATCCCATAGCGCTCCCCGCGTTGATGTGTGTGCTGGCCATATTCCTGATGCCCGAGACGCGGAAGAACAGCATCTGGGTAGAGGGGTCTGCGCACCTGCATCAGTCATCGCACAGGGCATAGCCCGGGCAATCCCGCTGGTATCAGGCTGACTGGCCCCAGGGACGCCGCTTCAGGGCTCCCCGGGGCCTTCTGTTCTCCGGATGGCGCACCTACACTATTTGGCGTGGTTGTGACATTTTTTTCCACCCAGTGGGGGCACTTTGCCCTACCTAGCCCCCCTAATGCTTTTCCAGGCACGAATATTCCCGGTTTTGCAGCGTCTCTCTCTCCAAGGAGTTCCGGCACGGGCATTGCACTTAGGCACACCCAGCCGACGTAGGGGTAGATGCAAAGGGAACCGCCCAAGGGGGAGATAGCCATGGACGAGATCAGGAAGAAGCTGGAAGCCGAACTGAACCGGACGGTGGAGCGCATCCGCCACATGGGTGGTGGTGCAGCCACATCCGTGCAAACGATGGGAGCGGTGGGCGATACGAGCCAGTTGGCCGATGAAGTCGATGTGATCCAGGTCAATGAGGATCGCGAGATGAACTTCGCTACCCGGAGCCTGCTGGTGGAGCGCGCCAACCGCCTCGCCGAGGCGCTCGAGCGCCTGCGCGGTGGCGACTATGGCACCTGCCAGGAGTGCGGTGAAGCCATTGCTCCCGCCCGCCTCAAGGCCGTGCCCGAGGTGACGACCTGCGTTCGTTGCCAGGATCGCCTCGAGAAGATGTCGCGCCACATGGCGCCCGTCGGCGGCTCCGACGAAGGGGATGAGTCCGAAGACGACTAGGCAAACCGTTCCGACCGGTCGATTCGGGTCCGCACCATCCCGGGCCGACCGGTAAAGATGCCGTCCACTCGCCAGCCGACGAGCCGGTCCACCAGGGCCGGCTCGTCGGCTTTTCCGACATAGCAACCGAGGCCGGCCGACCGGATCGCTTCGACGTTTGCTGCTCCGATCACCGCAGCCGCGCACACGGCTTCCAGAGCGGGAGCGGCTTGCAGCAGGCGATCCAGAGTGCCGCCGCTCCAGGTGATCCCAAGCTTGATCTCCGGGTTCAAGGCTCGAACCCGCCGCAGGGCGGCTGCGTGCGCAGACTGAACCTGACAGAGCTCCACCGCGTCGTAAATCTCGATGATCGACACCACCCGCTCCTCAAGGTCGCTCTCGGAGTTTTCGTCGTGAGGCAGCTCGATCCAGAAGCGCGTACGGTCGCGAAAGCGCTCAAGAACCTCGTGCAGCGTCTGGATCCGCTGGCCCCCGAAGCGTGGATCCTTCCCGCCGCCGGCGTCGAGGCGTTTGAGATCCCGCATGGTGTGCTCGCTCAATGATCCGCGCCCGTTGGTGGTCCGCTCGAGCACGTCGGGTCCGAAGACCACAGGATGGGCGTCCCGGGTGAGGCGCACCTGAAGGCCGATGCCGTCGGCGCCCTCGGCGATCGCCGTTTCGAAGGCGACGATCGTGTGCTCGGGCGCGTCGGCCGACGCGCCACCGTGCGCGATCACGAGGGGCCGCCGTTCAATTGTGTCCGTCACGACCTCCGTGGCACACTCATCGCGTGGGCACGCCCGTCCTGAACGTTCTCCGCCCGTTCATCCATCTCGGGGCGCGCCTCTACTGGCGAATCCGCCTCGAGGGGACACAGCACATTCCCGTCCACGGGCCGCTCATCATCGTTCCGAATCACGTGACCTTCGCCGATCCCGTGCTCATCTGTATTCCCATTCGCTTCGCCGTGCACTTTATGGCCTGGGACGCCCTGTTCCGGATACCCGGGTTCTCGTGGCTCATTCGCCGTCTGCGCGCTTTTCCCGTCCAGATCGACTCAGCCGACCCGCGCTCGACGCGGGAGGCGGTGCGACTGCTTCAGTCCGGCCGCGCGCTGATGATTTTTCCCGAAGGGGGGCGCGCCCCGGACGGACGGCTCCAGCGATTCCGTCCCGGCGCTTTCCGGCTGGCCTGCGCGCTCAAGGTGCCCGTGCTCCCCGTCACCATCGTGGGTGGCCACGCCTCCTGGCCGCCCGGCCGCATGCTGCCGAGACCTGGGAGGCTCCGCATCATCTATCACCCGATCGTCTCACCTCCGGACGAGGCGGACCCTCGCGCGGCCGCGCGCACGCTGGCCGGGCAGGTCCGGGACGCGATCGCCGCCGGCCTGCCCCGCGCGGATCAGCCTGAGGCCGGTGAATAGAGGTCAGTGTATACTCTCGGCGGCATGGCACGTCCGTCGGCCACGCGCGTCCTCGTCCTTCACGGGCCCAATCTGAATCTCCTGGGTACACGCGAGCCGGCCGTGTATGGTCGCACGACCCTGGCTCAGCTGGATCGTCAGATTCAGCGGCACGCCGGCAGCCGAGGGGCGGAGGCGGTATGCCGACAATCGAATCACGAGGGTCAGCTCGTCGATTGGGTCCAGGGCGCGGTGCGCGAGGGATTCCTGGCCATCGTGATGAATCCGGGCGCCCTTACGCACTATTCTCTCGCGCTGCGGGATGCTGTCTCTGCCGTCTCCATCCCCGTCGTCGAAGTCCATCTCTCGAACATCCACGGACGGGAGGAATTCCGGCGCCACTCTGTGATTGCGGCCGTGGCACGGGGCCAGATCGCGGGTTTCGGCCCGGCCAGCTACCTTCTGGGCGTGGATGCGGCACTCCAGTCAGTCCCTCCAGGGCGGCCGTCTCGGCGCCCGCGGTGAATGCGGGCCCTCCTTCCGGCGTCCAATCCTAGTCGCGGCGGGAGGCGCGGGGGCCGCGGCGGATTTCCGTGATGCCGCCTGGGATTCCGTCAACGCCTCCCGAAGGTGACGTTTCTCCGGCTCCCAAAGACGTGGACGAACGCGCTCTCATCGAGCGGTGTCGTGCCGGAGACGTCGCGGCATTCGAGCCCCTGGTGGAAAAGTATCGGCAGCGCGTGTGGCGTCTGGCCTTCCAGGTGTTGCGCGATCGCGAGGAGGCATGGGATTGCGCTCAAGACGCGTTCGTACGGGCCTTTCAGTCGCTCGGCTCATTTCGCGGGCAGTCGGCCTTCTACACCTGGCTCTTCCGCATCGCCATGAACGTGGCTACGGACCGATTGCGCTCTCGCGGGGCGCAGGCCCGTGCCTTCGGCACCCAGGCCATACCCGCGGAAGAGTGGGAGCGCACGGCCCCGGATCCCCAGGCCCGGCCGGACCAAGCAGCGATCGGCGCGGAGCGGCGCGAGCGCATCAGCCAGGCGCTCGATACCTTGCCGCCCAATGCGCGAGCCATTATCATGCTCAGTGACGTCGAGGGGCTCTCATACCGCGAGATCGCTACCGTGCTCAACTGTCCGATCGGCACCGTGATGTCGAGACTCCACAATGCGCGCAGGCGCCTGCGGACGGCTCTGGGGCCCATGCTCCTCTTGCTCCTCTCGCTGGTCATGTCGCTCGGCGGCTTCGCCACGTGCTCGCCCGCCTCCGCCCAGACGCCCGCGCCGGCCCCCGTCCCGGCTCCAGCCCCTGCCCAGGTCGCTCCGCCTCCCAAGGGCACGGTCCATTTCGAGGTGCGAGTGCTCCAGGCCTCGAACCCGCCCGCAGCGCCGCCCGCCGCCGGGGGCAAACAGCCTCCTGCTCCGAGCGGGGCGCCCGCGCCTTCGCCGCCCGCCGCCACCCCGGGCGCGACGGCCACCTCGGCCAACGATGGACAGATGGACGAACGGCTCAAGCTCATCGTGCCGCGGCTGCGCAAGCTCTTCCGCTACAGCGACTACACGTCGATCGACCACCAGAAAGTCGACGTGGAGTTCGGCGTCTCCAAGCGGATACCCGCACCCGACGATAGATGGCTCGAGGTCACGCCACGGGACCTGCAAGGCAAGTCGGTTCGCATGCAGGTCCGCCTGCTCAAGGGCGACAAGTCGGTGATGACGTCCAATATCGTCGCGGCGCCAGGCGCGCCCGCCATCGTCGGCGGACCCCGGCACGGCACCGGCGTGCTCATCATCATCCTCTGGGCTGATCCCATCCCCGCTCCGCCCGCGGCGAAGTGAGCCCACCGGGGGCCCGTCGATGAGTGACGAGCGCTACTTCAAGGAGCGCGCACGCATCGAGCAGGGCCACGCCAAGTACCGCCACAAGCTCACGGAAGAAGGCAAGCTCTTCGTCCGCGATCGCCTCCACCTGCTCCTCGATCCCGGGTCCGAGTTCCAGGAAGACTTCCTCTTCGCGCGCAACCAGGAGGCCGATACTCCCGCGGACGGTGTGGTGACCGGCGTCGGCCGGGTCGGCGGCCGCCCTGTCTGCATCATGGCCAATGACTACACGGTCAAGGCCGGCTCCTGGGGTGAGAAGACCGTGGCCAAGATCGTGCGCATTCAGGAGCGGGCCCAGCGGCTTCAGGTGCCGCTGCTCTACCTCGTGGACGCCGCGGGGGGACGGATTTCGGAGCAGATCAAGATCTTCCCGGGCCGCTTCCACGCCGGACGCATCTTCTACAACGAGGTTCAGCTCTCTGGCGTGGTGCCGCAGGTGTGCATCCTCTTCGGACCGTCGCCGGCCGGATCGGCGTATCTCCCTGCGCTGACCGACTGCGTGATCATGGTGGACGGAAAAGCGAGCCTCTATGTCGGCTCGCCGCGCATGGTCGAGATGGCCGTGGGCGAGAAGGTCTCGCTCGAGGACTTGGGCGGCGCGCGCATGCACTGCTCGGTGTCGGGCTGCGGGGACATCCTCGCCGCCTCCGACGAAGAGGCGATCGAGCTCGCCAAGAGCTATCTCGCCTTCATGCCTACCTCCTACAAAGAGCGGCCGGCGACCCGCGAATCCCGCGAGGCCGAGCGGGGCCGGCCCATCGAGGAGATCGTCCCCTACGACCAGCGCAAATGGTTCGACATGTACGAGCTCATCGGCGGGGTCGTGGACGCGGGCTCCTTCTTCGAGATCAAGCGGCTCTTCGCCCAGGAGATCATCACGGGGTTCGCGCGTCTGGGCGGGCGGGCCGTGGGCATCGTAGCCAACCAGCCCAAGGTCAAGGGCGGCGTCCTCATGGTCGATTCCTCGGACAAGGGGGCGCGCTTCATCTGGCTCTGCAATGCCTTCAACATCCCCCTCGTCTACCTCGCCGACGTGCCCGGCTTCATGGTCGGCACCAAGGTGGAGCGGGCCGGCATCATCCGCCACGGCGCCAAGATGGTCTTCGCCACCTCGCAGGCGACGGTGCCGAAGATCTCGGTCGTCGTCCGCAAGTGCTACGGGGCGGGGCTCTACGCGATGTGCGGGCCCGCCTTCGAGCCCGATGCCGCCCTTTCGCTGTCGCAGGGGCAGATCGCCATCATGGGACCCGAGCCCGCCGTCAACGCCGTCTACTACAACAAGATCATGGAGCTGCCGGAAGGCGAGCGCGCGGCCTACGTGCAGCAGAAGCGCCAGGAATACGTACAGGACGTGGATATCTACAAGCTCGCCTCGGAGATGCTCGTCGACGGGATCATCGCGGGCTCGGAGCTCCGCGGCGAGCTCATCAAGCGCCTCGGATACGCGGAGAGCAAGCAGCTCGAGTTCCCCCCACGACGCAATCCCGTACACCCGGTGTGACGGGCAGCCGGAACACCCGCCGCCTCGTGATAGCTCGATGAGCTATCTGATCCTCGCCGTGCGATTTCTCACCATCGTGCCGGTGCCGGGCGAGGAGGCGGAAGGAACGGGAGCGCTCGGACGTGCCGCGTGGTGGTTTCCCGTGGTCGGACTCGGGCTGGGCGCCGGCCTCGTCGTCGCCGACCGGATGTTCCTGACGGTTTTCCCTCCGCTCCTCGGTGCCGTGCTCCTCGTGGCGGTCTGGAAGATCCTCACCGGCGGCCTCCACCTCGACGGGCTGGCGGATGCCGTCGACGGCCTCGCGGGCCCGGATGCAGAGCGTCGCATCACCATCATGAGAGACAGCCACCTCGGCGTTTTCGGCGTGGTCGCGCTCGGGCTGTGCCTGCTCGTCTTCGTGGGCGCGCTCGATAGCGTGCCAGCCTCTCGGCGTCCCGCCGTGCTGCTCCTCGCCCCGGCCGTCGGCCGCCTCGCTCCGCTCCTGATCGGTCCGCTGTTCCCCGCCGCCACGCCGGGAGAGGGGTCCGGCGCCGACTTCCTCGCCGGGCTCTCGCCCTGGGCGACGCCGGTCTACGTGGCCAGCCTCTGGATACTCTCGGCGACGATGCTCGGTTCGTGGGGTGGACTCGTCTTGAGCCTGGCCCTCGCCTCTGTCCTCCTCTGGGCCGTATTCCTCGTGTCGCGGGTCGGCGGTCTCACCGGTGACGCCCTCGGGGGGGCCGTCGAGATCGGCGAGATGGCGACGCTGACCGCGGCCGCCGCCCTGATTCATGTGCATCTGATCTAAGTGCCGACGACCATCTATCTCGTGCGGCACGGCAGCGTGGTCGGGGCGGACACCCGCCGCTTCATCGGCCACCTCGACGTGCCGCTCTCTCCGCGGGGCGAGCTCGAGGCCGCCGCGCTCGCCCGCCGTCTCGCGAGCGTGAAGCTGGCCGCCGCCTACTCCAGCGATCTCTCCCGCGCGCGCCGGACGGCCGCGATCCTGACCGAGGCGCATCAGCTCGAGGCGCTGGCGTTGCCGGCTCTTCGCGAGTTTGCCATGGGACGCTGGGAGGGCCTCACCGCCGAGGAGATCCGCGCCCTTGATCCGGCGGCCTTCGACGCCTGGATGGCGGATGTCGGCCGTTTCCAGTTTCCGGATGGCGAGAGCCTCGGCGACGTGGCGTCGCGCGTGTGGCCCGCCTTTGAAGCCATCGCGGCGCGCCACGCCGGCGGGGCCGTGCTCGTGGTCGCCCACGGCGGCCCGAACCGCATCGTGCTGTGCCGGGCCCTCGGCGTGCCGCTCGAGCGCATCCTCTCCCTGGGCCAGGACTACGCCGCGCTCTCGGTGATCGAGCGCAGCCGTGAAGACTGGACGCTGCGTCTCCTGAACCATCGAGAGCCTTTGCTATAATGCCGCCGGTCCGCAACCTGCCCCGCACCCTCCCGGAGGGCATCATGGACGATTTCTCCATACCATCCGCGGGTCGGCGCGACTTTCTCAAGCTTGCCGCGGGGGCCGTGGCCACCGTGGCCTGGCCACCGGGAGTAGCCCTCGCCCAGCCTCGGCCGAAGCGAGGTGGCGTGCTCAAGGTCATCGGTCTCGAGCCTCCGACTTTCGATACGCACGGAGCGATCTCGTATCAGACCCAGCTCATCTCGTCCTTCGTGAGACGGACGCTCTTCAAGTACGTCAACGGCGCCAAATACGGCCCGTCCGATTTCACCCTCGTGCCGGACCTCGCTCTCAAAGCCGACGTCTCGAAGGACGGGCGTGTCTATACGATCGCCCTCCGCCCCGGGGTGCGGTGGGAGTCGCGGGCCCCGGTGAACGGCCGCGAGCTCGTGGCCGCCGACGTCAAGTACAGCTTCGACCGGGCCGTCAAGAAGTCGCCCGCCGCCAATCTGCCGGGACGGGTGGAAGGCATCGAGGCGCCGGACAAGTACACGGTGCGCGTGACCCTCGCCGACGCCTACGCACCCTTCGTGCACTACCTGGCCGAGCCGTGGAACTGCATCATGCCGCCCGAGGTCGAGGACAAGATGGGCGATTTCAAGGCGGCCGAGTCATTGATCGGCTGCGGGCCTTTCGTGCTCGAACGATACGAGCCCGGCGTCAAAGCCGTGTTCGCCCGTAGTCCGAGCTACTACGCCAAGGGCCTGCCGTATCTCGACAAGGTGGAGTGGCTCTTCGTGAAGGACCGGTCGACTCAGCTTTCTCTCTTCCGCGCGGGACAGGTCGACCTGCCCTTCTACGACGCGCGCATCCCTCGCCCCGACGTCGCCTCGTTCAAGAAGTCCAATCCGACTTATCCCGTCGTCTTCTGGGACTGGCTCGGCGTTCGCACGCTCGCCTTCCGCACGGACAAGGCGCCCTTTCACGACGCGCGTGTGCGGCAGGCCTTCTCCCTCGCCGTGGACCGCAAGAAGTGGCTGGGCCAGTTCTCCGAGGGGCAGGAGGGGGAGGATCTGGGGCCGGTGCCCGCGCCCATGCGCGAGTGGAAGCTGCCCGCAGGCCAGCTGGGAGAGGGAGCGAAATGGCTTCAGCACAATCCGGCCCTCGCGAAGAAGATGCTGGCCGAGGCGGGCTTTCCCAACGGCATGAAGGTCAAGTGCACGAACTGGCCAGGCTATGGGTCGGAGTACGTCGAAGAGCTCGAGCTCCTCGCCTCTAGCCTCAAGCAGATCGGCGTGGAGCTCCAGATCGTCAACGAGGAGTACGGCAGCTACATCCGTGGCTCTTTTCTCGGCAAGTTCGACGAGGCGAGCTGGGGACCCTCTCCCCCGTTTTCAGAGGTCGACGGCTATCTCTACAACTTCTTTCGGTCGGGGCTGCCCAACAACCGGAGCCACGTCGCCGACACGGATCTCGACGTGATGCTGGACGCTCAACGCGGCTATACCTCGCGATCGTCCCGCAAGAAGATCATCGACGACATCCAGCGGCACACCGCCGATCGCGTCTACTACGTCTACACGCCGTACCCGAAGAACGTGTCCGCGTGGACCCCTTGGGTGAGAAACTACGGGTGTAAGAACTCGTTCGACCGGGGAGCTCAGCTCGAGGTGGTCTGGCTCGACAGATAGCCCGGGATCCGCGCCACGCGCTTGGCCGGCACCCACCCCGAGGAGCCGCCGTGTGGACGCTGAGGGCGACATCGCCGACCGGGGGGGAGCCCTCTTGAGCGTGGGATTGCCCCCCATTCATGCGGGTTCGCGGCGTGACATTGGTCGTCAGGTGAACGTCACGGGGTGGTAGCAAGTCAGCACGGTTGAATGGGCTCGGGGCCGCGCAATTTCTCGATCTGGTCTATAAATCTCTGATAATAAAAACCTTGTGGCGGCGAGATGGTTGCCCTCATGCTGGTCCAAGGAGGTTTGCATCCTGGATCTCAGTTGGCAGCGATCCTGCTCTGTCTCTCATTGGATTCGAAGACTAGCGGCTGCCGATGATATCGGACGCCGAGGGGGGCAAGGCATGAATCGGGTGGCTCACGGCACGGTTGGAAAGGCGCGCGGTCGCCCTTTCCGCGACGCCGGCTTCAGCATCGCCGAGCTGGTCGTCATCATCGCCGTGATCGGAGTGCTCTTTGTCATCAGCATCCCATCCTTCCTTAGCTACTATCGGGCCGCATCGGCGCGCGCGGACGTCCAGCAGGTCATCACGCTCTTCAATCAGGCCCGCGAGCTCGCGATCAGACAGAACGATGTCGTCTGTGTCACCATGCCGACGAATTCCAAGATGGCCTTCCACCTGAGCAGCTGCGCCGGCACCGTGTGGACCGGCGCAGGCACGGACACCGCGGGCAATATCAATCTCCCGCAGGGATTCACTATCGGGCCCCTCACCAGCCTGACCTTCAACTACCTCGGCGCGGCCGGGGCGGCCACCACCTATACCATGACCAATTCGACCACCGGCGGCACAAGCACGATTTCCATCGCGCTGACCGGCCGCGTGACGAGCCCATAGAGATGATCCGTCTCGCACGCAGATTCATGGTCGTGAACCAGGCGGGGATGTCCCTGGCGGAAATCCTCGTCGCCTGCGTCATCATCGCCATCGGCCTCGTCGGCCTCCTCTCGGCCGTGCCGACCGCGAGCTATGGCATCCAGGAAGGGCGGCAGCTTTCGACGGCGGCCTTTCTCGCCAATCAACGCCTCGAACAGGTACGAAACGCGCAGTGGGTCCAGTGTCCGGCGCCCGGAGCGCCCGCTGACACCCTCGGCGTCTCGGCGGGATCCGCCGCTCCGGTGTCCGGAGGCGCCACCACGTTTCCGGACGAGAGTCCGATAGCGGCGCCCTACGGCGACTACACGCGGACCGTTCGCATCGCCGAACCCCTCCCTGGGGATGCCTGTGGCGGCGCGAACCTCGGGCTCCGGCAGGTCACGGTGACCGTGAGCTACCGAGCATCGACCGCCACGGGGCTCGGCGCCACCAAGAGCGCCATCGTCACCATGCTCATGGCCCAGCGATGAAGACCATGATCCCGCTCGCCCGTGACCAGCGCGGATTCAGCCTGGCGGAGCTGCTTCTCGTCATCGCCCTTCTGGGACTCATGCTGACGGGACTTGTGACCGTGCAGATGCAGGGCCAGAAGGCCTACCTCATCGGCTCCCACCGCGTCGAGGCGCAACAAAACGGGCGGGTGGCTCTCGAGCTCATGGTCCGCGAGCTGCGCTCGGCGCAGTCCGTGACCTTCATCCCGAGCGCGACCAACATGACATTCGTGGATGAGAACGGCAGCACCATCCAGTACCAGCTCACAGGCACGGTGATCAACCGGATTACGGGGGGCGTCAGCACGCCCCTCATTGGCGGAGTGGTGTCGCTCAACCTGACGTACTTCTCGGACTACGACGGCGCCACGAACACGGGGACCACGACCGCGGTGGCGGGCAGCGTGAGTTCGGTCAGGGTGCGGCTCGTGACGGGCACCGAGGAGTCTGTGGCCAGCTATGCCGACGCGAACCAGCGGGCCACCATAGAGATGCTGGTCCGATTGCGGAACCATGTGTAAGGAGGATTCAATGCTTATCTATCGCCTCACAAAGCTCATTCGGTGCCAGCGCGGCGTCGTGCTGCCCATGGCCTTGCTTACGATGCTGATACTGTCGGCACTCATCATCGCTTTTTCGATGATGGCCGCCTCCGAGCCTCTCCTCGCCAACAATCAGCTTCAGGTCGCCCAGGCTCGCGCCGTTGCGGAAAGCGGTGTGGAGCGGGCCATCTGGGCGCTCAACAATCCGGCCAACGTCAACGGCATCCCGAACCCTCTCGTCACCCCCGCGGCGCCCTTCACCGGTGTCACGGCGGTCCCTGTCCTGGTCAACGGCAACGGCCCCCAGATGGGCGTCTTCACCGTCTCCGTCACCAACGGGGCTTCCGCCAGCGAGCGAAACATCGTGGCCACGGGCTGGACACCGACGAACACGGGCACCGGCCCCAAGGCCAAGCAGAAGATCCAGGTGACCGTCTTCAACCCTCTCCTCAACCTCAATCCTCCGCCCTCCGCCCTCACCGTCCGCGGAGAAATCAACGCGAGCGGAAACGCGCTCATCGATTCCAGGTCCGACACGAGCTGCGGGAACAAGGCCGGCTCAATGAGCAAGGGCGCCACGACCACCGGCGGCGCCGCTGGAATCTACGGTGCCGACGGCAATAACGTGAAAAACGAATCCGGAGACATGGTGCAGAACGTCCCCGATTCGACGTTCGACCAATACACCTACTCGAACAAGGAGCTCGACGCTTACAAGGCCCTGGCCAAGAAGAAGGGTACGTACTATCAGGGCGCGGTAACGTTCAACGCGGGCAACAAGATGCCGAACGGCATCATCTTCGTCGACACGGTAAGCGGCAACAATATCGACGTGAACGGTGCGAACACCACGGCCACGTCTGACTTCGCCTCGGTGAACATGGACGGCAATGCCCCGCTCGCCGCGGACGGCATCTTCAAAGGTATGATCATCGTGGCGGGATCGCTCAATATCCACGGCGACTTCCATATGCGCGGCATGGTCTACGTGCAGAACGACTTCACCTATCTCGGCACCGGGACCGGGCAGATCGAGGGCGCCGTGTTGAGCCAGAACGTTCGCGACACCTCGGCCACGAGCATCGACAGCAATACGGGCGGCAACTCCACCATCATCTGGAACTGCGCCTACGCAAAAACCGGAGGCGGATATCTGCCTCCGACCTTCACGATCGAGCCGGGCACCTATAAGGAAGTTTCCGGCTAGCGTGCGTACACGCGCCCTCGCCCTGCTCGGACTCCTCGTCCTGGCCGGCGCCGCCTGCCAGTCGCAAACGGCCCCACCCCCGGCTCGCGTCGAAATGGACGCGGCGGGGCGGGCCGGCGCCGCACTGGAGGCCGGCCGCTATGTCGAGGCGGTGAGCCTCTTTCGTGAGGCGCTCGCCCGGACCCCGGACAATGTGGCCTTGCGCTTTGGGCTCGCGGTGGCGCTTTCGTACACTGACCGCGGGGCGGCCATTCGGGAGTTTCAGTGGGTGATGGTCAACGCCCAGCCTGGTTCACAGGAGCAGGCCGACGCGCAGGCGTGGCTCAGGCGAGCCGGAGCTCTCCCTGCTGCCCCTGCAGTGTCCAATGAATCAGCCGAGCCTGAGCGCCAAGAGGGTAGGGCCGTGTTGGGAGGCCGTGCGCTCTTCGCCGAGACGGGTGCCACACCGGAGGCGATGCCGCGTCTCCAGCTGTTTCTGATGGGCCAACCCGACAGCCCGACCAAGGACGAGCGCTACACTCTGCGGACCAACGAGGATGGAAGCTTCAAATTCCCCAATGTACCGCCCGGACCGTACATGCTGACCAACCGCATCGCCGGCCAGCCGATCTGGCGGCTCCGAGTCGAGCTCAAGCCCGCCGAAGAGAAGCAGCTCGACCTGAATCCCGGCAATAGCGTGGCCGTACGCGACGATTTTCCCCAGTCCCGATAGCTCATCGCCAGGGGCGGCGCCCGCTCAGAGCGGCCGGCCGAGTTACTTCTTGAGGGTGAAGGCGCCCGCGCCCAGCAGGGCCTGAGCCACGGTGGCGCCGAGAAGGAAGAGGACGTACTCGTAGCCGTTCTTGCTCCCGAAAATAAAGAAGCCCTGCGGCAGGTGCACGAACCACAGGGCCCCCGCTATGATCGGGATATTCGCCAAGGCAGCCCATCTCACCATGATGCCCAGGATGAGCATGAGGCCGCCGAGTCCGTGGGCGAGGATCAGATACCACGCGCCAATCTCCGGCAGGGGAATGTGCAGGGCGCGCTGGTAGTCGATGGTCTTGGCCGGGCCCATCACGAAGAGGGCCAGGTAGGCATGTGCCATGTAGATCACGCCGAGGAAGATTCGCAGCACGAGCGCGCCGTAAGCCTCGAGGCCTCTCCCCACCTTCAGCCCTCCTTGTAGAGACGGGACCTCACGGCTTCCGGAAGTAAATCTCGCCGATGAAGGCCTCGGCCCGCGATTTCGTGTCGTCCGAGTCGATACCGAGAGACAACGCCTCGACCTTCTCGCTGGGGTCCTCGCCGTAGATTTTCTTGTAGTCTTCGCAGACGTTGCGGGATTCGGTGAGCCACTTGCCAAGGTCGGCCTCGCCCGAGCGCATCACGATATAGGTCACGAGCCCCGTCTTCTGGCTCTTGAAGGTGAGGCCGGCCGGGGCCGTAGTATCCCAGATATAACCGATCACGCGCGAGCGCACGGCGGCCGGGAAGCGGGGGAAAGTGACGTAGACTTGGGCCGCCTCGTCGTCCGTTTCCTTCTTGCGAGCGTCGGCGCCCTTGGGCAGGGTCACGACTTTCCAGCTCCACTGGAGGATCGGGTAGTCCTTGCAGTCGATCTTGATTTCTTTGTTGATCGTGGAGCTGTCGCCGTCGCTGAGCAGGCGAAGGACACGCCCCGACCCTTCGGCCACGACCTCGAAGTCGTATTTGGGACTGCCCCAGCTCTGCATGCGCCAGCCCGGGGGGACGCCCTTGTGGCCCACGGGCACCTTCGACCAGTCCTCGACGACGAACCGAGCCCCTTGCCCAGACACGAGAGAGGCGCTCGCGACGAGCAGGAGCAGCGTGAGCCAGCCTCTTCGCATCGTGTCCCCGCCTCCCGTAGGCGTAGCGTCGATCCGCTCCTCGATCTTCCCCACGAGTCTCTCATGGTCCGAAGCAGCCCCCAAAACCGCGGCCGTTCACGCCCGATTTCCGGCATCCGCCCCGCGAGTATAGCCCAGGCCTTGTGCTACCGTAGGCGCGTCATGGCCGAAATGCGCCTCGACAAATGGCTCTGGGCCGCCCGCTTCTTCAAGAGCCGGACGCTGGCCGCGGCGGCCTGCGAGGGCGGCAAAGTGGATCTGAACGAGCAAGCGGCCAAGCCATCTCGCGCCCTGCGCCCGGGCGATCTCCTGCGGATCACGCTGCCGCGCGGAAAGAGAATCGTGCGCGTGGCCCTGCTCTCGGAGCGCCGGGGCCCCGGCGCTCAGGCCGCGCTGCTCTACGAGGATCTGACGCCGCCTCCGCCTCCGCGCGAGGCCCGTGTGTTGCCGCCCGTGATCCGTCCGCGAGGCCTCGGCAGACCGACCAAGCGGGAGCGCCGGCTGATCGACCGGCTGGGCCGCTCCTGAGCCCTTTCATGTTGTGACCTCTCGGCCCACGCTGTCCCACGCCAACTGAAAGGTTGACTCATGCGCAACGGAGAAGGCTCCCTCGCCCTGCGCGCCGTCGCCGCGGCAGGGCTCGTCGCGATGCTGGTCCTGACCCAGGCCTGCTCGTTCTCCGCCAGCTCGAAGGGATCCTCCAATAGCTCCGAATCGTCGTCCGACTCCTCGGCGAGCAGCTCGCGGTCGAGCTCTCCCGAGAGCGCCGAGTCCCAGTACAAGAGCGACGTGCGCGAGTACACGGCGGCGTACGTGAAGACGGGCGGGCAGTTCGACGCGTTCCGGCGCGGCATCGGCGACCTCGCCAAGAAGCGCAACATCACGAACTGGGAAGACAACTCGGTGACCTACGAGGGCATCGGCGAAGGCCTGGGGGAGTCCGGTGCGAGCGACCTTCAGCTCAAGGCCTACATGGACGGTCTGGCGGGGCAGGATGCCGCCAAGCGCGCTTCCATGCGGAAGGGCTACGACGCGAAGAAGAAGTAGCCTCGTGCGGCTCCGGCGGCTGCTCGGGCTCGGCGCGATCTTCCTCGCGGGCCTGGGACGGTCGGTCGCCGCCGAGAGCGCGACGGGCGTCGAGTACCTCTATGTCGAATCCAATGAGGGCGGCTCGAGCGGCGGCCACGTTGCCCTCCGGCTGGCTGACGACGTCTTCCACTTCGAGCACCGCTCCCCCGGCATCCTCGTCCTCGGCCGGGACGGCTTCGAGCACTTCCGGTACCGATACAGCGTTCTCGAGAACCGCACCATACACGTCAGCCGCATCGCGGTGAGCGAGGAGACGGCAGGTCTCCTCGCCGATCGCTTCAGGCGGCGGCTCTTTCT
>WNFP01000058.1_pt1 | contig 73383 bp, 69 predicted proteins | sample 5400201 | NCBI WGS metagenome assembly WNFP01 (sample SAMN13153355, study PRJNA577476) | soil metagenome | isolation source: 115 cm saprolite under Madrone tree | place: USA:California | collected 2016-06-14
CTAAACGCGCCTACCGGCGCAGGCCTCCGCTCCAGACGCCATCCTTCCTTCAAAGCCACTTCTTCTCCAACTTCCCAATCCTTCGGCTGGTCTAGTTTTACTCCGGCCTGCTGGACTAATCTTCCACCGGCCTTGACAGATGTCCTGATCGAAGTCAATATGCCCAACCGTGGCAGCATCAGTTATCTCAGCGCCAGATATAAACGTGCTGATACCGCAAAAAAGCGTGTCGCCAGAAAACGTCATAATCCTCAAAGCCACTTCACATCTTCTTCCCCTGAATCCAAATACATTTTTCAGTTCCTGTGGAAACTTGAAACCCTTTCGAGATCGTTTGTTTCGCTTGCGATATGTCCTGGCAATAAAGGTTACCGTTAGAAGGTCTCGGACTTGCATAACTCCCCCTTTAATTGGTTTTTGCGTTCCCGCTTGCGCATTGCGATTACTAACTATCGGACTTGACCTTCCAACGCCGTTCGCGGGGCTTTGAGTCTGTGGACCCCTTTGGGCGTCCCCCCAGTTTTCCATTTGCTTTGCTGGTGCGTTTTTTTCGGGTAGAAGTCATGCTCCCCAGGAGCCGGGCGGCTTCGCTTGCGGGGTTGGGGTTATCTGGTTTGTTCGCCATGTGATGAGTATAACCTAACGCGGTATGGGGGCCGCCGGGTTTCCCCGGCTAACCCGTGCTTACTTCACTTCAAAATGACGGTCAAAGCTGCCGATATGCATATTTACATAATGCCCCACGTTGAAATAATCAGTGCTTATGTCTGACTTGTCCCAGTTGCCGTTATTCAGAGCGGTCTTTGCAGCCAGCAGCACTTCGAGCACGCTGGCATCCTCATACGCCCTTTCGAGGTAGTACTCGTTCAGCTGGATATAACCCGGTCTTTTGTTCTCGTATTTGCACAGTTCCACCAAATCAACTGGGGCGCTAATGATGGTCATGATGATGGTTGAGTTGTGCATGACCCGCAGGGAATACTTCCACGTCCTGGGCATCACTTTCTTCAGCTCCGCCACGATTACCGCCTTTTTTGTCTGATCCATGTAAGCCATTTTTCCTGTCCTCCAGTGAATACAGAATAACCGAGCGTTAGGTTATTGTCAAACAAAAAAATGACTACCCAACCGCTTTATGAGGACTTTTTCTGATGCAATCTAACGCACTTTTTACGTTTGTAACCACTCACCCCACGGCCACCACATGCGTTCTTGGGACACTTATAACCGGAGCGTGCTCACTCCTGGGGGAAATGATTCGCCGGGGTCTAAAAGCCGGTCAAAAAGCGATTGAAACGCTGGGGGAAATCAAAGCACTACAGGTCGAGCAGACCACCAACCATTTGACGCATATAGAGGCGTACACATGCGAGATGCGAGACGCCCAGAAAGAGACGAACGCAAAGCTTGAGGTTCTGATTTCAGTCATCAGTGCTGAGCGGGGTAAAGAGTGATAAAAAAGTGTAAACAAGTTAAATCCGGTGAATGGGTACAGCCTGTGATGAAAAATTACTACATGCAGTGCTGTGACTGTGACCTTATCCACCGCATGAACTTCCGGGTAGTAATCGACAAAAAAGGTGTGGCACGGGTTCAACTACAGGCATTCAGAGCAAAAAGGGTTAAAAAATGAAATTTGAACTGCTAGACAAGGTTCTCAGTGCAGCGAAGGATTGGCACATTGCATCATGCCTTTTTATTTTTATTGGCGGGTCTGTACTCCAGTGGTTCCATCATCTGGACTCAAATTTTGTGGCGTTCGCTGGCGTTGTGCTGGCAGCGGTCACGGGTCACGCCTTTTCACCAGCGCGAAAAGACGATTCTGACAAAGGCTAGTCATTAACAAATCACCTTCGCTTGGCGTTCTTGCGAAGCTCCCTAAACTTTTTGGCATTCCATTTGCCCAGAATGGTGATTAACTCGCCAGCATCGTTGAACTTCTCATGCTCTTGGGTTTCAGCGTTCCTTACTGTTCCTTTGACCCAAAGACGCGCCATCTCTGAGTTGAAATCTCCTAGCGAGTTCTTTAAAGACCACAAGTTGACGCTAACAGTGAGTCCGCTGTTGTCTCCGCGTATCTTCAAACCTTTAGCTGCCATGATTTTTACCTGCCTTTAGATAGAATGGAATCGACCAAAAACGAAAAACCTTATTTTATCTGTTTAGCACGAAGATAGCGGACGCGAACTGATATTTTTGATGGAAGAGCGGGGCATGGCTGTTCTATCTCAGGAGCTTCTGAATAAATAAATAGCACTTTTAGCACTTCGTAATATCCCTGATCATACGCTTTTGAATCGTGAGTTTCGCCGGGTAGATAAACTTCATCTCCTACGCGCGGGATCGCCATGATATTTTCCATGGGAACTAGATTCACCCCGCATTTTCCGTCCTCGCCAATAAACTCCAAGCATCCATGGCTGACGCTTTGCGGTGTTCGCGCTTTCTTGATTTCTCGATAAAGCTGGATCGTTGATACCGTGAGGGTAGGAATGCCAAGAATACCGATGGCATCTGCAACAAGACTGATTGGATCAGGCCAAGGGAATGACATATCGAAACTCCAGATGCAATCAAGCAATCTAGGACAAAGGAAAAGACAGCGCAAGGCTGGGCCAAAGTAGAAGACTTAGATGCCTTGAAATCCAAGGCTGCGAAGTTGGCCGAGCGTGGCTGGCAGCGGTATATTAGATAGCCTTCCAGCGTCTTTCATCTGCTTCTCTAAGAGATCAAGATATTGAGGGTGCCACGCCATAATAGACTCTAAACGGTCGCGCAGATCAGACCATGTGATTTGAAATATCTGCGGAGCAGCACCACTACCATACCCCATGAGGATCACTGCGTGAGAATCTGGAGCCGTCACACCACAAGGCGTCGTGTCAAAAAAATAGTTGTCTGCCATTTGCTAATTGTAAGCTGTAATGCTGCGTAAAGTAGATACTTCCGTACTTTTTTCTGTACTTTATGCGCTTGTTACTGCATACCGTTTTTGCATACCACTTGACCCAATTTCACCTGCACTGGTAAACCCGGATAATAATTTTTTATGTTGCGTTCAAACTGGTAAACCGGTACGATTTGCATACCAGTTTTGACGGGTTTACTTTCCCAATGAGACTGGAAAAAAATACCCCTCGGTATTTTAGGTCTTTGGAATCAGTGATTTAACCCCCGTATTTACTGCCCCGTCAGTGTTTAGCGCATTCTGCCGCCATGAAACGAAAGCATGACGCGGTGAGGCTGGAAACACGACTCACAATGTGTCCCAAACTCTCCAGAATTCTTTCATCTCGCCGGGCAGGCCCAGAGATATGCGGGCATAGGTGTCGAGCGGCGGAAAGGGACGCCCAATGGCTATGTTGTTTTGCCTGAAGTGATCGATCACGCCGCGAACCGAACGACCTGCCTTCACCATGATGAAATTGGTCGCTGATGGAATGGCTGTAAGCTTGCGTGCTCCGGCCTGGCGCATAAATTCGTCGCGGTCGGAGGCATTGCGCTGCCGTGCCTGCCGATGGGCTGCCTCGTCATCCAGCGCGAGCAGAGCGCAGCGCGTTACCAGGGCGTTCAAACTGTCTTCCAGCTTATGCTGCTGCAGAAGTTTAATAGTTTGCTTTGTGGAGACTGCGTATCCCAGCCTGAGCCCCGCCAGACCGTAAATCTTGGAGAAAGTTCGCGCCACGATCACGCGGTCGTCATCCATGGGCCGGTCAATGAAGGACACATAGTCCGGTGAAGCAGGCACGAAATCGTGATAAGCCTCATCAATCAGCACATAGACGTTTTTGGGCAGCGTTTTGATGAACTCTTCAATCTCGCTGCGCGGCGTGATGTTGCCGGTGGGATTGTTGGGATTGCAGATATAGACCAGACTCGCGGTTGTGGCGGCGGCCTTCGCCATCGCCGGCAGATCATGGCGAAAGTCCGGTGTCAGCAGGACCCTGATGATTTCAGCGCCGGTGGCGCCAGCATAGTGTCCGATCGCCTCAAAAGTGGGTGAGGGTATCACCAGCCGCCGCCCGGGACCGGTGAAAGCGGCGGCGCACATGCGCAGTATCTCAGTAGAGCCGCATCCGGCAATCACGCACTCCTGCTGCATCTTGCAAAGAGCAGCCAGTCTTTCTCCAATGCGGTCACTGTGATGGTCGGGGTAGCGGTTGGCGTCCAGAAACGGATTGCCGATGTTCAGGACACCGGGAAAAGGGCCATAGGCATTTTCGTTGCTGTTGAGCAGGATCAGCCCGCCCGGCTGAGGAGCGCGCGGCGGTTCAGCCCAGAGCAGAAATTCATTCGGAAGACCTGCATGCGCCGCAGCCACGGCGGCGCCCATACCAGCAGCTTTGAAAAATGTTCTGCGAGTCAGCATGGCTGGGAATTTTACTCCCTCGGAGACAACTTGTCAGAATGTATTTAAGGCTATATTTGCAAACCCGGTCTGGAGTACCATACTGCCACTTCAAACTGCCATGCTTAAGTTTCGCAAGCGACTGCTTACATTTGTCTTTATTACCGGGGCATTTCTGGTTCTTACCGCAAAGAAAATTTTTGATTTTGCGGCGCCTCCATTCAAGGTCAGAAACTGCGATTTTATCTTTCCTGCAACTCCTGGACAGATCAGGCCAGCCGTGATGCGTATGTCCGTTACGCCAGATCCTTATGTACTGGATCAGACCGGTGGATATATCAACGATGCCAGCTGTTTAAATAAAACAGCGATTTACGGCGTTGTGAAAGTAAAAACCGTGGAAGACGTTGCTCATGCCCTGCAATTTGCCCGCGAGAACCGCCTTAAGGTGACAAGCGCCGGGCAGCGCCACAGCATGGGAGGACAGAGTTTTATCAAAGACGGCCTGGTCCTTGATATGAGAGGCATGAACCAGCTTCAGCTCGACAAGGAACGGAAGATACTGACTGTGCAGGCGGGAGCGACATGGGAGCAGGTTCAGCAGTTGCTTGACCCGCAGGGCCTTGCCGTTCAGGCAATGCAATCCATCAATATTTTTACCGTGGGAGGCACGTTAAGCGTTAACGCGCATGGGATAGCCCATGATCCAGGTCCTGTTGCCGGAACCGTTAAGTCCTTTCGCATCATGCTGAGCACAGGCGAGATCAAAGTCGCCAGCCCCGATGAGAACCCCGAGCTGTTCCGCATGACGCTGGGTGGTTACGGATTGTTTGGAGTCCTGCTGGACGTACGGTTGCAACTGGTAAGCAATGAGATGTACGAACTCAATACGCAATACCTGGATTACCGGGATTTTCCTGCCTACTACCGAAACCATATTTCGGGCAACCGGAATGTAGGACTGATCTATGGAAGGTTGTCCGTTTCGCCATCCGGCTTTTTGCGGGAAACAGCCGTTCATACCTACACGAAAACGGAGTATACGGGAGAACTGCCGCCACTCCGGATGCCGCGGCATGTATGGCTCGACCGGCTGGTGATTAATTTTTCCAAGACCGGAGCAACGGGCCGCAGGGTCAGATGGGGGCTGGAAAAATATCTGGGGCCGCGCCAGCACGCGTGTGTGCCGCGGAACCAGGCCATGAATCAAAAGGAGCCGTGCCTTGTCTCGAGAAATCAGGAAATGTACGACCCCATGGGCTACCTGAAAAACCGGTTGTCCGATACGGATATTCTGCAGGAATATTTTATTCCTCCGGAAAAGATGGCTGACTTTATTGAAGCGTTGCGAGAGAGCGTGGTGAGAAATAAAGCAAATCTTTTAAATGTCACGCTGCGAATTGTCCACAAAGACACAATCACAGCCATGCCCTATGCAAAACAGGATATGTTTGCATTCGTGCTTTACTTCAACCAAAAGCTGAATGAACGGGAAAGCCTGGTCCTCAAAAAGACCACGAGCGAACTCATTGATGCCGCATTGCGACTGGACGGGACCTATTACCTGCCCTACCAGCTTTTTTATACGCAGGCGCAGTTACGCAAAGCTTATCCGGGCAGCGATGAGTTCTTCGCCGCAAAGAAGAAATATGATCCGGAAGAGTTCTTTACGAACAGCTTTTACCAGAAATATGGCCGCGCTGATCGTGTCGGCGAATGATTTAGCTTCGCAGACTCCCGCCCATCGCTTCCAGTGCTTTCATGATTCTTGCCCACCACTGCGCAACCTCGTCGTCCGTGAGTGTCCGTTCAGTGGACTGAAACTGCGCTCGCAGCAGAATGGAGTATTTTCCGGCGGCGACCGTGCCGCCACGGAAAATTTCGGCTGGCTGGAAACTTTTGAGTTCCGGAATATTCAGCGCCTGTACCGCCGACTGTATCTGGTCAAAGCCCACTGAATCCGCGAAGGTGAAAGAGAAATCGCGTTCGACCACGGGAAATTTGGAGAGCGCCTGATAACGCGGCGACCGCAGCGGCAGCTGCAGCAACCGGTCCAGATAAATCTCCGCAATGTAGATTTCCTGCTTCAGCTTGCGCGCGGCCGCGGCTTCATGGCTGATTTGCCCAAACTCGGCGATGACCACGCCCCTGGCCACGGCTTTGGCGCACCGGCCAGGATGCCAGCGGCTTGTCGGCTCGAAATGCAGATTATGGATATCGAAGGCGGCGAGCAGCGTTTCAATGTCACCCTTGATATCGAAGAACGAGTAAGGGCGTCCTGATCCATGCACGCTGGGCTCAAGAGCATTTCCCGTTGCGCCCATGCAGAGCATGGGGCTTTCCTGCACAGACTGTCCACTGGAGGAACCGGGCGACGAAAAGACATGACCTGTCTCGAACAGGCGCACGTCAGAGGTCCCGCGATTCAGGTTCCAGGCGAGCATGCTCAACATCCCTGGAGCCAAAGACGTCCGCATGACCGACTGCTCGTTGCTCAGCGGATTGGCCAGCGGAACCACCGTTGAACTGGAAAACTCCGTGGCTTCCGCTTCCGAAATGAATGTGGGAGAGATGGCCTCGTTGTATCCCAGAGCCAGCAGGGTGGAGCGGATTTTGGCCTTCTTTTCCGCGTTCGCAGGCTCGACCACGCCGCCGGAAAAGGCCGGCAGAGTGTCGGGAAACTTGTTGTAGCCGTAGACGCGTGCGATCTCTTCAATGAGATCGATTTCGCGCTCGATATCCAGGCGCCAGGTGGGCAAGTCCACCATCCAGCTCGGGCCCCAGTTATGGGACGCGGCAATCAGAGGCAGAATTCTTTCCGCCGCAAGTCCCGTAATCTCCGATACACGCACCGCTTCCAAAACCAGCGCCTGTTTCTGCTCCGGTGTCTCCGCAGCCCGGAGCTTTTCGAGAATTTCCGTTTTCGCCGGAGTTACCGGCGTGAGTTTGAATCCCAGCCGCTCCAGAATCCGGGCAACGGTTTCTTCGGGAATCTCCTGCCCCAGCAGGCGAAGAATCTCGCTGCGTCGCAGCCAGATACTGTACTGCACCAGATGGCGGGCGATCACATCCACCGGCTCGCCTTCCAGTTCGCCGCCCGCGAATTCGAGAATCAGTTCGGCCACACGGTCGGCGGCCAGACGGGTTGCGCCCCAGTCCGCGCCGCGTTCGAAGATGTGGGAAGCATCGGTATGCATGCCCAGCCGGCGCGCGGTTTTGCGGACCGTAGCCGGATCGAACCATGCGGCTTCAATAAGAATGTTTTTGGTGGAGCCAGAGATGGCGGAATCGAGCCCGCCCATGATTCCCGCAAGAGCCACGGGCCGCGCGGCGTCAGCGATGATCAGATCTTCAGGATCCAGCTTGCGGTCAACGCCGTCCAGAGTTTTGAGCGTTTCGCCCAGGCGTGCGCGGCGGACGATAATCCTGCCGCCTTCCAGCTTGTCCAGATCGAACGCATGTGTGGGATGCCCAATTTCCATCAGCGTGTAATTGCTGGCATCCACGGCATTGCTGACGCCGCCATGGTCGTCGACTTTCAGGCGATCGAGGATTTTCGCCGGGGAAGGCCCGATTTTCACATTGCGAATGACCCTCCCTGTGTAGCGAGCGCAGCCTTTGACGTCCTGTATCTCGATGGGAAACGGAGCGGCGGCGGGTTTGGGATGGGGAAGCCGCGGCGCAACCGGCTTGAGCACCGTATTGTAGATGGCGGAGCACTCGCGGGCGACGCCATAATGACACATGGCATCCGGGCGATTGGTACCAATTTCCATTTCGAATAGCAGACTGCCGTCCTGCTCACGAACAGACTCCACTGCAATACCAGCCAGCGTGAGATCGTCGGCAAGCTGCCGGTCATCGACCTTCAGGTCAGTAAATTCGCAAAGCCATTGGGGAGAAATTCTCATTGTTTACTCAAAAAAGCATTCAGCAGGGAGCTGAATGCTTCCTTACATGAATTGCTCCAGAAATCTTACGTCTCCCTGATAGAATAACTGGATGTCGTCAATGCCGTATTTCAGCATGGTGATGCGCTCCACGCCCATACCGAAGGCGAAGCCGCTCACTTTATTGGCGTCATAGCCGTTCTTTTCCACAAAGCCAAAAACATTGGGGTCCACCATACCGCAGCCCAGCAGTTCGATCCATCCGCTCATCTTGCACAGGCGGCATCCCTTGCCGCCGCATTTGAAGCACGTAATTTGCACGTCGGCGCTGGGCTCGGTGAAAGGGAAGAATGAAGGGTAAAACCGCGTCTTCACGCTCGATCCAAACAGAGATTTCATGGCGTGGTCCAGCGTGCCCTTCAGGTCGCTGAACGTAATATTGGTGTCCACGGCGAGCCCTTCCACCTGATGAAAGACAGGCGAGTGCGTGGCGTCGGCTGTATCGGCGCGATGTACCTTGCCGGGAATGACCACTCGCAGCGGAGGCGGCTGTTTTTCCATCATGCGAATCTGTACCGGCGAGGTATGTGTGCGCAGCAGCAGGCGGTCGCGCTGCTGTTTCTTTTCCTGCCCGGCGATAAAGATGGTGTCCTGGGTGTCGCGCGCCGGATGGTTGGGAGGAAAATTCAGCGACTCGAAATTGTAATAATCCGTCTCTACCTCTGGCCCTTCGGCCACGGAGTATCCCATGGCGCGAAAGACGCTGACGATCTCGTGCATCGTCTTCATGACTGGATGCTCGGCGCCGAGCGTCCGGCGAATGCCGGGCAGGGTAATGTCGAGACGCTCGACCTCTGTGCGTGTTTGTGCTGCTGATCCGGAAGCTCGCTGCTGCGCGGAGTCGATGATTTGCTCTGACTCGGACTTGAGCTGGTTGACTCGCGCGCCAACCTCTCTCTTCGAAGGGCCGGGAGCAGCTTTCAGCCAGAGGTCGTTGACCTGGGTGAGAATCCCGTTTTTGCGCGCCATCCAGCGGTCGCGAAAATCCTTCCACTCATTTTCCGAGCGGACCGTATCCGCTTCCTGGCGGAGAGCAGAGAGGAGTTCCTGGACAGCGCTATCCAGCGCGGCGGGTGAATAGTCCTCGAGTTTGGGAACGGTATAGGCCATCTGACTTGTGGAACTGCTTTCCCAGCCTTTACGGGCTGGGCTAAATAATGCCGCGCCTGCGGCGCTGGAAATTAATTATCGACTGCAGATACGCCCTGGGTATGCCACTTTCGCTGGTGACTGCAGGAACGGCGATTTTATCAGCACATACAGCGACATCTGTAATCCAGCAACAAAGGACACAGCCGGAAACACAAAGGTCTTACTTCTGCAACTCCTTCGTGAACCTTCGTGTCCTTTGGCGGTCGATGTTTTGAGCGAATTGCTTTTACGCTGCTGCTGCGTTGGCGTGTTTGGCCTTTTCCGCCAGAGCGGCAAAACCCGGTGCATCGTTTACGGCGATGTCGGCCAGAATCTTGCGGTCCAGCTCTATGCCGGCCTTTTTCAGGCCGTTGATGAACTGGCTATAGCTGATGGCGTGCATGCGGGCGGCGGCGCCGATACGCACGATCCAGATCGAGCGATACTGGCGCTTCTTCTGCTTGCGTCCGGAGTAGGCAAACTTGAGGCCGCGCTCCACCGATTCCTTGGCGGCGCGATAAAGTTTTGATTTTGTAAGGAAATAGCCACTCGCGCGCTCTAATATCTTTTTGCGGCGCTGGCGGCGTTTAGTTCCACGTTTTACGCGAGGCATGTTACTGCTCCTTTTGGCTGCCGGATTTCCGGCGGTTATCAGAGGCTGGAGGGAAGGGTCTTGCTGGCCCTCTTCACGCTCTTTTCTTGTTTCAGGTCCGGCCTCAGCGCTGATTGCTCAGGCGGGCCAGACTCTGTCCCATAACCCAGGCGGTTGGCCTAGTACGGGATCATTCTCCGGACCTTGGGCGCATCCGCATCGCTCACCAGAGTTTCTGAATCAAGCTGGCGTTTGCGTTTGCTGGCTTTGGAGGTAAGGATATGGCGCTTGAACGCTTTGCTGCGTTTGATCTTTCCGGTCGCAGTTTTCTTGAAGCGTTTGGCAGCGCCTGTGTGCGTCTTTAGTTTGGGCATAATCTGTTCCTGAACCGCCTGCATCACGGCTCAAAAGTCTCTTTTCTTAATTCGGAATCTCTAGTGTCCGACACCGGCCGCGGGAGCCTGCTGCTGTGCCGGCTTTTCCGTTTTTTCCGGTTTTTTAGCGCCTGTCACCTGCCGAGGTGGTGCAATGATCGCGTGCATGGTATTGCCTTCCATGCGCGGCCTGAACTCCACAATACCTTTCTCGCCCACTTCCTTAATCAGACGCTCCAGTACATTGCGTCCCAGGTTCTGGTGGGCCATTTCGCGTCCGCGAAAACGCAGGCTGGCTTTTACCTTGTCGCCTTCATCCAGAAATCGCAGCACGTGGTTCCTTTTGGTCACGTAATCGTGCTCGTCCACGTTGACGCTGAACTTTACTTCTTTCAGAACGATCTGTTTCTGGTTCTTCTTCGCCGCCCGGTCTTTCTTTTCCTGTTCGTAGAGAAACTTCCCGTAATCCATGATGCGACAAACCGGCGGGTTGGCCGTAGGGGAAATCTCTACCAGATCCAGGTTTTGCTCGCGGGCTTTCTTAAGCGCTTCGAACGGTGGCATAACGCCAAGCTGATTGCCGTCCGCGTCAATCACGCGAATCTCTCTGGCGCGGATGCGCTCATTCATGCGAATAAAACGTTTATCGATGCGATCCTCCTGAATTGTCCGGCAGGCTGCTTTATGCGAACAGTGCCGATGTAACGGCGGGCATAGTGCAGGACTCCGAAATTATAGCATGGGGAGAGAGCGATATTTCCTGCCGAAATTCTGCATGGAATAAGCAAAGACGTGGCAGTGCCACGTCTTTACGCAAAACTTTCGCAGAGTGCCTCAGTTGTGGTGGCGCTTCCGCTGATTACCTCTGCTGCAAGGCCATCGTCTTCTGTTCCCGTGATTCTTGCCTGCGTCCATTCATTCGCCGGATGCCGTCCGGCAATTCGTATTTTCAGGTAATTGTCGCTCAGTGCCTCGGTGAATTCAGCATCTCCGGTCTGCAGCGTGATTGCTTGAAGAGTGCGACCCACAAAGCGCCGCCGGAACCGGAGATTCTTCTCCGCCGCAAGATCACGCAGGATTCGCGTGCGCTCGCGGGCAATTTCCACTGGAACCTGGTTCGGCATGGCCGCGGAAGGCGTGCCCGGGCGCGACGAGTAGGTGAAGACATGCAGATAAGTGAACGGCAGGTGCTCGATGAAGCTGCGGCTTTCTTCAAACAGTTCGCCGGTTTCGCCGGGAAAGCCCGACATCACGTCGGCCCCGATTGCGGCATCGGGCATGGCTTCATGAATCTTGCGAATCTTCTCCGTGTAATGCCAGGGGCGGTATCGGCGGTGCATGGCGCGCAAAATTCGGTCACTGCCGGATTGCAGGGGGACATGCGCGTGTTTGGCGATTCTGGGTGAACCGGCCACCAGTTCAATGAGTTCATCGCTCCAGTCCATGGGTTCGACGGAGCTGATCCTGATCCTGGCAATGCCGGTATGTTCGAGAAGCGCGCGCAGAAGCTGTTCTAAGCGCAAGGGAGTGGCAAAATCTCGCCCCCATCGGCCCAGGTTGATTCCGCTGAGCACGATTTCCCGATATCCGGCGGCCACGAGCGCATGGGCTTCTTCCAATACCCGCTCCAGCTTCATGGAACGGCTCTGCCCACGAACGCTTGGAATGATGCAGAAGGAGCAGCGATTATTGCAGCCGTCCTGGACCTTGAGGTTGGGGCGCGTCTTTTCCGCGATTCCTTCGGCGTCAAATACTGGCGCGGCAATCAGTTCGGTGTGGGCAAAAATATCGCCCACCAGGGTGAATGCGGGACCGGAGAGAGCGACCGATTCGAGAGACACAAAATCAGCCGGCAAGTAACTGGTGGCAATCCGAGGGATTTGTTGTTTGTGTGAATTGCCGACCACCCATGTGACCCCAGGCAGCGCGGCAATTTCCTCGGGAGCCCGCTGTGCATAGCAGCCGGTAACCAGAATCTTTGCTTCAGGATTTGTCCGGTGCACGCGGCGAATGGCCGCGCGCGCATCCTGATCGGCGGCTGCGGTCACGGTGCAGGTGTTCAGGACAACAAGATCGGCTTCGTTCGCGGATAGGGCACGATCCAGGCCTTTTTCCACAAGCTGCCGCTCAATGCTGGCGCCATCGGCCTGCGTGGCGCGACAGCCAAAGTTCTGCACAAAAAAACCCGGCACGGATGTATTATAACAATCACACGTTGTTCGCTCCTGCGGTGCTCGCAACCAAAAGAGCTTCCGCACGCATCTCATCCAGCGCTTGCCAGTTGCGCTCTTTTATTTTCCCGGAGATTTGTTATGAAGCGACGCATCCTCTTAGTTGACGATGAGCTAGCTATTCTTTTGACCCTGAAAGCCGTACTGGAGATTCATGGCTTTGAAGTGGAAACTGCCGCTTCATCCAGGGAAGCCATTGCAAAACTCAAGTCCGGTACCTATCACATGGTCATTACCGATATGAAGATGGAGCACGAGCGCGCGGGCTATGACGTAATTCGGATGGCCAAGGCCACTGATTATGATCCTGCGACCGCCATTTTGACGGCTTACCCCCTGCTGGGCGGCGACTGGAAATCGGAAGGCGCGCAATCCATGCTGGTGAAGCCAATGAACACCAGCGATTTGCTGCGGCAGATCGAGGTGCTTCTTATTCAGCATGAAGATGTCAGACAATCACCCTCTCGCATGGCAAACAAAAACTCGGCCGGCAAAAATCTGAAAGGCCAGGCGGTACGGAAGCCAGCTTAAGACGCAAAAAGAGACACCTGTTACTTCTGACTTATCGTCACCCAGGTACAGTGGGCTAAAAACTTATGCCGAGGCCGCCGCGGATGTCTTCCTGTGCTGGAAGCACTCGCGGCAATACACGGGCCGTCCCTGTGTCGGCCTGAACGGGACGGTTGTTTCCCTTTGGCACCCTGAACAAATGGCCTTTGTTTCTATGCGCTCGGTATTGCCCCCGGTGCGCTGCGGAAAGCCCAGGGTCTGTGCCCGCTTGCTCTTGCAGTTCCGGCAGCGTTTAGGTTCGTTTTTGAATTGTTTATCGTGGAAGAAAAGTTGTTCACCGGCTGTGAATATAAAGTCTCCACCGCAGTCCACACACTTGAGAACCTTGTCCTCGAACTCCATTGAGAGACGCCCCCTTTTCTGCCCACTTCAGGAATCCAGGAAACAACGTACGAGCTACAAGGATTTTCAAAGTGGACCCGCCTACAGATTCGGCACCGCGATATTCCGCGGGGTACAGCCAAAACCTAATAAGTGCTGACAGCCATATGAATTCCGACTCTCTGATATCGGACCGCCATCCGGGGTAAAAGATGGCGGTCCGTAGAACTAATCCTGCTCTTTGCGTGCCTTCTTGCGATTACGTTTGCGCGCCAGAGCTTCTTTCACCCGGCGTTTCTCACCGGGCTTCAAATAAAAGGAATGCCGCTTGACTTCCTTAATAATGTCCTCTTGCTGGACCTTACGTTTGAACCGGCGCAGGGCATTTTCAAGAGGTTCACCCTCCTGCAATCTGACCTCAGCCAATAGAATTACACCTCCCAACTCACCTGGTTGGACATTCCTGAGTTTTGCAGCCAAATAGATGCAAGTCAAGTATTAAGTTGTGCAATTTAGCGCCAAAGGCAATTCGTCGTGCATGCTGTCTTATTTTGAGACGGCAGATGGCGGCTCACTTTTGCAGCCCATAGAGTTTGGCCGCGTTATCGTGCAGGACCATGTGAGCCAGATCCAGGGCGCGGGGCCGCGTGATCTCGCCATCCTGCATCATGCCGGTGAGTGCAATGGCCAGGGCTTCGCGCGCCGACGTGCTGGTCTGCCAGCCCACTTCTTCCCAGTTAATTTCCGGCGTATTGGGATACAGGTCGGTGCCGAACAGGGTCTTTTCCGGATACCACTCCAGAAAGTCGCGCAGCACCTCGCTCAGCTTGCGCGTGGAGATAAGCCAGGTTTGCTCGGATATATCGGCATAGACGTTGGGCTTCATCATCAGATACGCCGTCTGTTTGGTGAAAGCCCCCGCGCCAGCGTGCAGCAGGACAAACGTGGTCTTGCGCAGGCTGGCATCGTTCAGAATGGATTCGAGGTTCACGGGATTGGCTCCATTGAGCATGAAGTACGTCCCGCAACCGCCGCCCGTGTGAAAATGCACTGGCAGCCCCAGCCGGCCTGCTTCACGCGCAATGTAGCGAAGCAGATAATTTTGCAGCTTGAGGTAATCGTCCCTGGGCGGCACACCGCCACCGGCATAGCGTGCGTAAATTGCCGCTGCTTCATGGAGCGTGGCGTCCTGGTCCGCGGGGATCGGCCCGAAGTAGAGTGAGCGCAGGTAGGCAGCTTCAAATTTAATGGCCACCGCGCGCTGCTGCTTCTGTGATTCCAGCGTCGGTGTTACGATCTTCGCGGTATATTCCTGCAGGGTCGCGGGCAGGCCGTCGATGCTTAAGTCCTTCATGTAGCGCCGGAGCAGCATTTCCTCCCGCGAGTAGAAGAATTTGCGGTCCGGCGTCTCATTCGCGACGCTGGCATTATTGAGCGGAAGCAGCAGCGCGTCATCGAACGGAACCCAGCGGAAGCGTGGAAACTGCAGTCCGCGCCCCATGGCCACCCGGTTGGCGAACTCGGATTCGATGCCCAGTTTATCCAGTACCCATATGGCATAGTTGTCACCCTGCTGCTGCATGACGCGCTTCTTCATCTGCAGCAGCTCCTGAACGTGGGCCGGGCTGGCATCATTCCACGGATAGCCATACAGCGCCTTCCACGCGGCCAGAAACTGCGGATTGCCGGGTCTGCCGATGGTGGTCGGATCGCTCGGCTCCAGAGGATCGCAGGGCAGAGCGTCAAATTCGTCGTCTTTCTCGCCCGGGCCGGTCAGCCGGGGAGGGTGTGAATGGTTATCGATGGCCTGGATTTTGTTAATCTCGGCCAGCAGCTGGGGATCGGCGTTCTGGGCCCTGGCCAGCCGGAAAACCAGCAGCAGCAGGACGGCGATAAATAGTCGTTTAAGCAAGGTCCCTCCAAACTAAAAGGCTGTTGCCGAAACCGGAAATCTTACCGCAGTTTTAATGCGGGCGCAGAGCGTATTTGCTCTTTTGGCTGTCCCTGAATACTCTATACAGACTTTCATGAATAATGATTCCGTCATCTCCGTGCAAAAGCTGCAAAAGCGCTACGCCGATATGGAAGCCGTCAAAGGTATCGACTTCGAGGTGAAGGCGGGCGAAGTTTTTGGCCTGCTGGGCCCCAACGGCGCAGGGAAGACCAGCACCGTGGAAATCCTTGAGGGTCTGCGCCCGCGCAGCGGCGGCGAAGTCAGAGTGCTGGGCTTCGATCCGGAACGGCAAAAGCAGCAGCTCAAAGATCGCATCGGCGTGTGTCTCCAGGCAACGAATTTGCCGGCAAAAATTCGCGTGCAGGAAGCTTTGGACCTGTTTGCGTCGTTTTATACGCGCAGTCTCAGCTCGGAAAAGCTGCTTCACCGGTTGCAATTGTGGGAGAAGCGCAGCGCGGCTTACGACACTTTGTCCGGCGGCCAAAAACAGCGGCTGGCACTGGCTTTGGCTCTGGTCAACGACCCGCAGGTGTTGTTTTTCGACGAGCCGACCACCGGTCTCGACCCGCAGATACGCCTCGAGATCCACTCGCTGATCGAGGAAATGCGGGCGGAAAACCGCACCGTGGTGCTGACCACGCACTATATCGAAGAAGCGGAACGGCTCTGCGACCGCGTGGCCATCATCGACGAAGGCAAAATCGTGGCCATGGGAACGCCGCGCGAACTGCAGCAAAAAAGCCGGACCCAGTCGCACATACAGATTACCTGCTCCGAGCCTGTCAACCAGCCCTTGCCGCCATGGCCCAACGCAGTCGATATCGCGCTGGATGAGTCTCGCCGGCAGCTCACGGCCTATTCTTCCCGTCCGGCGCAGACCTTGTTTGAGATCATGCGCTGGATGGACCAGCAGAACATTCAGCTCGAAGATGTCCATTTGAAAAAACCCACGCTGGAAGATGTGTTCGTGGAACTTACCGGAAAAAGGCTGCGGGACTAATTACATGAAACCTTATCTTGCGCTGATGAAGATTGACCTGAAGCTGGCCCTGCGCCTGCGGATGGTGATTATTTTCAATTATCTCTTCCCGCTCATGTTCTTCATTATTTATCTTACGCTCATGCGCGTACACCAGGACCCGCAAAGAATCTACCAGGTCCTGGCCATGGTCATCACCATGGGCGTTCTGGGCAACGGCCTGTTTGGCGCCGGAATGCGCGCCATACAGGAGCGCGAGACGAATATTTTGCGGCGCTACAAGGTCACGCCCATCACGCCCGCGCCGCTGATGGTGGCCTCAATGGTTACGTCATGGCTGATCTTTATGCCGTATATCATTTTTGTGTTCGTGGTCTCGCATTACAAATACGCCATGCCGTGGCCCAGCCATCTGCTGGAAATTTTTGTGTTTATTTCGGTGGGCATGGTGGCCTTTCGCGGTATCGGTATGGTGATCGCCTCGGTCGCCAACTCCATGCAGGAAGGGCAGATTCTGGTCCAGATATGCTACGTCCCCATGATCTTTTTTAGCGGCGCCACCGTTCCCGCCGACGTATTTCCGCCAATCATGCAGTTTATTTCCAACTTTATTCCGGCCACATATCTGGTTCGAGGCATCCAGAACATGATGTTTCACAACCAGGGGCTGTATGCCCAGCGTGGTCTGGTAGGCATACTGTTGCTGGCCGGTGCGTTGGGCGCCACCGTAGCCATAAAGCTGTTTCGCTGGGAAAAGGACGAAAAGATTCGCACCTCGGCCAAGCTGTGGGTGGTGGCCGTGCTGCTGCCCTTCTTGATTTTTGGAGTTGTCAAATACCAGCAGCAGCGTAAGATGACAGGGCAGTCTCATCCGGACGCTTCTAAAGCAGAGATAAAACAGGTCATCCGCGAAAGTTCGCGAAGTTGAAGATGACTGCATGAATGCGCGATATCTAACTGCTTAGCTGTACCTGTCCGCCGGGGTAATGGAGAGTTTGGATTTCTCCAGTTTTTATCAGTGTTCATCTGTGTAAAATCAGTGGTAAAAGGGTTTTTCCGGGTTTGAATTGGATCCGCGCTCATCCGCGTAAATCCGCGGTAAGCCCCTGTTTTGAATCTGCCTACCCCGTCCTGGTCTTTGCCAGTTCAAGTTTTCTCGGCGCTCTTGGGAGCCGTCATTGTGTATGAAATCAAGCGGAGCGCGTGGAGAAATATTGCCTTAAGTGGATGACAGGCGCGAAGTCGAAAGATCCCGGCACTGCACGTACAGCCATGCTGCATCAGGGAGTTCGCACGAAACAAACCTTGGGTGGGAACCTAAAACACCCTGCTATGGGCGCAGACGACTTGAAGCGGTTGCGACAGAAATTTAAATTACGCCACCCGGCTAAGCCAGTTCAGTCCTGCTAGCCGTGCCCGGTCATGGAAAACGGGGCCCCGCGTGAAGGGCGGTCAGCTTATGTGTGGAAGTGTGCCATCGCTCCAAAGAAGATAGGCGCAAGCAAATGCCAAAACGAATGAGATCGCAGCAGCTATTATGTATCCCCACCGTAAGTCCGTAATGCGTTTCCATAATGACTCTGGCGGATCATCAACATTTGAAATACTTGTGCCGTTTCTCTCCCTCCAGCAATATAAGCCACACGCAACAAAGAATAGGAGCGCGCCAAAAACAAGCCATCCATTGGACAGGGTTGGTGGTGCTTTAAGAGCCCCAATGATAAAAGTCGCCAGTGCCGCTATCCACAAGATGGCTGTCGGCGGACTGACACGATCAAGAAGCTTGGATAACGCGCCTGAAGCATCAAAATCGTTCATAAGGAATCATTGTACTTTGTGCGATGAGGTCTTAACCCGCTGCGCCTGGCAACGGATGAAAGGGGGGCTACTGACTCGGCGGGGTTGGCAAAGCAGACGAGGTACAATGGATTAAGTTTCCTCAAACCAGTTCCTGCTTCACAGGCGTAGGTGCATCCAGCGAGAGGTTGTGTGCCACAAATTCATCAACTAATTCCCAACCCTGAGGATCTATTGGCTTTGGAGCCAGAAGAAGTTGCCCCATTACTACTACAGGTCATCTGTTTCGGAGGCGGCCCAACGGCGCAACAGGCCCTGAAGCGCGGAAATTTCCTTAATACTAAGTCGCCAACATCTCCAGTGCGGGGATATCCACCTGCGGCTTGGGACCGCACATATGAGGCGCTTGCTGCTGCATGGGTTTGGCTGGAACGGGAAGGGATGCTGTTGCCAGCGCCGGGCCACCAAGACCCGGATTGGGTTTACGTCAGCCAGCGAGGGCGATCACTACTGTCAAAAGAGAATTTTGATGCCTACCGTTACAGCCAAATGCTTCCGCGAAAAGCTCTACACCCAGTCATCGCAGCAAGCACTTTTGCGCTATTCATGCGCGGCCACTATGACACCGTTGTTTTTGAGGCGTTCCGCGCAGTAGAGGTGGCGGTGAGGACAGCGGCTGACTTACCACAAGATCAACTGGGCGTTGCGCTGATGAGGAAAGCATTCGCGAAGGTAACTGGCCCGCTAACGGACACGTCTTTGCTTGAAGCAGAGCAGGAGGCGATGTCCAATCTGTTTGCGGGAGCCATTGGCTTGTTCAAGAATCCAACCAGTCATCGGCTAGCGGCAATAGATAAACCCCAAGATGCCGTGGACTTGGTTATGTTAGCGAATTACCTGCTGCGTTTGGTGGATGAGCGCGCAGCCGCAAAGACCGGGCCGGGATGACTTTTGCAATACGTTGGCCCGAGTTGATCGGTTCTATCGGTTTGTCCCGGAACGTAGAATCTGCAACTTACACAGCCAACGGCAAGAATCGCCGCTGCGTGAATTTCTTCGCCGGTTGCGTTCGGCCTTGGTCTTCCTCCATGGCCGAGTTTCACGATTTTCCCGGGAATCAATTACCATGGTTGGAAATGCGAATGGTTTTGCGTGCTTACGCCCGCCCGCCGCGGAATAGGGCCATTGTTCTTTGTTCCTGGGCGGGATTGGAAAGTGTGCCGAGTTGGAGTATAAAAATAAGGTAACGAATCACAGCGCATCCCGCCCTGTGAATAACGACAAATACAAGGGAAACGCCCATGGCAACCACAGTGACCCCCAGAGGCCTTGAAGGTGTAGTTGCGGCCAGCTCCGGAATTTGCTACATCGACGGCGAGGCGGGAGTACTCGCTTATCGCGGCATCGATATTCACGAACTCGCGGTGAAATCCACTTTTGAAGAAACCTGTTATCTGCTGTGGTTTGGCCGGCTGCCCACCCGCGCCGAACTGGCTGACCTGAGCAGCAAACTGGCGGCGGAGCGCAAGCTCGATCCGGCGATTGTGGAGATGATCGCCCGCTTGCCCCGCACGGCCCTGCCGATGGAGGTGCTGCGCACCGCTGTTTCCGCCCTGTCTTTTTATGACGCCGAGGCGGAAAGCGTCGGCCATGACGCCAACGTGCGCAAGTCCATCCGTCTCACTTCGCAGATTGCCATGATCGTGGCCGCTTTCGATCGCCTGCGCAAGGGAAACAGCGTGGTGGCCCCCGATCCTTCTCTTTCACACGCGGCTAATTTTCTGCTGATGCTGAATGGCGAGAAGCCTACGCCGACCGCGGAAAAAGCCCTGGACGTCGCTCTGATTCTCCACGCCGACCACGAGCTGAATGCATCCACGTTTGCCGCGCGCGTAACCGCCGCCACGCTTTCTGACATGCACTCCGCCATCACCAGCGCCATTGGCGCCCTCAAAGGCCCTCTGCATGGCGGCGCCAATGAAGCCGTGATGCGCATGCTGTTCGAGATCGAGAAAAAAGGCGCGGACCCGGTCGAGTTTGTGCGGAAGAAACTGGCGGAAAAAGCGAAGATCTCGGGTTTTGGCCACCGTGTGTATAACACGGAAGATCCGCGAGCCACGCATCTGCGCAAAATGTCCCGCGATCTGGGGAACGATTCCAATCCCAAATGGTATGAGATGTCGGCGCAGATCGAGCAGTTCATCAAACAGGAAAAGCATCTCAACGCCAACGTGGATTTCTATTCCGCTTCCACGTACACCACGCTCGGAATCGACGTGGATCTCTTCACGCCGATCTTTGCCGTCTCGCGCATCAGCGGCTGGGCCGCTCATGTGATCGAGCAGCATGACGATAACCGGCTGATTCGCCCGCGCGCCGACTATATTGGGCCTGTATATCCTAATAAGTACGTGCCCATGGAACAGCGGTAACCAGCAGCGCTTCAAGGCATTTGAGTCATTCAGCCCGTACTCGCCGTGCGGGCTTGTTTTTTTGGCAGGCGTAAAATAGAGCCATGCGCCGCGTGTATCTCGACAACAACGCCACCACGCCCATTCTGCCGGAAGTGTTTGAGGCAATGAGGCCTTTCTATTTTGAAGAGTTCGGCAACGCATCTTCCATACATCATTACGGGCAGCATACGCGGGCCGCGGTGGAGAAGGCGCGGGCCAGCGTGGCCGCGCTGCTGAACGCCCGTCCGGCGGAGATTGTGTTTACCAGCGGCGGCACCGAGGCCGACAACCTGGGTATCTTCGGGCTGGTGTCGCGCGGCGAGCATGTGATTACCTCCACCATCGAACACAGCGCGGTCATGAATACCTGCAAGCGGCTGGAGCAGATGGGATGCGAAGTGACTTTCGTCCCCGTGAATGGCCGCTGTGAAGTTGATCCGGAGGACGTGCGCCGGGCCATTCGTCCGAATACCAAACTAATCAGCATCATGATGGCCAACAACGAAACCGGGGTCGTGCAGCCGGTGGAGGAGATTGGCAAAATTGCCCTGGAAGCCGATGTTTTCTTCCATACCGACGCAGTGCAGGCAGCAGGCAAGATCCCGGTGGACGTGCAAAAGATCGGCTGCGACGCGCTTTCCATCTCCGGCCACAAGATTCATGCTCCGCAGGGGACCGGAGCTCTGTTCCTCAAAAAAGGCACGCTGATTCAGCCGCAGATTTATGGCGGAACCCACGAGCGCCAGCGCCGCGCCGGAACGGAAAATGTGCCGGGCATCGTGGGCCTGGGCAAGGCGGCGGAGATTTCCCGCCAGTGGCTCGAGGGCAGTGGCCCGGCGGAAATGGCCGCCATGCGGGAGCGTGTGCAGGATTCTGTCCTGACCGCAATGGAGGGCGCGGGCGTGAATGGACTCGGCGCGCCGCGTGTGCCCAACACCACAAATCTCTATTTCGATCACGCGGAAGGCGAAGCCCTGGTGATTGCCCTCGATTTGAAAGGGCTGGCCGTCTCCAGCGGCGCGGCTTGTTCTTCCGGAGCCATTGAGCCATCGCATGTGCTGCTGGCCATGGGGCTATCGCATCAGAGGGCGCGCGCGAGCATTCGCGTGAGCCTGGGCAAGCAGACGACTCAGGACGATATCGATTTCGCCCTCCGCGTTATTCCCGAAACCGTAAGCCGGCTGCGCGAGATTTCTCCGGCATATCAAAAGCAGCCCGTCAGTTAGTGTGCGTACCTTCGTGCTTGCATGGGCAGCCGTAGTTGGGTGTATTCTGCTTTCAGCAGCTCACATTATTGAGTGATGTACGCCTGTTAGGAATCTGTTTCCGGCAAAGGCGTCAGTAGCTGTTTTACGGCAATGAGTACTCAGTGGCTTCCCAAATCGATTCTGGCCCTTCAGGGCTACACCAGACAAAAGTTCACAGCTGATCTGATCGCGGGAATCACCGTGGGTCTGGTTGCCTTGCCGCTGGCCATGGCCTTTGCCATTGCGTCCGGCGTGCCGCCGCAAGCCGGGCTTTATTGCGCCGTGGTGGCGGGCTTCCTCATCTCGGCCCTGGGCGGATCGAGCGTGCAGATTGGCGGCCCCACGGGCGCATTTGTCATCGTAGTCGCGGGCATTGTCGCGAAGTACGGAATGGATGGACTTTTGATGTGTACGGGAATCGCCGGAGTGTTTCTGGTGATTCTTGGAGTCACCGGACTTGGCTCTGCCGTCAGGTTTATTCCGCGTCCTGTGATTGTGGGTTTTACCAATGGCATTGCCGTGGTTATCGCCAGCACGCAGATCAAGGACTTCTTCGGTCTGCGGATCGAGCACATGCCCGGCGACTTTCTCGGCCGCATGCAGGCAGTGGTCCATAACTTTCGCACACTGTCGGCTCCCGAGACCAGCCTCAGTGTGATTTCACTGGCATTGATTCTGCTATGCCGCCGGTATGTGAAGCGCGTGCCAGGGTACATTGTCGCGCTGGTGGCGGGCACTCTGCTGGTGTGGGTGTTTCATCCTCCGGTGGAAACCATTGGAAGCGTGTTCGGCGGCATACCTGCCGGATTTCCGGCCCTCAGGATTCCTCAGTTTCGCCTTGACCTGGTGCGTCCTCTGATCGCTCCGGCGATCACGGTCGCGATGCTGGGCGCCATTGAATCGCTTATGTCCGCGGTGGTTGCGGATAGTGGCAGCGGAGATAAGCACAATCCCAATGTGGAGCTGATCGGGCAGGGAATCGCCAATTTTATCTCGCCGCTTTTCGGCGGACTGCCCGCCACGGGCGCCATTGCCCGCACCGCTACCAACATTCGTTCCGGGGCCAAAACGCCCGTTGCGGGCATGGTGCACGCACTCACGCTGCTGGCAATCCTGCTGTTTGCAACTCCTTTGGCCCGATTCATTCCCCTGTCGGCGCTGGCCGCAATTCTTTTGGTGGTTTCGTACAACATGGGCGAGTGGCATGAGATTCCGGAGTTGCTTCGTCTTCCGCGCCTTGAAGTAGGCACCTGGCTGGCCACTTTTATGCTGACGGTGTTTGCCGACCTCACCACCGCGGTCGAAGCCGGCATGATCATGGCCGCCCTGGTCTTCATTCGCAAGGTGACTGCCACCACTACGATCGCGCCGGTCACCGGGGAATACGTCGAAGAAGGCCGAGTACACATTCTGCAGGACAAGGAAATTCCGGAATACGTAAGCATTTATCGCATTCACGGTCCGTTTCTGTTTGGCGCGGCGGAGAAGCTGGGCGACCTGATCGGTGAAGTGGCGAAGCTGCCACCGGTGCTGATTCTGCGCCTGCGCAACATGACCGCCATTGACGCCACGGGCCTGAAAGCGCTTGAGTCCCTGGCGGACGCCGTGCACACATCCGGACGCGGCCTGATTCTCTGCGGGGCGCGCGAGCAGCCGGCACAGCTGATGGAGCAGGCGGAATTCGAGCAGCATGTGGGGAAAGAAAATATCTGTCCCAATGTTGCCGCGGCGCTGGTCCGGGCCCGTGCTCTGCACGAACAGATTCTCGGGCACGCTTCTGTTTCTGTCGGAAAGACGGCCCAGCTTTCGTCATCCGCTCATGCGGTGTAAGAAAGCTTTCGCACCTCATCTATAATTGGTAATAACTTCTGCCTGCGGAGCCTCATGAGCACACAGACCATTGCCGTAGCCATGTCGGGCGGTGTGGATTCCTCCACCGTCGCGGCCATGCTGCGTGCGGAAGGGCACACCGTGGTGGGCCTCACCATGCAGCTCTGGAACCAGCGCCGGCTCGCCGGCCGCGAGGGTATGCCGGAGCAGGTGCGGGGTCGCTGCTGCTCTATTGATGACGTGTACGACGCCCGCCGCGTGGCGGAAGATCTGAATATTCCTTATTACGTTGTGAATCACGAGGAGCGGTTTGAGCAGGACGTGGTGCGTCCTTTTGTGCAGGAGTATCTCTCCGGACGCACGCCGATCCCATGCAGCCTCTGCAACAATCATCTGAAGTTCGACCAGTTGCTGATCACCGCACGGCAGATTGGCGCCGATCTTCTGGCCACCGGACACTATGCGCGCTGCGAGTTTGATCCTGAGCGCAACCGCTGGCTGCTGATGCGCGCCGCCGATCCGGCCAAGGACCAGACCTATTTTCTGTTTGGTCTCACCCAGGAGCAACTCAGCCGGACACGTTTTCCCCTCGGCCACATGAACAAGCCGCAAGTGCGCGAACTGGCCCGCCAGCACGGCCTGGCGCTGGCGGAAAAGCCGGACTCACAAGAGATTTGCTTCGTGCCCGGCGGCGACTACAAGAGATTTATCGATGCCTATCTCACCGACCAGGGCGAGGCCCTGCCCCATACCTCCGGCGAGTTGGTAACGACGGATGGCCGGGTGATTGGCCATCATGAGGGCATCCACAACTTCACCGTGGGCCAGCGCAAGGGACTCGGCGTGGCCACGGGATCACCACTCTATGTGATTCAGATCAATGGCGAGAAGGGGCAGGTTACCGTTGGCGGCGGTGAAGACTTAATGTCCCGCCAGCTGATCGCCCGCCAGATCAACTGGATTTCCATCGACGAACTGCGCGCGCCCATGCGCATCACGGCGAAGATTCGCCACCGTCATGAGCCGGCGCCCGCAGTGATTGAAAGCGCAGATAACGGAGAGGTGCTGGTCACCTTTGACGAGCCGCAGCGCGCAGTCACCCCAGGGCAGGCCGTGGTGTTCTATGACGGTGACGTGGTGACTGGCGGCGGGTGGATTGCCGAAGCCCGGCGATAACCCATCAGTGAGCAGCGGCTGCCGGCCGCGACAAATCCTCTACAACGACTCTCACAATGGCTTCCAGCAGCGCCGCGCGCGGATATTGATTGTGATCTCGCATGGACTCAGGCACGCTTGAGGTGGCGAAGTTGATGGCCACGGCGAGATGGTCCGCATTGGCCGCACCCAGATACTGCGAGCCAGGCACCGTGGCGTCCGAGGCGAGCAACTGGGCGTCCTGCGGGATTCCATTCACTGAGAGTACCTCCCAGGTCTGCGCCAGCAGCCGGGAAACATGATGCAAGTCGCTCTGAGCCACCAGAGTGTAGGAAGGAACTCCAATGTTGCCGTTGCTGGACAGAAACTTCTGGCGATTGCGATAACTCAGGCTGTCAATGGCCGCGGTCAAATCGCCCTCACAGGCCCCGAAGTGTATGGACTGGATCCAGCGGGCATAACCGCCCGGCATTACGTCCACCAGGCGAGAGCCTCCCACCGCGCCGGCCACGCTCACAAAGGCCGCTACCCGCGTTTGCAAATCGGGAAAGCTCGCCAGCGCTTCGTAGCCGTCGGTGGCGCCTTTGCTGTAACCCACAAGAATGTATTTGTGCGTTTCGTCAAAATGCGCGCGCAGATAATCCGCAATGACCTGGGCATTGGCGGTGCTGGAGACGTTCTTCAGCTGAAGATATTCGCCTTTGATCTGATGGGCCGATTTCAGGTGCTCCAGCGCTTCATGAAATGGCTGGGAAGTAGTAAGACAGTCGCTAAAAAATCCTGGCAGTATCAGTACCGGCAGATCGGTATGCAAAGGCGCGACGGAGGTGGCAGCTCCAGTGCTGGATGGCTCGCCCAGGTAGTCACCGCAGGCAGACCACGTGCCGCCATCGGGGTTTTCGCTTTGCAGAACGGAGCAGAAACTCCGCGCCAGATCCGTGGCGCGCGTACTCTGGCCTTTTAATTTCGCTACAAAAACCCGCCCATCCGAATGGAACTCCTCGCCCGTGGCCGTACGGGCCACGGTGACCGGGTGCGGCGGTGTGTACAAGCCCACTGCATCAACCAGCCCGGTGCTCCAGAGCGTTTCCTGGACATAGGCGCGTTCGAGATCCACATTGGGATCGATCTTGTGCGTGATGCCGTTATTTCGCTGGTCGCGATCAAAGCCGATGTCATGCGTGGCCGCGCCGATCCAGACCTGCTCTCCATTGACCTGAAATGGCGCCTGCCACAGCCGTAAATGGTGGCGCGAAGCCGCTACGGATACAGCTTCGGCGTGCTCCATCCCAAAATCCTGAGTGCGTCCAAACAGGACCAGCTGGCTCATGGGCAGGGAGAGATAGGCGTTCTTCGAAAGTGACGAGAGTGTGCCGTGCAGCAGCGTATCCCTGATTGTTTTGTCAGCCTGCTCCCAGCCCGCGGCGGTGAATGTGGCGAGTAGCTGCTCCCGGGAACCGATAATCAGCAGATTGACCGTATCTCCATCGTGGCCCTTGCCATCGCTGATGCGAGCAGGGAACTCAGGAAAGTTAAGCGCTGCGGCAGGCAGTTCGGCAGCGGTGCGGGAGGGCTGAGTCGCTGGTGCCTGACTGCGACCGACTTCAATGGTCACATCGAACCCGTCGCCGGTGATCAGATCGGCAGAAAGCCGATTGATGCTCAGATATAAATGGCCGGCCTGTGTAACCGTGCGCCGATGACTGCTTCCAATCAGAAAAGGCGGGGCATTGTCAGAGCCAATGCGGCCGATCAGCGCCGCCGTGCCGGCGGACTCCAGCGGCAGGGCGCGCACCAGATCACGCCAGCCACGTGCCAGGCCATCGGCGGTGGATTGTTTGCCGCCATACACGAGGCTGCCGGAGGCCTGAATCGTAAGCTGGTCCTGGGACTGAAGTTCCATGCCAGTGTCAACCCAGGCGGAAGCGCCATCTACATGGACCTTTTTTTGAATGGGGTTTTGCGGAAAAGCGGAAGCGGCAAAAGCCGCTGGAGCGCAAAGTGCAGCGCACAGCACGGCTATAAAGATAATGGCGCCTGAGCGTGGGAGTTTCATCGGGGGCCGGGCATACTCCTGCAACCTAAGTTACAGAAGAATGTTAAATGAACATCTCTTCATCGTCAGCTTCATTGAAGTTGGCATTGCCGCGATGGCGATTGCGTACACTGCGCAGAAAGCCAACACCGGCGCTGACCGCCTGAATGATTGCCTGAATCCGTCGAATGGGGTTGATGACCGTATTCTGCAGCACGGATGTGGTTTCTTCGATCCGTTCCACGGCGTTTGTCACCAGATCATCCAGTCGCGCGGCCTGCAGGCGCGCCCGTTCCGCGATTTCTCCCGTTGCCTCCCCGACCTGGGCAACATGGGCGCGGATGAGTGCGCTTGTTTCGGCAAGGTTGGTGGTGATCTCGCTGAGCTTCGGCTGCGCGTCCGTCAGAATGGTCTGCGCGGTGGTGAGCAGTGGGGTATAGCGTTCTTCCAGACGCGCAAAAAGCTTTTCCATGCGCGCGGAAGATTCCTTCATGGACAGGTAAATAGCGGCCAGGATCACCATCTGTACCACAATGGCGACCGCGGCCACGATAATGAAGATAAGAGAGGTATTCGCCAAAGTTCAGAGGCTCCTTTAGGAGTTGCCCTTCTTGCTTTCCGCCGCTTCACGATATGCCTGCTTGCTGGCATCAATAGCGGCGGTAATGTTGTCCCTTTGGCGGTTCACAACTTCTTTGCTGCGATCCACCCATTGGTTTACGGTTTCGCGGGCATCGCGTCCGCGGTCCCTCAGGTAATCGCGGCCTTCCTGAGCGCTGTTGATGAGGGCTTCGCGCGTTTCTTTACCCGAGCGTGGCGCATAGAGAACGCCCAAAAGAGCGCCCATCCCCAGACCAGCCAAAAACCACACAAAATTGTTGCCATTATCGCGATCTGACATTGGAACCTCCGGAGAAGCGATGGTACCACCCGTGAGGAAGCAAATTCAAATGAGCCTGATTTATACCTCACGGGCCACATCGGCGCATTTCACGGGTGGATATACTTTATAGCCATGCTGATTCATGCGCGCTATTGCCTGGTTGCACTGCTTGCTCTTGTTTTCTTTTGTCTTGCCGGTTCAGCCTCCGCTATGGAAGATTCCATGCCCGGTGATTATTCCGGTCAATGGGTGATGAAGTTTGCCCAGCGCAATCTCATGGTGTTGACTCTGAAAGTCCAAAACGGGAGCGCCAGCGGAAGTTTACGTCGTCCTGAGCATTTCCAGTTGACAGGAGTCAGTGTTTCCCGCATCAGTTCTGCCTCACGGACGCTCCCGATTGTGAGAGGCTGGGTGAAGCGGGGGAAACTTCATTTTGTCACGCAGAATCCATCTGACAAAACAGATGAAGACGAATTTGAGATGGTGCTGACCTTCCATGACCAGGCGCTGATAAAACCTGCCGAATATCCAGCAGACTCCCTGGTCCTGCAGCGAGTCTCCGGAAGTGAAGAAATCCGGCTGGCCACGGACTGGGATCCAAACCGTTCGTATGTACAGGATGATTCAGATGCGCCAAACGCCGAGATGAAAAAGATCTTCGATGAAGACCAAAGAGTGCGACAGAACGCGCCCTCGAAAGAGGAATGGACAAAGATCACCCGGACAGATGCAGAGCGCTGCGAGGCAACACGGAAATTACTTGCCGCCGGAGAGTTGCACACTGGTCAGGATTTTGCGAGGGCAGCTTTCGTGTTTCAGCATGGCGACCAGCCTGAGGACTATTTGCTCGCCCACAGTCTCGCCGTAATAGCCATGAGCAAAGGTGACACAGCCGCAGTCTGGATTGCCGCGGCAACGCTCGACCGTTATCTGCAGTCGGTGGGGAAGCCGCAGATCTACGGCACCCAGTTTCTAAACAAGGGTGATCACTGGACGCAGGAGCCGTACAATCGGGATCTCATGTCAGATGCCCTGCGACACCATTTGGGAGTTCCTTCGACGTCCGCTCAGCAGGAACAATTGAAACAATATGGTGCCCCTCCCGCAAAATAAATACCTCGCACTAAGGATCAGCCTGCAGTCTTTGCCTGCCGTGAACTGAACGGCATGCTTTTTACAAGCGCTTTACAGCTTCCTGCCAGCCTTTTTACCCCACCTTCCTGCCAGCCGTGTTCCTATAAGTGCGGTGAGTTTTTTTAACGCTGTTATTTGGGAAAACTTTTAGTCCCAAAAAATGAAATGGAGAACAAGCAGTATGAAAACCCTCTTTTTGAAAGTCATTGCTTTGGCCACCCTGTGCGGACTCATGGTGGCGGCGCAGGAGCAAAGAACGCATGACACGGCGCAGCATATTCAGCGCCATATCGCGGCTTTGAGCAAATCTCTGTCGCTTACGCCGGCACAGCAGCAGCAGGCAACCACGCTCTTAACGGATGCGCTCAACGCGGGGAAAGCGCTCCATCAACAGATGCAGACGGCCCACGAGAGCCTGAAGGCAGCGGTCGGGAAGAACGACACGGCGGGAATTGACCAGGCCACCGGTACTATCGGCGCTCTGAACGGTCAGATGATGGCGATTCATGCCAAAGCTATGGCCGCCTTCCGCCAGATTCTTACGCCGGACCAGCAAAGCAAGCTGGATTCCATGAACAGCCACGGTGACATGTTCGGTCCCATGCATGGCTTTGGAGGGCACGGCGGGGCCGATGGTCCGCCTCCCGCGGAAAAATAGAGACCTTTTGCCGGACCAGGGGATGAATTTTCGTCCCACATAGTTGAATAGAGTGCCGCGGAAAGCCCTGGAAAGCGGCCCATTACTACAGGAGATTTGCATTGTTCTCCTGTTGTTTACATCGCACAGGCAGCAATCCGGATAAGTTTTTAGCTGGCTGGTTTTCGAGGGAGAGGCCGGTTATCTTATGAGTTTACGTCTAACCCGACTGACTCCACGCAACCGTTTGCGTACGCTGGTTGTGGACGATTCCTCCACGATTTTGCACGCGATTTGCTCGCTGCTCGAGCACCACAAAATCGTGGACGTTGTGGGACGTGCGGCCAGCGGGCAGGAAGCCCTGGCGCAGATCACCAGCCTTCGTCCCGATATCGTGCTCATGGATGCCGATATGCCGGAAATGAGCGGTCTGCGCGCCGCTCTGCTGCTTTCCCGCGCTTCGCCCCGTACGCGGACCGTGATGATGTCCATGGACGACAATCCGCAATTCCGAAAATCCTGTCAGGATTGCGGCGCCTTCGCCGTGATTTACAAGCCCAAATTTCTTGAGGAACTAAAGACGCTTCTGCGCGAAGAGGGCCAGCGTGCTCCTGACCGGGTGTTTCCGCCGCGCTATGCCCAGGCCGTGGCCATGCAGAAGTAAAGGCAGCCGCAACTGCCGTTGAGATCGTTACTATAATGAAAGCAGGCGTGCTGAAGGCGGCGGTTTTGCGCCAGTCACGAATGGAGACGCGACACTCTTCCTCAGATTTGCCGGGAAATGAAAGCAGCAGTCAGCAACCGAACTCTTTTGTGGATCGCCGTGCCCGTGCTGGCAATGGTGGTGATCGCTCTGGCCTTGCTGCAATACCACTGGAGCGCTTTGGTAAGCGCGGCTTCCATATCGCAGATGCGTTCCAGCCTGCATATTACGCTGCTGAGCTTCCGCCAGGATTTCAACCGGGAACTGGTGGCAGCCTGCCTGGAAGCCAGGGCCGCCGCCGATGAATCCGCACAGGGCGGCTCCGCAAACCAGGATCAGCAGGCGGACGATGCGCGGAAAGTCTCGCCGCGCTCCGCTCTGATTGCGCACATCTATCTGTGGCAGCTGTCCCGAGAAGATCGGCTCTTCAGTCTGAATACGGCGAATCAACTGGAAGCCGTCTCCTGGCCGCCTGAATTCGACCGTCTGCGAGATAGATTGCGGGAGATCGCGCGGTTGCACGGCGCCCCCGTGGACCAGGGTGCGCTGCGTCATCATCTCCGCGGGGCAGAAGCAGGCAGCGGACATATGCCAGGTCATGCACCGTTCTGGTTTCCCGTGTGGTGGGTCGATGAGTCTGCCGCGGTGGCCGCATCTCTGCTGCATTTTCCGGGTATGCCGGAAAAGGACGGCGGTGATTCCGCCACCACATGGATTCTTGTGCAGCTCGACCGCAACACACTGGAGAAGCAGATATTTCCCGAACTCACACAGAAATATTTTTCCGGAGGAGCCGGATACCGGGTGGCGGTGCGCCAAAGCAGCGGAGAGAAGACGGAGCTTTTGTATTCCTCGAGTACTGGTTTTGGGACAGAGAAGACGCCCGTGGATGCGGCACTCAACCTGTTCTTATTTGGTCCGCCCCAGCGGCATGGGCCGGAGATGCCTGGGCCCATTCCTTCACCCTCAGCGTCGGATGCCGGGACGCAGAGACACAGGCGAAGATGGCCCGGCAGTTTGCCTCCGGCGGAACCCGGCGGTCCCAATGCCGGTGGTTTGAATGGCAGCGCTTCTAATGCCCGTGGGGCTAATGCTCGCAGTTCTAATGAAAGGCAGGTGCGGCTGGAGCCACTCTATTCTGCCGGGACGGGATGGGAAATCGTTGTGCAGCACCCCAGTGGATCGCTCGAGGAGGCCGTCAGCGGATTGCGCTGGCGCAATCTGAGCGTGAGCTTTGGCGTACTGGTAGTGCTGGCCATCACCATGGCGCTGGTAGTCATCAACAGCCAGCGCGCACGCCGTTTGGCGATGCTGCAGATGGATTTTGTGGCCGGTATCTCGCACGAGCTGCGAACGCCGCTGGCCGTGATTTCCTCGGCGGCGGAAAACATTGCCCACGGCATCGTCACGGACAAAGACCAGGTTGTCCGCTATGGAGCTTCTATCCTGAAGCAGAGCCGCCAGCTCTCTCAGCTGGTGGAGCAGGTGCTGGTGTTTGCGGCGACGCAGCAGGAGGCGCCGCAAAACATTCATCTGCGTCCGCTCGATGTTGCCGAGGTCATGGATGCCGCTCTCGAAAATACCGCGGACATGATCGGCGGCAGCGCAATTACAGTGGAGCGCCAGATACAGCCCGGCTTGCCACCGGTGGCCGCCGACTTTGGGGCTTTGGCGCAGTGCCTGCAGAACCTGATCACCAATGCCGTGAAGTATGGCGGAGAGCGCCGGTGGATGGGGATTCGCGCCTCCGCGGTCATGGAAAACGGGGTCCCGCGTGAAGTTGCCGTGACGGTTGAGGACCACGGAATTGGCATTGATTCGAGCGAGATTGGGCAGATATTCGATCCCTTTTACCGCAGCCCGGCCGTTTCCGGCTCCACCATTCACGGCACCGGGCTGGGGCTGCCGCTGGCCCGGCGGCTGATTGAAGCTATGCGGGGCCGCATAGCGGTGAAAAGCGAGCTGGGCAAAGGAACCGCATTCACTATTTACCTGCCGGTAGCGGACGCCGCCAGTCCTCTGGGCGTTACGACCGAAACCAGCACCGCCACGAGCTGACATCCATGAGCGAGCGCATCCTTTTGATTGAAGACGAAGCCGACCTGCGGATGACGCTCACCGACCGTCTGCGGAGCGAAGGCTACGCGGTCGAGTGCGCCGGCGACGGCGCTGAAGGTCTGAACAAGGCCACCAGCAGCTCGTGGAGCCTGATCATTCTGGACGTGATGCTTCCCAAAAAAAGCGGCTTTGACGTGTGCCGCGACATTCGCCGCGCCGGGAAGGAGATGCCCATCATCATGCTGACGGCCCGTGGGCAGCTCGTGGATAAAGTTCTGGGACTGAAGATTGGAGCCGACGACTATCTCACCAAACCCTTTGAACTGCTGGAACTGCTGGCCCGCGTTGAAGCCCTGCTGCGGCGCGGCGCTGCCGCTCCGGCGGCCAGCGGTAAGCAGGACGATATCCGCCAGTTCGGCGATCTGCGCGTGGACATTCGCGGCACCACCGTCACCCGCAAGGAAAAGTCCGTGCCGCTCTCGGCGCGAGAATTTCAGCTGCTGCGCTACTTTGTTCTAAACGCCGGAACCACGCTCTCCCGCGATGTGCTGCTCAAAGAAGTCTGGGGCTACAGCGAGGATACCTTTACCCGCACCGTGGACGTTCACGTGGGCAGCCTGCGCCAGAAGCTCGAACCCGATCCCAAACAACCCAGCCTGATTGTGACAGTGCAGGGACTGGGGTATAAGTTTGTGGGATAAGTTGTTGATTCAGATGTTGTCTCGTTTACCTGTAATCCATTGAAAGAAAGAGAATTACTGGTTTACCTGCAATTGAGGTGCGCTTGAGCGCCAATTTACCCGCCGTCTATTTGCAAACGGCCTGAGATCGAAGATGCTGGCCTTCGGGAGGACACAAACATGCATCTTCAATTCCAAATACCACAATTCCAAACACCACGATTCTCAACACTACTTTTACTTCTTTTCATCACAGCGGCTCCAATGTGCCTGGCGCAACGAGTGGAACCTCAGGACCAGCAGCCGCGTGCGACGCCGGATGCGGTCGAAAAGTCCGAGCTGCTTAAGAATTCCAAAGATCCGGACTTCATCCTGCGCAACTTTCGCACTATGTATGTTGACGCGCGCCAGGCCCAATATTTCGGCAGCGATCAAATAAAGTCTGCTCTGGGCCGCAACTCCGAATTTGCCAAACTTAAGATCCAGATCGTGGATGACCCGCGTGTGGCGGACGTGGTGCTCTCCGTGAGCTATACCTTTGCCTGGGATTTTCCGTTCCAGTTGCGTCACCAGAACACCACCACGGTGCTGGTCGCGGGCAAAGGCGAAGGGCCGTTCTCCGGTCCGCTGGGCGCGGCGGATGTCGCTCGACAATTGGTGAACATGGTCAAACCATATCGCGCGCCGGACAAAGCGAAGTGACGCCACACAGTAATAAGCGATCAGCATAGAGACGTGGCAGTGACACGTCTCTACGTCGCGATTTCTATAAGTTCTCCGGTCTGCTCACATATGCTCCGGCCAGCTGCTAAGAGCTAAGGGCCAAAGGCTAACAGCCAACTGGCTATTTTGCTGCTAAAGGCGGGCTTTCCTGTGATACTCTACCCGCAATTATGCCTGCACAGCAGAAATTTTCTTTGGTCCTCGTTAAGCCATCGCATTATGACGACGATGGTTATGTGATTCAGTGGGTCCGGTCTGCCGTTCCTTCCAATTCTCTGGCCGTGGTCCACGGCCTGATGATGGATTGCAAACAGCGCCGCGTGCTGGGCGATGACGTGGAGATCGTCATCAGCTCCATGGACGAAGACAACACGCGCATTCGCACCCAGCGCATTGCCCGGGATCTGGCTGGTGGACGCGGTCTGGTGGTGCTGGTTGGAGTGCAGTCCAATCAGTTTCCCCGGGCCATGGATATTGCACGCCCTCTGCGCGCGGCTGGCGTGCAGGTCTGCATGGGCGGCTTTCATATTTCCGGATCGCTCTCCATGCTGGGCGGCGTAACGCCTGAATTGCAGGAGGCGATGGATCTTGGTATTTCGCTTTTCGCCGGCGAGGCGGAAGAAGGCCGTCTGGACGAAGTTCTGCGCGATGCATGGCAGGGCCGGCTCAAGCCGCTCTATAACTATCTTTCCAGTCTGCCGTCGCTCGAAGGCGCGCCCATGCCGATGCTGCCGGCGGAGACCATTCGCGGGACCATTGGGAAATACACCAGTTTTGACGCCGGGCGCGGCTGCCCGTTCCAGTGCTCGTTCTGCACCATTATCAATGTGCAGGGAAGAAAGTCGCGGAGGCGCACGGTGGATGAGATTGAGCAGGTCGTCCGGCGCAATCTGGCCCAGGGCGTGGGCCGGTTCTTTATTACGGACGACAATTTTGCCCGCAACAACGACTGGGAAAAGATCTTTGACCGCCTGATTGCCATGCGCGAGCAGGAGAACCTCAATATCAAGTTCATGATCCAGGTGGACACCATGTGCCACCGTCTGCCGCGCTTCGTCGAGAAAGCTGGCCGCGCCGGTGTGCGGCGCGTCTTTATTGGCCTCGAGAGCATTAATCCCGACAGCCTGCTCGGCGCTAAAAAGAAGCAGAACAAAATTGCCGAGTATCGCCGTATGCTGCTCGCGTGGAAGCGGGCAGGGGCGATTGTGTTTGCCGGATACATCATCGGCTTTCCCGAAGATACGCCGCAATCGGTGCTGCACGACATTCAGATTATCCAGCGCGAACTGGCCATCGATCTGCTGGAGCCGCACGCACTCACGGCGTTGCCGGGCTCGGAAGATCACCAGAAACTACACAGGTCAGGCGCATGGCTCGATCCCGATCTGAATAAATACGATCTGGAGCACGTGACTACGGTGCACCCCAAAATGTCGGAGGAGCAGTGGAAAAAGCTCTATCGCGATACGTGGAAGGGCTTTTACACCATCGAGCACATGGAGACGGTGCTGCGCCGCGCCGTGGCCACCGGTATTGACGTGAATAACATGATGGTTCTGGTGCTGTGGTTCCACTTCTGCATTGTGTACGAGAAGATTGATCCTCTGCAGGGCGGCTACCTGCGCCGCAAGTACCGCAAAGACCGGCGTCCCACCCTGCCCATCGAAAGCCCGCTGGTTTTCTATCCGCGATTCGTGGCCGATCTCTTCTATAAGCACTTCAAAATGGCCCAACTGGCATGGCGGTTCCACTGGTTCAAAAAGCGCCTGGAGCGTGAGGCCAGCGCGCGCAACTACAGCGATATGGCCCTCACTCCCGATCAGGAAGATTCTTCCGAGATGCTGGAGATGCTCACGCAGCACTCGGAGCATCATGCCGAGCATAAAGAAGCAGTCGTTAGCACTTAAATTGCTTATGTCCTGCCCAGGCATTTGGCTTATAGGGTGGATGCTGGCCGACTTATATAATTGAAAGCGTGAATTCTCATTCAACTGTTCGTAAAGTCGCAGATGCCGATTTTCCCTCACGCTGGGGGCACTTTCGTATTTTAGGCTTCGAGGGGCATTTCAACGGACGCAAAGAAGAGGCTGTCGCTCTTGTCATGGGAGATTTGCAATCTGCTCCTCCTCTCGTCCGTGTCCATTCGCAGTGCCTTACGGGTGATGTGTTTGGCTCTCTGCGCTGTGATTGCCGCCAGCAGCTGGAAATGGCCCTTTCTCTAATCGGCAGTGCCGGGGTCGGTGTGCTGGTGTACGAACAGCAGGAGGGCCGCGGCATAGGATTGCTGCCCAAACTCATGGCCTATCAGCTTCAGGACCAGGGGCTGGACACGGTCCAGGCGAACGAAGAACTTGGCTTTAAGGCCGATCATCGCGAATTTCAGTTTCCGTCCGCAATCCTCAAATCCCTGGGGCTGAAGAGTGTGCGCCTGCTCTCGAACAATCCCCGCAAGGTTGCGGCGCTCGAAGAAGCCGGCGTTATGGTCGCCGAACGTGTTCCATGTGAAGTGGAGCCTCACGCCACAGCCGAGCGCTATCTCAACACCAAAAAAGAAAAACTGGGACATCTGTTTAATAACAGATAGCCACGCCAGTCCGGATTATTCTTCCAGCCCGCGAAGCAGCGCGGCTTTGTTCTTTGCCGGAAGATCGGCCAGAGCCGATTTGATCAGCGCGCGATAGACCTCGCTCGCTCGCGGGACTTTCCGGAGCTCTTTCAAGTGCTGCTGTACGGTATGGATGTCGCCGCGTTTCATGGGACCGCCATAAGCTGTCGCGGCTCCATGCTCCAGATAGTTGTCCAGTGTCTGCTGCAGGATCGGTCCGACAACTTTCCTGGTGTGGCCAGGACTTAGGCCGGCGGCCCGTCCCACGCGCTCGGCTGTGGCCAGCATGGCTACGAGCAGCGGTGACGAAAACGCGCCCAGCGCGTGATAGAGGATCTTGGCATCTTTTCGTATGACAAAGATTCTGGCCTGAAGGCCCTGCACAATTTTTCGCGCGGCGGCGACTGCGCGGCGGTCGCCCTCGGCGGCAAAGGTAATGCCTTCCAGCGTGAGGTCTGTACCATGCGCAAAGGTCATCATGGGATGCAGGGAAGCCGTGCTGGCGCCTGCGCTTTTGAGCGGGGCCAGCACGTCGCTGGTTAAGGCGCCGCTCGAGTGAAAAACGATTCGGCCCTTCCAGCCAGGTTTTTCAGCCAGACGTATGGCGGTCCCGGCTATGGCATCATCTGTATGGCACAGCCAAATAATCTCTGATTCCGGCTTTGCTTCGTCCAGAAGCACAGCTTTGGCGCCGACCTTCCTTGCCAGAGCAGATGCGCGCGCTCGGGATTTTCCAAGCGGACGACTGACGATTGCATCGACCCGGAACCCCGCGGCCCTGAGTGCCGGGGCAAGCGCGGAAGCCAGATTGCCTGTTCCCACCAGTGTGATCCCTGTGCCGTTATGCTGAGCTGCGGACATAAGGCATTACACTCCGGGAAGGACCAGTTCGTCGAGTTCCAGGAACTGCCGCACCACGCTGTTCTCGCATTTTTCCATCTCTTCCACGGTCCCGAAAAAGATAGCGCGGGCTTCATGCAGGAAAACAATGCGGTCCGCCAGTTTTTTTGCCAGCCTCATATCGTGGGTCACAACCATGCTGGTGAGCTTGAGCTGATGCTTGAGCTTCTGAATGAGATCACCCAGGAGCTGTGCCATCAGTGGATCCACCATGGTGGTGGGTTCGTCGTACAAAATGCACTCCGGCTGGGCGGAAAGCGCGCGGGCAATGGCCACGCTGCGCTTCATGCCGGTAGAAAGCTCGGAAGGCAGCACGTCACGAAACTGCTTGACGCCTACCATGTCCAGCAGTCCATCGACGATCTGGTAAATCTGCTCTTCATCAAGGTCACGGCGCTCGCGCAGGGGAAAAGCCACGTTCTCGCCCACGCTGAGAGAATCGAACAGCGCGCCGTTCTGGAAAACCATGGTGACTTTTTTTCGAATGCGCTCCAGTTCGAATTCGGTGTAATTCGTAATGTCTTCAAAGGCGACGACCACGCGCCCTGAATCCGGGCGGAGAAAGCCCATGATGTGCTGAAGAGAGACGGATTTGCCCACGCCGCTGCGGCCCAGAATGCAGAGTGTCTCCGCCGGCATTACGTGAAAACTCACATTGTTGAGAACCACATGGTCGCCGAAGGCCCGGGAGACGTTCTCGAAAGCAATATAAGGGCTGTTCGCCGGCTGGCGGTGATCATGTTGGTTGCTCATGGCTTCTGGCCAGAAATACGCTGGCGCGCGTGCTCCAGGTCTTCCGGCGTGTTCAGATTTTCAAACATCTCAGGATCGAAGGCAAACCGCCGCAGATCATCCTCCGGAATCATCAACGTCTTCTCTCGAGGAAACAACGCGGCCAGTTTGTACTTGCCTGCGTTGAGCGCGGCTTCAGCAATGGGAAGAAAGGAGCGTGAGTACGCGGCACACAGGGGTTGTATCTGTCCCGCGACCACGGGTGCGACCACGGTATAAGAGCTGTTTTCTGCTCTGTCCGCAAGATAGCTCAGAAGTTCGGCTGTTAGAAATGGCGTGTCCACTGCCAGAACCAGATTCATTGGGGTCCGCGAATGCGTAAGCGCCGTATGCACGCCGCTGAGAGGGCCGCAGCCAGGAAAAATATCTTCGTAGCCGGGACCAAAGTCCGCATAGGGAACGCGTGGCCCGATAATGAAGAGCTGATCGCAAACCGGACGCATTGCCGCCAGAGCATGATCCAGCAGTGTTCGGCCATTGAGAGAGAGTCGAGCTTTGTCCACTCCCATGCGGGAGCTTCTGCCGCCAGCGAGAACAAAACCTGTAAGCCTATGCCGCCTCATTGCGCCTATTGTAGTCAGAAGCGAGCCAGAATGCAGTCAAATGATCTCCAGCCCAATGATGCGACCTGCGCCGTCAATCTCAAGCATGGCCTGGGCCTGGATTACGGCATCTCCATTCAGGCCAGGAACAGTGACAAAGACTTTTTCATTCACCACGCTGGCGTATTCGGTTTTTTGTAAAAACAGAAGAGACTCATGGTTGCAGCACGGCTTGGGCAGGTCAAATGCAATATCCGCCAGTTCGCCGGTCTCGGTAATGGAAAGCGCTACATCAATGGGGTAACTGACTTCCGCGCCTCGAATCTCTTCTGTAGGGTCAAGCGTGGGCTTGAATGCCACATAGAAGTAGATTCGGGAGTCTTCCGGATTGTAAATACCGCGCGCAACTCGCAGCGACATAACTCAAAGAAACTGTTTCTATCACATTTGCGAGGGTCCAGACCAGAGGGCCGCAGCGGGCTGCAGACAGATTCCTGCGGATTTGCCGGTCACTTCTGTTTCGATTTTCGATGTTTACGGTTCTTCACTTCAATCCCCGGTAATATAGACCCTCCCCCATTGAAGATAATGGGATTAAATGGCAATGGCGCTATATCAGTGTGATCGTCTGTGTTTATGATTCCCATAGGCGCCTCAATCCGTACTACGGATTCAAGTATTGGCAGTTTTAACTGGATCCGAAGATTGAGCAGGTGGCCGCGTCGCAGACTGATTTCTCGTCTGTATGCAGCAAAACCCTGTTTGTGGACGCTGATTTCATAATCGCTCCGAAGCAGATGCCACAGGAGCAAATTCCCGAAGCGATTAGTCCGATACGAAGTTGTCGCTCCTGTTTCGCCCACACTGGTAACGGTGACATCGGCGTCCGGAACCAGCGCCCCAGTAGGGTCCAGCACTTTGATTCTTACGGCTTCATTGCTGTGCAACGCCTGGAACGGCACGCCCGACGCGGTCTCTGCCACGGCGCAGGCCGTACTCAGTTTGGGCAGCAAAACTCCAGCAAGCAGTACTGTTTTTAATGCCGCTCGGCACAACCCTGAAGCGCAGCTCATTCTGCTCCAGCCAGTCAGCAACAGAAACATGATGCGAGTGTCGCAAGCACAGGGGTTCACATATCCGGAACGAAGAAGACCGGAGTTCTTGCGCGAATCAGCCAGCGAATACAGTCGCTGCCCCAGGATGCTCATCGGTACTGGAACGCAGAAATACTGGACGTCCGGCAGATAAAAATCCATTGCTCAATTTAAAATTTCAGCCATGAAGGTCTTCCTCACTGGAGCCACGGGTTTTGTCGGCAGTCATCTTCTGCGGCGACTGCTGGCGGAAGGCCACTCGGTCCGCGCGCTGGTGCGCGATGTGGATAAAGCCGGAAGCCTGGCGCGGCAGGGAACTGAACTGGTCAAGGGCGACGTGGTTGAGAACACGGGACTCGATGAAGGTTTGCCGGGATGTGACGCTGTCATCCATCTGGTTGGAATTATTATGGAGAATCGCGGCGCGACTTTCGAGCAGGTTCATCACCTGGGGACGCGCCATGTAGTGGAAGCGGCCAGGCGCAACGGTGTTCGTCGTTTTGTTCAGATGTCGGCGCTGGGTGTGCGAGCGAATGGTGTGGCTGCCTACCAGACCACGAAGTGGAAAGCTGAAGAAGCGGTCCGGCAAAGCGGCATTTCATACTGCATCCTGCGGCCTTCGGTGATTTTTGGCCCTGGTGACGGCTTTGTCTCGCAGATGCTCGACACCATGCGAAATGTACCGATGATGCGCCCGGTTCCTGGTGATGGCAAACCGCGATTTCGTCCGATCTTTATTGACGACGTGACCACCTGCTTTGCTCGCGCCCTTACTACCGAGGCCGCGACGAACCAGACCATCGATCTGGGCGGCAGAGACGAGCTGCCACTGAACGATTTATTGCGGCAGATTGCGCGACAAGCGGGTATTCGCAAGCCGGCATTCCATGTTCCCCTGCCGCTGATGTTTGCCGGGGCGGCAGTGGCGCAGGCCCTGTTTAAGCGTGCTCCAGTCACAGTGGACCAGCTTCGCATGCTGCGCGAGGGCTCTGCCTGCGACATTACTCGCATGAAGCAAATCTTCGGCATCGAGCCTCGTGGCTTTGCTGAAGGATTAAGCACCTGGCTTTGCGCCTAAGACATATTTGGCGCAACCTGTTTTGCCTGGCAGGGTTAATATGGGTGCAAGTGATGGCAAGTGCGCACTTTACAAAAGTTAATGCAGGTCTTTTCAGGCGAGAACGTCTGTTATTTCAGAGCAGCAAATTTTCGGAACTCTGCATCAAAAACAACAGCCACAAATAACAGGAGTTGATATGAGGAATTATCAAAGATATTTATGGGTTTCGCTGGTTACGCTGGCGCTGCTTGCGTCTGGATGCAGCCGGTTCGGGGGCAGCGGACGCTCGGACATGCAGGTGGCTAGTGACGTCCAGAGCAGGATCAACTCCGACGCGACTGTCCCGGACAAGATCACCGTCAACGCCAATAGCGGTGTGGTAACGCTCACCGGAAATGTGAGCAGTGACGCGGCCAGGAACGCCGCTGTCAACGATGCCTCGCATATCGATGGTGTCAAGACGGTTGTTGATCGGATGCAGGTTGCGCCGTCAACCGCAACCAATCTGCCTGCGCCGGAAGCGCAGACCGAGCCAGCGCCGAACAATAATCAGGCTGCGGCGCCTGCACCAACTCCGCGGGAGCGGCCTTCTCCGCGTTTGCGCAAGTCGCACAACACGGCTTCAAACGCAGTTAATGATTACAACGACACCAGCAGCGACCTGGGAACTACCGTGCCGCCGAACAATGCGAACACAGTCGCGCCGCCGGCCGCTCCACCCCCGCCTGCTACACCGCCTCCGCCGCAGAAAATCACGATTCCCTCCGGCACGCAGCTTAGCATCCGCCTGAATCAGGAGCTTGACTCGGAGAAAGCCCAGGTCGGAGACGTTTTTAAGGGATCCATTTCCGCTCCCGTCACTCTCGATGATCAGACAGTCATACCGACCACCGCCGACGTCGAGGGCCGTGTGGTGGACGTGAAATCGGCAGGACGTTTTGCCGGTCAGTCGGTGCTTACGCTCCAGCTAACCCGGCTCATGATGAACGGCAGGAGCTACGGCATACAGACCAATCAGTGGAGCAAATCCGGCAATGGCCGTGGAAAGAGCACAGCCGCTAAAGTTGGCGGAGGCGCTGCCGTGGGCGGCATTCTGGGCGGCATCTTTGGCGGCGGCAAGGGAGCAGCCATCGGCGCAGCCGCCGGGGCTGGCGCTGGAACTGGCGTATCTGCCGCCACCAAAGGCCAGCAAATTCTGCTGAAGCCGGAATCGGTGATTGGCTTTACGCTTGAGAATTCACTGACCGTCACACCAGGACCCGGTCGCGCCCCCATGGGCCAGTAGGTACCCTCGACGCAAATAGAGCGCCGCCTTCGGGCGGCGCTTTTTCTCCGCGACAAAAAAAGAGCCGCACAAACGTACAAACACATCCGTGTGGCGCTGGCGGAGAACTGACTGAATGGCTGACCGGCAATCCACGTATAATTCAGTTTTTCACCCAGGAACTGCGTGGAGCCAAGCGTCTGCACGTTTTCTACATTGTCGCGTTTTTTCTGTTTGGACTGGTGTTTGGCAGCTTTTTAAATGTCTGCATTCACCGCATGCCGCTGGGCCTCTCCGTGGTGCGTCCGCGTTCTTCATGTCCCGTTTGCGAGGCCCCGATTGCCGGCTATGACAATATTCCCGTTCTGAGCTGGGTCGCTCTTGGTGGACGATGCCGCAACTGCAGAACGGCAATTTCTCCACGCTACGCTGCCGTCGAGTTGCTCACCGGAATTTGCTTTGCGCTCTCTTATTACCTGCCGCAGACCCTGACTGAAGCCGACCACTGGCTGCAGGCGGGAAAATTCTGCGTGTTGTCGTTCCTGCTGATCGGCCTGATTTTTACCGACGCCGAAACCCGGCTGCTTCCCGACCTGCTCACCAAGCCGGGAATCGTACTCGGCCTTTTGTTCAGCCTTGTAGTCCGGGTGGAAGGCCCTTCCGAATACTTCCTGTTTGTGCCACTGTACAAACATCATCTGGCTGACTGGCGGATTTTCTCCTTTCTCAATTCCTTTGCTGGCGCGGTTGTGGGTCCGGCATTCGTCCTGAGTGCGGCACTGTTTTACCGGGCGCTGCGCGGAGTGGAGGGTATGGGCCGGGGCGACGTAAAGCTGATGGGACTCATTGGTGCATTTCTGGGTATCAGGATGACGCTGGTGGTACTGATGATCGGTTCTCTGCTGGGGACGATTGTTGGTCTGGGGCTTATCTTTCTGGTCTGGAGAAAACGGCTGGTGCGTCGCCGCCGACAATCGCCCATGGACTCTCCCGCAGTGGCGCGCAAACGGGCATGGCATTCCGCTACCTTGATTTATCGTAATTTTCAGTTACCTTTTGGAGTGTTTTTGGGCGCAGCCGCACTGCTGGCGGCTTTTTGGGGACCCTCGGCCATACGCTGGTACTGGGGATTGTTCTGGTGAAGTTTCTGCTGCACAACCCGATGATGCTCAGGGTGCTGCTGGCCACTTTCTTTGGCCTGTTTGCGATACTGATCGCGGCGGTGCTGATTCGCTCTCTGCGTAAAAGTTTTACATATAAGCCGGAACCCGAAAGAGTGGCGGATGCGAACCATCCGTTATTCAGCCTTGCCACTTATAATTCCGTGATCCAGCAGATGAGGGAGCAGGAGAAGGAGCTGAAGCTTCGGCGTCAGCAGGAGCGAGATAGCGCGGCAGCCTCGGAGAACATCAGCGAAGCGGTGCTTTCCAACCTCAGCAGCGGGGTGGTTTTCTTTGACCGCGTGGGGATCGTGCGGCAGGTCAACAGTGCGGCCAAATCGATTTTGGGGTACGCCTCTCCCTGGGGGTTCCACATTCGTGATCTTTTTCTCGGAATGAGTGAGGTCCGCTGGACAAACGGTAGTGTTTCAAATTCTGCCGCGCCCTTTGTGGCTGAAATGGAGAGGACCATCCGCGAAGCCACCCCTTTTCAGCGAATTGAAGCCGACTACTGCACGCCCGCGGGCGAGAAGCGAGTGCTGGGGGTTGGCGCTTCAGCCGTGCGGTCAAAAAAAGGTGACATTCTGGGCGTTTCCTGCCTGATCGCCGATTTGACCCAGATCACGGAACTCTCGCGGCAGATGCGCCTCAAGGAGAATCTGGCATCGCTCGGCGAAATGTCCGCCGGCATCGCACATGAGTTCAAGAATTCGCTGGCTACGATCTCCGGATATGCGCAGTTGCTGGTCCGAGATACTTCCGCAGAGAGCGGGGGCGGGTTCGCGGCCAAGATAGCGCAGGAAACTGAGGCGCTGGCGCGCATTGTCACTGAGTTTCTGGATTTCGCCCGTCCTCACAGTGTGGTCCGGCAGGCAGTGGATTTGCATGCAATTCTGCGGGAATGCGCTCAGGATACCGGAATAGATTTGCAGATTTCTGATACGCTGCCCCTGCAGGTGGCGGGCGACTCCGTGCTGCTGCGCCAGGCAATCTCGAATCTGCTGCGTAACAGTGCCGAGGCCGCGGCCAACGGCAGGCCGATCCAGGTTTCGGTCGGGGGCAGGCTTGAGGCAGGCAAACTGCAGCTTTCGCTCACCGACAATGGTCATGGAATTCCAGCAGACGCTTTGCCTAAGATATTCATTCCGTTTTTTACCACCAAGACGAACGGGACAGGCCTTGGCCTGGCGCTGGTACATCGGATCATTACCGAACACGGAGGCAGCATTACCGTGGACAGTGGCGCCCAGGGCACTACGTTCACAGTGACCTTGCCGGCCGCAACGGCCGTTACCGGTGCGGAGGCCTGAGGAAAATCGAGAGCCGGCAGGGGATTTACCTTATCGTTCCCGGGCGGTAAATACGGGAGAATCGACTTGCGGGGCGGAGTAATATTAAGAACAGGAATACGGGTCATATCTGTATGAAAAAAATAGCTTTCATTCTCGTGCTGAGCGGTCTTGCAGCTGGGGCGCAGGAGCAGCAGCCACCGCAGCCACAACCCCAGCCGTCCGAGTCGCAATCTCTGGGCGATCTTGCACGCCAGTATCGCGCGTCCAAAAAACCTGGTACCCCTGTTCGGGTGGTCGACAACGACGATCTGTCTTCTGCCGCCGCAACTACTGAGCCGGCCAAAGCCTCCGATGCGGCAGCGGCAGAGACAAAGACAAAGACAGGGGAGTCCAAAAAGGGCGAAAACAAGCCCGGAGACGCCAAAGAACCTCCCAAGAGTCCTGCCGATGCAGCAAAGGCAAAAGCCGAAGAGTGGAAGACAAAGATCGATGCACAGAAAAAGGAAGTCACTTTGCTGCAGCGCGAACTGGACGTGCTTGACCGGGAAATGCGCCTCCGCGCGGCCAATTATTATGGCGATGTCGGCACACAGTTCCGTGACCAGGCCAAATACAGCGAAGACAGCCGCAAGCAGCAGGATGAAATTGACGCCAAAAAGCAGGCGCTGGATGCCGCAAAGCAAAAACTTGAGGGCCTTCAGGAGAGCGCCCGCAAAGATGGAGTGCCTTCCAGCTATATTGACTAACGCTCTGCAGTATTCCGGCCCCCCAAGCATGTTGTGTTTGGGGGCCTTTTAGCATGGAATCAATTCTGCTGGTGGAAGACAAGCCGGAGCTGCGAGAGATGCTGCAGCATGCTCTGGCCCGCATGGGACACGAGGCTGTTCCAGCCGCCAGTTTGTCCGAGGCCCGCACGCAGCTTTCCGGGGCGCGCTTTTCCGCTGTACTGACCGATCTGAAGCTGCCGGATGGCTCGGGCATGGATGTGCTGCGTACCGCTCTGGATCTCGATGCTTCCATCCCTGTGATCATCATGACCGCGTATGGCAGCATTGCCCAGGCAGTGGAGGCCATGCGGCAGGGAGCGTATGACTTTATTCAGAAGCCGCTTGATCTTGGCCATCTGGAGCACATGCTGTCGCGCGCACTCGAGCGCCAGCAGATCCTGCGCGAGAACCTGGTTTTAAAAGAAGAATTTGCCAGGAGGCACGGCTTTCCCCGCATTATCGGTGAGCATTCCGCCATGCTGCAGGCAGGACGCGAGATGCAGCGGGTGGCGATGACCGAATCCACGGTCCTGCTGCTGGGCGAGAGTGGTACGGGCAAGGAGTTGTTTGCCCGCGCCACCCATCAGCTGAGTCCGCGCGCCGGCCGGCCATTCATTGCCATCAATTGTGCGGCCATCCCTGAGACATTAATTGAGAACGAGCTGTTCGGCCACGACCGTGGGGCCTTTACCGGGGCCGCCGGACGCCAGGCGGGAAAATTCGAACTGGCGCATCGCGGGACCATCTTTCTGGACGAGATCGGAGAACTGCCGGCGGCGGCACAGTCGAAACTGCTGCGCGTACTCGAAGACCACAAGGTCGAACGCCTGGGCGGCACTGCGCCCGTGCCGTGTGATGTCCGAGTCATCGCCGCCACCAACCGCGAACTCGAAAAAGCCGCGGAGTCGGGCGCGTTCAGGCGTGATCTTTACTACCGGCTTGCGGTGGTGCCGATTACCATTCCGCCGCTGCGCGAGCGCGGCGACGATGTGCTGCTGATCGCCGGGCACTTTCTGGAACGTTTTCGCCGCGAATTTAAAAAGAACAATCTTCGCTTCTCGTCCGGCGCCAGTGTCGCTCTGCAACAGCATACCTGGCCAGGCAATGTGCGCGAACTGCAGAACGCCATCGAGCGTGCCGCCATCCTCAATGATGGTGAAATTACAGCCAGTGAACTGGGATTGCCTGGTCCGGCCGCATCCCGTGACGATGAAAACTCAAAGACACAGGAGCGGCAGAAGATCGAGAGCACGTTACGAGAGTGCAAATGGAACAAGGCGTCCGCCGCTGAACGCCTGGGCATCTCCTACAAGACCCTGCTCACCAAAATCAAAGTACATGGACTCGATTAGCAGGTAACATACCCAAAGAGAGAGTTTGCGAGTCTTACATTTGCTGCACCACATTTGCAATATCATTTTGCCAATATCAAAGGAGCCAATGAGAACAATTCGCTGCCTGACCATTCTTGCCGCGGCGCTGCTGCTGGGGTGTGAGAAGGAAAAGCCGGCTGCTCCCGCAACACAGCCTGTTCAACTGCAAACCGGGCGCTTTGCGCTGCAGAAAATGCTGGTGCCTGCCCATCTATGGGCCCCGGATGCACAACCGATCTGGCTGCAGTCGGTGTACATTACGCAGGACGGGAACGGTCATGATGGAAAAAGCAGCCTTTGGCGCGCTTCTTTTGCTTCTCCGTCACGTCAAAAGACGGTGATTTTTATTTGGTCAGGCACGGACCATTCCGATATGCAAAGAGGGGTAAGCCATCTGCGCGAGGAGTTCTTCAACGCCTCCAACCGTTCGGAACAGCCGTTCGATTTGAACTACCTCAAAATAGACAGCGAAGAGGCATTGGAGACGGCCCAGAAGCACGGTGGGAAAGAACTGCTGGCCAAAAAACCGAATCAGCCGGTAATGTACCTGCTGGATTACGATGCACGTATTCCCCAGGTCCGGTGGCACGTGATTTACAACGACAATCCTTCCGGCGCGCCGCTTACCGTCCTGATTGACGCCAGCTCCGGGCAGTTTATTCACAAAGAATAAAGGCGTCCGGACATTCTGTCTGCGTGACCAGGATTTTCTTTGAAGATGCAGACACAGGCAGGAGTGCCTGTGCTCCACATGTACGGTGATGAAGAAATAAATTTACTTGCCCAGTATCCAGTCGATGTCGCTGATGGCTTTTTTCGCCTCAATAACGTATTTTCCGTTTGGCTGAAGTTCGAGATATTTTTTGTAATCGAGCCGCGCTTCATCCAGTCGCTGCAGCCCGCGCAGGCTTTCCGCCAGCCGCAGATAGGCAAGCGCATTTTCCGGAGACTGCCGCAGCGCATCTTCAAAATGTTCGCGCGCGCCGTCAAAGTCATTGCGTGCGAGCAGGAGTTCGCCGGTGGCGAGATCGTCCGCCGCGCGCTTCTCCGGTTCGGATTTACTGGCATGCAAAAGAGGTTTGATCCGCTCTATTGCGATCTTTGAGTCTTTGGCAAAAGGGCCTTCCGGCAAAACCTCCAGATATTTCCCGTATTCCTGATATGCCTGGTCGGGCAGGTCCAGCCGCTCCAGCGTTTGGGCCATGCCATATGTGGCTTCAGCATCATTTGGCTTGTACAGAAGCGCCTCACGAAAACGGTCCAGCGCCGCACGATAATTTTTTCGCGAAAAATAGAAGCGGCCTATTTCCACGTCCTTGGCGGCTTTATGCGGATCGAAGTCGAAATTCTGTGCGTCCGGTTCGCTCCGGGTCACTTTGGGCTGGGGTTGGTTTTTGAAATCAACCTGGGAGTCACGGCTGGAACTTTCGCCATTACCGGAGTTTGCGGGTTGAGAGGGTTGAGAAGAACTCTCTCCCTGAGTTTGATTCTGACTTTGCCCCTGACTCTGATTCGGCTGATCCTGATTATCCGCCGGCTTATCCTGAGTCGTCGCCGGGGGCCGGGCAGTGCGTTTTTTAGAGGGAGCGTCCCGGGGCGAGTTGCGGGGGACAATGTTAGGCTGATCGTCCTGCGATGAAGAACTTTGGGCCGGGGACAAAGCAATGAAGGCAAACAGGCAAAAAACAAGATAAAAGCCGGACTTCATATTCATATTTTAGAGCAAATGGAAGGGCCCAGACGAAATGTGTATTGCCTGTGGATTCAGGGTGGATATTCTTTTGCCCAGGGGATATTCTTGAGCCGATCCTGCAATCATGGATGGAGCATACAGATGAGGCGTTTTTCGCAGTTTTTGCTGCTCGCTGGCTTAGCGCTGATACTCGCATCGTCCGCGGAAGGGCGCCGCAAGAGCCACCCGAACCACGTGGTCACCGGAACCTGGGGCGGAGAGCACATTGTGCTGGAGGCATCCGAAAACGGCGCAAAGGCGGAGTTCGACTGCGCCCATGGAGAGATCACTCAGCCGCTCACTCTCGATCGTCAGGGCAACTTTGATGTGTCCGGGACATTCACTGCGGAGCACGGCGGTCCTGTGCGCCGGGATGAGACGCCAAATTCTTCTGCTGTTCGCTATTCCGGCCGTGTCCAGGGTGAGAGCATGACGCTGAGCATCACGCGCGGAGAAGAAAAGCTGGGCAGCTTCACGCTGACTCGCGGTGCACACCCCTTGCTGACGAAGTGCCGCTGAAGCTTTTTGCCGGACTTAAAAGCACAGTAAATTCAAAGGCCGCCAGCGAACTGGCGGCCTTTGGCTGCGCAAAACGTCTCGGGGGAGGATGAGACTTTAGCGGTTGGGATTAGTAGCCGCCCCTTGCGCAGAAGCCTGCGTATTTTGCATGTTGGTCATCAACCGGACGTCCACCCGCCGGTTTTCGGCCCTTCCCTGGGCGTTAGTGTTGGGTGCTGTCGCTTTGTCCTTGCCCAGGCCGATGAGATAGATTTTGCGCGCGGGAATGTCTTTCCCGGCCAGGTACTGCACCACGGCATCGGCACGCCGTTCGCTCAGCTTATAGTTGTAGGCAGCCGAACCAACTGAATCAGTGTCGCCTTCCACTACAACCAGGTAGCCTTTGGTGTTGGGAACTTCAGCCACGAGTTTGTCCAAAGCTTCTTTGGCTTTGGGGGTCAGGTTGGCGTTGTCAAAGGCGAAGTGGACCGCGGTTTCGACCACGGGGTGATAGTTGTCGAGATTGGCGACCTGGCTGGTCAGGCTATCCACGCGAGTGGAGGCCTGAGTGGCCAGGGACTGTGCCTGGTCGGCGCGAGTGCGGGCATCGGTGGCTTTCTGATCAGCTTCGGACGTCTTCTGGTTTACGCCCTGAATACCCTGCTGGGCACGGGTATCAACGTCACGAATTGCGTTGGTGTTTTTTGCCGTGAGGGCATCAAGTTCATTGGATTTGTCGATGATTGGCTGGGTCTGCTGCCGCGTATAGTTCTTTGTAGCGCAGCCAGAGCTGAACAAAAGCGCTGCGCCGGCCAATAGTATGGTGATACTGGATTTCAAGTTCATTGGGGGAGACCTCCCTGGAAGCCCAGGCGGCGCAGGAAAAACGCCGCTCAAAATTTGTCGCTATGACGAAGAGCAAGCCGAATGCCATCAGTAAAGCTGGCTTGCGCCAGGATAAGTTATTTAAAACCAATAATTTGTGAATGTACGCGGTCAGGCCTGATCCGAATCGAGGGAAGTTTTTACCTACTATGAGGAGTCAGAGACATAAAAAAGGGGAACCATGAAGTTCCCCTCGCAAAACTTGCAGACAAACAACTAATCCCGTTCCTGAAATCTGCCACCAGGGCTGGGCTGTGTTCCGCCGGTATCCTGGTGCATCTGCTCCCACTCCTGCTGTGTGATCAGTTGGATGGGGGGCAGTTTTTTCTGCTGCAGTTTGGCGTTGATGCCGGGCAACTCTTTCGCCGTGAGTTGCTCATAGTCATGAATCACGTCTTCCAGTTCATGGCCCAGAGCGTCTGTACGGGCGATCTGAGAGTCCGTGGGACGGCCTTCATAACCATTGACGTTGCCATAAATAGTGGTCATAAACTCGCGAATGCGTTCTTCGCCGGTAATAGCGCCGCCCTCTTTGGTGGCCACAATTTTGGAGCGCAAAGCGTCTGCCTGCTGGGCAAGTTGTTCCAGGTCTTTGCGCAGGGAGTCTCCCTGGGGCAGCTTGCCCGCGCGTTCTCTGGCTTGGTCGCGGACGTTTACGATGGCATCCACGCCGTAGCTCATCCGGCCCAGCATGTTGTGCAGCTTCATGGCGAGGGCGAACTGGGCTTTGCGGTCGTCCAGAGTGTAATAGGAGTTTCTGGGATCCATGACCAGTTCGAGCTTGCTGGTGTACGTTTTGTCTCCTTTGGTCAGCCTGACGGTATAGGTGCCGGGAAGCACACGCGGTCCGGCATTGGCGCCAAAAGCCGCGCTGGCTGCCGGGGGAACGATCGGCGCTTTGATGCGCATGGACCAGAGAGCACGATTCAGTCCGCGATGCTTGCTGGCGGCAATGGTATCGACAAGCTTGCCTTCCTGGTCGAAGATTTCAATCTTCATGTCGCCAAAGATGTGGCGGCTTTTTTGGTAATAAGTAATGAAGGCGTTGCTGCTGCGGCTGGAGCCAAAGAACGTTGCATCGCCTTCCGCCCAGCCGCCGTTCGATTCGATCAACTGGACCGCCTTACCGTCAAATAAAACGGCTTCCTGCGCCATGGTTTCCGGAGTCAAAGCGCGCAAAGAAGAGATGTTGTCGATGATCCAGATGCCGCGCCCATGCGTGGCGATGACCAGGTCCGATTCCCGGGGATGTACAACCAGGTCGCGCACCGCTGCCATGGGGAATCCCGCGCCCTTGTACTGCGCCCATTTTCCGCCGCCATCCACTGAAATCCAGAGGCCGAACTCCGTCCCCAGAAAGAGCAGGCTGCGGTCCTGAGTGTCTTCTTTAATTACATGCGCGTAGCCGCGAACTCCGCTGTCCTTCACGCTGAGTGAGGTCCAGGTTTGCCCGTAGTCGGTGGTTTTATAGAGATAAGGGCTCATGTCGCCGAAAGTGTGGCGATCGAAAGCGGCATAGGCAGTGCCTTCTTCGTAGAGACTGGCTTCAACCCACGAAACCCAGGAACTCTTTGGTAAGCCCTGGACGTTGCCGATGACGTTGGTCCAGGTCTTACCGCTATCGCGCGTGATCTGCAGGTTGCCATCGTCTGTGCCGACCCAGATGACGCGGCCATTCTTTGGCGATTCGCTGATGGAGTAAATGCTGGTATGCATTTCAGCAGCGGAGTTGTCCACGGTGATGCCGCCGGACTCTTCCTGCTTCTGCTTCTCCGGATCATTGGTGCTGAGGTCGGGCGAGATGCGCTCCCATGACTGGCCGTGGTCGCGCGAGCGAAAGAGGAATTGCGCGCCAATATAGATCGTGCCCTTTTCATTCGGGCTCATGTGAATCGGTGTATTCCAGTTGAAACGCAGCTTTTTCTCGTTGTACTCCGCCTGAGGCTTGATGTTGCGGGCATCGAGCGTGTGCCGGTTGATGCGGGAGATTTCGCCACCCTGATACTCGGCATAAACCCAAACAGGATCGGAGGGATCGGGAAATGCCCAGAAACCATCGCCACCGTACAGGTTCTCCCAGCGCGAGTTGCTGATACCGCCGGGATACGACGAATCGCCCACCCAGGAACTGTTGTCCTGAACGCCGCCGTAAACATGGTATGGGTTCGCATCATCCACGCTCACGTGGTAGAACTGCGAAACCGGCAGGTTCATCAGATGACGCCAGCGCAAGCCGCCATCAATGCTGTTCCACAGGCCGCCATCGTCGCCGGTAAAGATCACATTGGTGTTGCTGGGATCAATCCAGAGTGTGTGGTGATCGCCGTGGGCATTGGCCACCGAGCTGAAGCTTTTGCCGCCATTCGTGCTCTCGAGCAGGATGAGATCGGGTTTGAAAAGTTTGCTGGCATCTTTGGGATCGACAATCAGATTGGCAAAGTAAAAAGGCCGCCAGACCAGATACTGGCTGGCATCGAGCCGGACCCATTTTTTGCCGCCGTCATCCGACCGGTACAGCGCGCTGTTTTTGCTTTCGATGATCGCGTACACCGTTTGCGGCTGCGAAGGCGCAACGGCTACGGCAATGCGGCCATACGGCTTTGCGGGAAGCCCCTCGGTATTCGCGGGACTGATCTCACTCCAGTGCTCGCCGCCATCGGTGGATTTGAAAAGTCCGCTGCCCGGCCCGCCGGAGCGGAAAGTCCAGCCCTGGCGGCGAAAATCCCACATGGAAGCGTAAATCGTCTGCGGTTCTGATGGAGCCATGGAGATCAAACCGCAACCGCTGGAGCCATTGGCCCCGGACAGGACTTTGCGCCAGTTTTTGCCGCCGTCCGTGGTCTTGTACACGCCGCGTTCGTCATTGTCATTCCACAGATGACCGGTAACGCAGGCATAAACCGTGTCACTGGTTTTGGGATCCACGATGATTTTGGCAATGCGCTCGGAATCCTTAAGCCCCATATTGGTCCAGTTTTCGCCGTTGTCCGTGGACTTGTAGATACCATCACCCACGGACGTGCTGTTTCTGGTCCATGCCTCACCCGTCCCGACCCAGATCGTCTTGTGGTTGGAAGGATCAATGGTTACGGCGCCAATGGACTGGACATCCTCTTTATCGAACACAGGCTTGAACGTGGTTCCGCCGTTGATTGACTTCCACACTCCGCCGCTGGCCGAGCCGACAAACATGGTGATTTTTCCATCTTCATCCACGGCGTCCAGGGCGGCGATACGTCCGCTCATGGTGGCCGAGCCTATGTTTCTGGCCGTGAGCCCGGAGACTGTTCCGGAATCGAATTTCACCGGACGGGAAGAAGTTTGGCCCCATGCGGCCACGCACAGCAGGCCGGCGAGAACGGTGAGGCATTGCAAATTACGGGAGCGCAGGCAAAATTCCGGCATGAAGGGATTGTCCTCTCAAAAGAGATAAGTTCACTTATTTCGGCTGGGTTGCTCCGGGAGCTTTTTTCGTCCCTTCGCCGGACATTTTGAAGTCACTGTCATCCACGGGCGCGTTCACTTCGATCCGGCGGATGCTGATTTTCGCGCGGGAGTCCGGATCGTTTTTCGATCCTTCCGCGATGGAGAACGGGAACATCACGCCATTCACCGGTTTGTAAGATCCATATTCCGTCGCATTCTCGCGAATGGATCCGCGAATGAACAACTGCTTTTCGACGAGAATTTCCAGATAAGTGTCCGGATCGAGGTAGTAATACGCGATGTCACCGTTTTTGAGGGTCACTTTGAGCTTGTAAACATCGTCGCCGTCCACCTGGTCATGCCCAAGGTATTCGAGTGTATTGCCCTTGGCTTTGTAATCGACGAGAGGGCCATCAAAGTCGGCCTCTTCGACGAGGCCGCGCAGATTGTCTTCGCCAATCAGTTCAGGGTCTTTTTTTCCCTGAAAGGGAGAGATCGTCCATCCCGTGGAGCCGTCCCATGCGGTGACCTGTGTCATTCCCTGGAGAGTAAAGGTGGTGCGCAACAGGTCCGGTCTTTTGGACTCGCGCCCAATCACGGCTTTGAAGCCGCCATCGTCAAAATCGGCGGTAAAGCGAATGCTTTTGATGGCCTTGATTTTGTCCATCCCGCCTCTGGCTGCGATGTTCTTTGCGACCAGCTCTTCCGCGGTTTGCGCGGAAGCCCCCAGCGCCAGAAGAAAAATGCCTGCTGCGATATTTCGGATTGTTATCACCTGAATCGCTCCCTGAGTACATCAAATGGGTAAATAAACGAAGACCGGGCCATTTTACTATTCCCGGACACAATTAGACGTTTGCCGGGGCAGATGGTTAGTGGCGTTCAGGGCAGCGCCGCAAGGCATGGCGGCGAGGCGTTGCCGGCTCCTATACTATAGGCGGCCTGTAATGGGTTTTTGAGGACGCAAACAAGCTCCTTTCATGGATTTGATCGAGAAAATTCGCACCATTCCCGCGCAGCCGGGCGTGTATCTCTACAAAAACGCCGAAGGCGAAGTGATCTACGTGGGCAAGGCCAAAAGCCTGCGCGCCCGGGTGCGCTCTTATTTCCAGGAAGGTGTGGGCGAAGCCAACGCCAAGACCGGGTCGCTGATGCGCGAGGCGGTGGACGTTGAATACATTGTGGTGGACAACAATAAGGAGGCGCTGGCGCTTGAGAACAATCTCATCAAACAAAAAAAGCCGCGCTTCAATATTCTGCTGCGCGATGACAAGACGTATCCTTATCTCAAACTCACGCTGGGCGAGCGCTTCCCCCGGGTGTACGTCACGCGCCGCCTGCGAAAAGACGGAAGCGTTTACTATGGTCCGTACTTTCCCGGCAATCTGGCCTATCGCATCGCCGATCTGATTCACCGGCACTTTCTGGTGCCTTCCTGCAAGGTGGACCTCACCCGTTACCATCCGCGACCCTGTTTGCAGTACTACATCAAACGCTGCCTGGGGCCGTGCGTAAAAGAGCTGACGACGCCGGAGGCTTATCAGGAAGCCGTTCGCGACGTGCAACTGCTGCTCGAAGGACGGCAGACCGACCTGGCCAAATCTCTGCGCGCACGCATGGAGCAGGCAGCCGAGCAGCAGGAGTACGAACGCGCGGCCCGGTGCCGCGATTTGATTTCCACCGTGGAGCAGCTCCAGGAGAAGCAGCGCATTGCCGCTGTTGAGGGCGACGATATGGACGTTTTCGGCTACCACTATGAAAACGAGATGCTGGCCGTGAATGTCTTTCACCTGCGCGGAGGCAAGATCCTCGACCGGCGCGAGTTCTTTTGGGAAGAGCTGCCGGAACTGGAATCAGGACCGGGCTTTGAGCCGGGAGCGTTTTTTTCCGCGCTGCTGAAGCAGGTTTACATTGACCAGCAGTATGTGCCGCACGACATTCTGGTTCCGGTGGATTTTGAAGACCGCATGGCGCTGGAAGAGCTGCTCAGCGAAAAACGGAGCGGAAAGCTGGAAATTCTGGTCCCGCAGCGCGGCGAAAAACGGTCTTTGATCGATCTCTCGGCGCAAAACGCCAAACAGTCGTTCGACCAGCGTTTCCGCGTGATGAAGCCCGCGGCCCAGGCCATTCAGGAAGGGCTGCAGGATGCGCTCGGCCTGCCGGAAATTCCCAAACGCATTGAGTGCTTTGATATCTCGCACATTCAGGGAGCGGAGACCGTGGCTTCCATGGTGGTTTGGGAAGAGGGAAGCATGAACAAAGCGGAGTACCGCAAGTTCATTGTGAAAACCGTGGAAGGCGTGGATGATTTTGCCTCGATGCGCGAAGTGGTGACCCGACGCTACAAACGCCTGCGCGATGAAAAGAAGCCGCTGCCCAGCCTGGTGCTGATCGATGGCGGTCTCGGCCAGCTCCATGCCGCAGCCGACGCGCTGGAGTCGCTGGAGATTACCAATCAGCCGCTGGCTGCCATCGCCAAAAAAGAAGAGATCATTTACGTCTATGGCCAGGAAAACGAGCCGGTGGTGCTCGAACGGCACTCGCCGGTGCTGCATCTGGTGCAGATGGTGCGCGACGAGTCCCACCGTTTTGCCGTCACCTTTCATCGCAAACGCCGCCAGATGCGCGACCGGAAATCGGAGCTGCTGGAAATTCCCGGAGTCGGCGAGCGGACAAGGCAAAGACTGCTGCAGCACTTTGGCAGCGTGCGCGCCGTGCAGGAGGCCGACAGCGGAGCGCTTAGCTCGATTTTGACCAGATCGCAGACCGAGGCCGTGCTGCGTCATTTTTCCAAAGCGAAGGAAGTGGGGTAGCTGAAGTTAAGTTGACTATCTTTGGTATGCGACTTGGTTGGTGGAAGCGGGAGCTAATCCCAATGATGGGCAGCTTGAAGTGAATAAAACAGGAACCAATGTCGCTTGGAACATGCTAAAATCCCGCAATTATGTTTGGACGTTTCAGGTCGACAAGGAAGCTGATGAGAGCGGGCAAAACTGCCCACCATATTATTTCGTTCATTAAACCATGTTTGATCTTAGTATGGAGCAGTGAGGGCGGTATTGATGCCAAACTGAAGGACGATATGTTCATCCTTGGCTATGTATATGGTGTTATAGCGGCATTTTTGGAAGGGCTTAAGGTAACCGATCAAGAGGAAGCAGGGTATTCGATCCAGCAAGTTTTTGAACGACTGTTTCCCGGTCAGGGGCGGCCAGTTACCGAAATCTGCAACCAATATGCGCTACAAAAAAGTCCTGAATTTATGCGATCAACCCGGCTTGGCTTTTCTGAAATGATTGAAACGTTTGAAATATTTGACCTAGAACGAGACAGACAAGAGCAAAAAATACTGGAAAGTTTGCTCCATTACGTTTCCAATATAGCCTGTGAAAAGTGATTTCACAATGGCTTATTTGCATATTGACTGATCACACCTAAGTCTTATTAGAGCCCATCTCATAAAATGGATTTCTGAGTAATAAGGCCTTAATTTCCATTACCTTTCAATAGACAAAGTCATTTATGAGATGGTTTCTAGTTGGTCATCCTTAGCCAGATCTCGACCAGCGTATTATATGCGCCTTGGTCATCAGAGATTTCTCAGTTCTTCTGAGTTCATCTTAGTTACAGTGAACAGACTGAGCAAGTGCATGGAGATGGTTCCAGGATGAAAAATGAACGGCGGCATGGCACCATTTTCTGTCATTCGTGGTGGAGATGTAGTCCATTTTACGGAAAGTTGGTACTATTGCCCATTCATTTTGGGCCTTTTGCTAATTCGGGATTAAGGGTGAATTTATAAAGGACGTCGTTAGTTATGCCTTCTTCGAGCATGTCGGTCTGGTAGATTGGATTCCCGTTAGTATTGACGAAACACATATGCCTGTTCTCTTCAGGGATTTGTTTACCAACAAATAATTGAAACCCCACGCCGCGCGCTAGAAACTTATAAAGGTGATGGCCTACTTTTCGGCTGCCGTAGGGAGTGAGAGACAACGCACAAAAAGCTGTTACGTGGGCAGGAATGGACACCCAGAGAACGCAATCCTGCGGAAAAGCAGTCTCGCCCAGAAGATATTTCCGCAGGCGTTCCTCATATGGTCCAAGTTTGATGCCCCTATTTTCTACCCCACACAGTTGCCATTGCCGAACAGAGGCTCTCCAAAACATGCTAAGCGCGAAATAGCTCAGAGCAGCGACATTGATCTGCGCCAATTTTGCAGCATGATAGATTTTGATCTTGGGGAACACAATTTCAGGGCGCGCAGCTTGCACGAGGGAATGCATCAAGAACTTATCTTTTCGGCTGCAGTACTTGAGGAACCAGTCCTCACCATTCTTATTTAATCGCACTTCACACGAACGGCATAACAGAAAAGCAGTGACTTGTTTCGAAGTTTGAAATACCGCGTTATCGTTAAAAATAATTGGGTTGGGATTGTCTTGGGTCTCATCACGAGTCACCCGGTAAACGCCAGCAGGCAGGAAATGACTATCCTGAAGCTCTTGTCGTTCTTGAAAACATAAAGCGCATTTTCCAATATTGGTCAAAGTCTTGTTATCTTAAACCAGCTCTACTTGCAGAGTCTCAACTGGGTCAGCTCCAGTGAGATGTAGAACGAACGCCAGCCAGCAGAAATGACGCAGCAGGCTCGTGCCACGGATATTAATTATTCTAATCTAATAATTTTATCCTATCGAGCATTAAAATATTTTTATTCTTTGGCTATGCGGTCGCGCCGTGCAGGAGGCCGACAGCGGAGCGCTTAGCTCGATTTTGACCAGATCGCAGACAGAGGCCGTGCTGCGTCATTTTTCCAAAGCGAAGGAAGTGGGTCAGTAACTACTCATCAGGCAGCTGGTTGAATCTGCTGAGCAAAGGAACTGAATCAACCTGAGGGGCCAGCATATATAATCCTGCCGATATGAACCTGCACTACCGCTTCTTCTCCGTTACAGCTCTCATCTTTTTGCTTGCAACCTGTTCTCTGACGGAAGCGCAGGCACCGCAGCCGAATGGCGGAGGCGTGAGGGCCGGGGTGTTACCTCGCACCTGGCAAACCAGCGGTCCGCAATGCACGGCCAATCCGCAATTCCAGGTGCACGAATACAACCAGGATTTCTACATCCTGCGTGAGTCGGGGTGCTCGAATTATGAAAAGCCTTTCCTGTACCTGCTTTTTGGAAAGGAAAAGGCGCTTCTGCTCGATACCGGCGCGGGCAAAACCGATGTGGCCCGGGTGATCAAGAGCCAAATAGACCTTTGGCTGAGCAGGAACAAACGTGAAAGCATCCCGCTGATCGTGGCCCATACTCATGCCCATCGTGATCATATTTCCGGCGATACAGAATTGAAGTCTCTTCCCAATATCACGGTTGTGGAGCCAGGGACCAGTGCTGTCCAGACCTTCTTTGGTTTTCAGAATTGGCCGGCCGAGGCGGTTACATATAATCTCGGCGACCGGACTCTCGACCTTGTTCCAATTCCAGGTCATGAAGCATCGTCCATTGCCGTCTATGATCGTCAAACGGGCATTCTGTTTACAGGGGACAGCCTGTATCCGGGCCGGCTTTACGTGGAAGATGCGCCTGCATTTGCCCGCAGCATTCAGCGGCTGGTCGATTTCACTCAGGGAAAAATCGTGACCCATGTTCTGGGGAACCACATTGAGCAGACACGTACGGCATATCTGGACTATCCCATTGGAACGGTTTACCAGCCTGATGAGCACCAGCTGGAACTGGGTCGTGCCCATCTCCTCGAGTTAAACCGGGCGTTGCAGGACATGAATGGCAAAATAGAACGGATGGCCTTTCGAGACTTCACGATCTGGCCGAGTCATTGACTCCCAACCAGCCATGGCAGCAGCTTAGTTTTGCCTGTACGGAAAATTACACCGTATCCGCCGTGACCATTTCGGTTTCAGACATGACTTCATCCCGTGGTTTCACCGGCCAGCTACCCGCAACGCACGCCAGCAGATACAGGCTTCCCACGATGGCAAAAGCCGCCGCCAAACTCCAGGTGTGGGCCACGACCCCCACGGCGACTGAGAGGACCAACTGGAGAAACGTGCCCGCAAAGTAAAAGGTGTTTTGCACGCGTCCCATGAAATGTTTGGGCACCAGTTCCATCATGGTGCTGGTGATGACCACGCCGCCGGTCCCGCGGCAGCATCCCATGATGCCGTAAATGAATACCGATACCAGCAGGGCAAGCTCCATGGACATTGCCGCCGCATGAATTCTGCCGTGCAGATGCGTTCCGAGCAGGGGCAGCGAGATGAGGCATAGCCCCATCACGGCCATGGAAACGCCAATGGCGCGGCGATGCCCCGCGCTGCGCGCCAGCGCGGGAGCGAATACGGCGCTCAGACACGCGCCCACCGCCCAGCCGCTGCTCAGCCAGCCGTAGCCTACGGCTCCGGTTTTTAAAATCCGGTCGCTGAATGGTGCGGTGACCACTCCCTGGGTGAGCATTCCGCCAATGAAAAGCGCCCAGCAGGCGCCCAGCAGCAAAACCTGCGGACGCTGCCGGATATAGGCAATGCCTTCGCGCAGTTCGTGGGAGAAGCGGGCGAACTCGCTTTCATGGACGGTTTGCGAGGGAACAGCTACGGTGTGGCGTCCCCGGCGGACGAACAGATAGCAGGTGAAAGAGAGCACGTAGCTGGCGAAATCAATAAAAAGCACTCCGCTCAGGCCAATGGAGTTGTAAACAAATCCCACGATCGATCCGGCGACCAGCCAGCCGCCCTGCACTCCGGCGATGAGAAAGCTGTTGGACTGCAGAAATGCGGATTCCGGTGTGAGTTCCTGAATCAGCGCCGTGATTGTGGGCCAGAACATCCAGAAGCCGGCGGCCACCAGAATGCTCATCAAATAAACTTCCCACAGCGCCGCCATTCCGCGATACGCGAGTATGGCCACGGCAAGAATGACCAGTGCGCGACAGGCGTCGAGGGTCATCACCAGCCGCCGGCGGTCTTCACGATCAATCACCACGCCGGTGAAGGGAAGCATCAGCAGAGCGGGAATGGTCTGCAGCATGAGCAGCGTGCCCAGTGCGACCTCGGAATGGGTGGCCTGCAGGACGTACCAGGTCACGGCAGCCGAATTCATTCCGCTGCCCACCATGGAGATGAGATTGGCCGCGAAGATGAGCCGCAAGCCGCGATGCTGGAGAATATCGCGCATGTTTTCAATTTAGCATTTCAGGCAATTGAGAAATTTGGTAATAGCACTTTAGATTTTTACTGATCGGAGAATCCTCGACGCCCCAGACGGGATCAATGGGATAATCAGCTCGTGCTTGCTGCGGACCTCCGAGCGCTGGTTACAGTGGTCCTGCTCTCGGCAGTGCTGGCGTCCAGCGCCCCTGCGCCGGAGCCGGTGAAGCCGTTTTCCGTTTTTCATGATGGAGCGGAGGTCTCGTTTGTTCCTGAATCGCCCGGCTCCGGGCAACCGGTAAGTCTGGGCCCCTGGACGCTCGGTTATCCCTTGCCCGAGGCCAAGCCTCTGGACAAGCGGCTGAATCTCTATGTGGTGGTTCCGGGAAAGCAGTATCACTCTGCTGTTCATCCGGAGTACGACCACACGCTGATCATCAACACGCTTACGGAAGACAAGCCGCGCGAATGGGACGTTTACTGGTGCTTCGTTCTCGATCCATCTTTTCAAACCGATTTTCTGAACGAACATGATTTGCTGATGGCCGCGCAGGAGAGCTTTCATCCCGCAGACCTGTTTGATGTGGAGGACATGCCCGGGCGAGTGCTCATGGCCGAGAAGATGGATGTGCGCAGTCTGCCGGAACTCAGGCGCTCTCGCCGCCGGGACGGCTCTCTGCCGCGCATTTTGATCGTTCCCGCGCGGCTGGCGTTGCGCGCTACCGCCGCTGCGCCGCCGGAGCCCGACCAGCCTGGGGCTGCTGCAAAGTAACTTCTGTAAAATAACTCTTCCGTCTGCTTCGCTATACTGAAGCATTGCACGGCTGAGGATTCCACTGCTTCCTTATCTCCATATCTGGCGTATCGAACTGCCCACATTCGGCCTGCTCATGGTGGCGGCGTATGTAACTGCCTACTTCGCGCTGCAGGCGGAGCTGAAGCGCCGCAAAGTCAGCGTGAATGCCGACACCATTATTGTGTGGATGGCCATCGCCGGAATTCTGGGCGGAAAGATCTGGCACATCATCGACACACCAGCCGACCGGGCGCCCCTGGATATTTTGCTGCATCCGGCACAGCTGTTTTACTGGTTTCGCGAAGGCTTTGCCTGGTTTGGCGGTTTTGTGGCGGGCATTGCCACGCTGCTTCTGCTGGCGCGGCGGTATCGCATGAACATGCTGACGATGCTCGATGTATGCAGCCCGGCCGCGGCCATTGGTTATGGAATCGGCAGAATCGGCTGCCTGATTTCGGGTGATGGAGACTATGGCCAGCCGACTTCGCTGCCCTGGGGCATGTCGTTTCCCCATGGACTGGTGCCGACTACGGAAACCTGTCCGGCCTGGGGAGCAACGCCTGATTGCCGCGTCCATCCCACGCCGCTTTACGAATTCATTGTCGCGCTGGTGATTTTCTGGTATCTGCGGCGGCGCAGCGCCCGTGCGCTGAACCGTCCTCTGGCTCCGGGCGTGATCACCGGCGAATTTTTGGTACTGAGCGGCATGTCGCGCTTTCTGGTGGAGTTCATCCGCATCAACCCGCGCGTGCTCTGGGGCATGAGCAATGCGCAACTGGTGGGACTGCTCTCGGCGCTGGCCGGCGCCATAGTACTGTTTTTTGCGAGGCGTCGATTTCGCGGCCAGGACCCCGTCCGTCGCGTCTTCGATCATGTGATTCAGCACGGAAATGATCCCCGCCCGGAATCCACGAAGGCCACGCCTGAATGCCCCAATCCTGAACGCTGGAGGATGCTGGACACGATGACTGCCGAAGTCGAGGTACTCGAATTTCTGCGCTGCCTGATGACCACACTGAAGCCAAACCTGGTGGTGGAGACTGGAACCTTTCTGGGAGTGAGCACGCAATATATGGCTGAAGGGCTTAAACAGAATGGATTCGGAAAGATCATTACCTGTGAGCCTGATTCGGCCGTCTTTGCCAAAGCAAAAGAAAAGATCGATTCTGCCGGGCTGAAAAAGTGGGTGGACTGCCGCTGCGAATCCAGCCTCGAGACCAAAATTTCCGGACCGATTGACGTGTTCTTCTCCGATTCGCTGCTCGAACTGCGCGAACAGGAGGTGCGCCACTTTCTGCCGCAGATCAACCCTAATGGGCTGATCCTGATGCATGACGCCAACTCCAGTTTCAAGACCGTGCGCGAAGCCGCGCTGCGCTTGGAGCAGGAAGGACTGATCTCTGTCGTGCTGTTGCCCACGCCTCGCGGGCTGGTGATGGCGCAAAAGCGGGATGGGCGGAAGTAAAAGTCTACTGCTTCCGGTTTCCAGTCGATTGGTGAATAAAAAATCCGCCAGATCATTTTTTTAAAGCTATATTTGATTGCCATGAAAAAGGCCCTCACATTTATCTTTTTGGCCCTTGCAATCCGGGTACAAACCACACCTGCTTTTGCCAGCGAACTGGAAAATACGCTGAAGAGCCAATACGAGAAACATGTTTTTGGACTACGCTCTCCCTTGCAGGGTCCCCATCTGAAGTTTGATTCGACTGGAAAACCACTGGAACAGAATCCCCAGGGACGCTGGATTGTTTATGGCGGAATCTACGTCAAGAAAATAAGTCTGCGGCCGGATAAACTGCATCTGGAAGGGGCGTGGATAGGATTCGGACCTAACAATGAGCAAGGCAAGCCCACGGTCATTCCATTGGGTAAGCCCATCAAGATCGAGATCCAGCTCGATGGTCCGGCAAAATCCGCTGATGATATCCGAGCGCTCCTCAATCGCGTATTTTTTCCGGACGACAAAGACCACCAGCATACGCTGCCTGAATTCCGGCGAGACGACTTTATCGCTACAAGTGAACCGATTTACAAAATCAAAGGAAAAACAGGTGGCATCACCGTTCCCGTGCCCATAGACACTCCCGAACCTGAGTTTTCCGGAGAAGCACGGCACAGCAAATTCCAGGGGACTGTGGTGCTGGAAATCGTTCTCGACAAGGCGGGAACGGTATCAAGATTAAGAATCATACGCGCCCTGGGTGAAAACCTGGATTTGAATGCAGTTGAAAAAGTGAAGACGTGGCGCTTTCAACCAGCCAGCCGTAACGGAGAGCCCGTGGCTGTGGCCATGAACGTAGAGGTAAGTTTTAATCTCTACTAGACTCACCTTCCTTACTTTTGTTTCACCAGTTCATCCGACAGCAGGTTGGCCTTCACCGCGAGATTGCGTGCCCGCACCAGTTCTCCATCTTTGGTGGCCTGGCGGCTCTGGGCCATGAAGTCGCGGATTTGCGTGGCCAGCGATTGTTCGTCACTGTTAAGCAGGCGCTTGATGCCGCGCAGGTTCGCTTCTGTCCGTTCGAGAAGCTGTTCGGTCGAAAACTGATTGTGGGCTGCATCCGTAGCGGGACCCGGCTGGCCGAGACCGATGGAATCGCTCCCGCTGCCGGTTCCGCCTTCGGTAATCACAATTTTGGGCGGCGTATTGGTCGCCACCTGAGGCGGCTTGCGCGCCGGATGCGGCTTTTGATTTTTTGCCGTGTTCGCAGGCGGCTTCTGGGACGGCTTGTTTTCCGTGGTGTCGGCCGGCTGCTGGTTGGCAGGTGGCTGAGTGGGCTGCTGAGGTTGCGGCTCCGGCTCGGGTTGCGGAGAGGTCACAGTTGGCGCTTGTTCCTGGGGCAGCAGGACTGGTTTATTCCTCTTCTTGTTGCAGGCGGTGAGCAGGAGCAAAGCGCACAGCGCAAACATCACGGGATGGAGGCGAGTTCGTTTCATGCAGTCCTGACCTGATCTTCCGAGGCCGCTCGCGCCTGCTCTTCCAGTACGTTAATTTCCGCAAGTGGAATGCGCAGAGAAAAAACAGAGCCATGGCCTTCAGCGGAATCAAATTCGAGAGAACCGTGATGCAGCTGCAATATTCTGTACGATACCGAGAGTCCAATCCCGCTCCCGCCCTTTTTAGTAGTGAAATACAAATTAAAGATTTTGTCACGGACGTCCGCCGGAATTCCCGGCCCTTCATCGCGCACGGCAAGCAGCGCGTTTTCGCCCTCCCGCGTGGCCGCAACGTACAAATTCCCGCCTTCCGGCATGGACTGTACGCCATTCACCACGATATTCAGAATGGCCTGTTTCAAAAGATCAGCGTCGATTCTTACCGGCAGTGGGGCCGGCGCTTCACGATGGATTCGCACCTGCCTCTGTGCGGCTTCAGGCGAGGCGAGGGTGATTACGTCTTCCACCAGTTTGCGCAGATCGGTATCGGCCAGGCGCAGCTCCACCGGACGAGTGAAATCCACCAGCGTCTGCACCACGCGATCCAGCCGCCGAATCTCGCTGCCGATTACATCCATGTGGCGGCGCGTGTCCGGATCGGCCTCCTGCAATTTTTGGCGAAGGACCTCAAGATGTACGACGATGGCATTGATGGGATTTTTGACTTCGTGGGCGACGCCCGAGGTCAGCCGTCCGATGGCGGCCAGCCGCCGCGAAATTTCGATCTCATCTTCAATACGATGGACGGATTCGGCATCGCGCAGCGTGAGCAGCGCGCCAATGCGGTCGCCATCTTCTTCGATGAAGTCGAGCGATACCTGAAGCCGTCGCCCATTTTCGCTTTCAATATCCTGCAGCAGCAGAGATCCACGCGCTTCGAATGCAGGAAGAATTGCCTGGCCCAGTCGTGATTCCGGCGAGAAAATCTCGTCCGGGTGTCTGCCCAGCATATCGCCGCGCGGCCTGCCGGTAAACCTCTCGGCAGAGGCGCTCACCAGCACTGCGCGAAAGTCGCTGGTAAAGAGCATTACACCGTCCTGAAGATTGGCCATCATCTGGTCCAAATTTTCTTTCAGGGCAGAGAAGACTTCTCTTACGTCGCGCATTTGCCGGCCCAGCCGGTCAATCTTGCTGGAGACCGCGCCATATTCATCCGAGCGAGTGGCGGAAGCTTCCGGCAGCTCTGCCTGGCCCGAACTGATCAAATCCAGCCGATGGCTGATGGCGGCCAGCGGCCGCAGAGCGAGATTGGAGAGTCCGGCGGCCAGCACCAGGCAAACCAGAATGGAGACGCCGGAAAAAAACAAGGCGCTATTCAGCCGAGGCTGCAAACTGCTTTTCAATAACACGGTGGAGACGCCCACGCGCACCTCGCCAAAGGGCGTGCCATTGCGCACCAGCGGAACGCGAACGTCATAAATGTGCGACGGTCCGTAAATCACCCGCAGCTGGCTGCGGATGTCGCCCTGCGCAATCGAGCGAAGATCTTCGCGCCGGCTGAGAATTTTTCCGGAAAACGCCTCGTTGGTATGGAGCAGCGCGCGCCCCTGAATATCGGTGATCGCGGCATCGTAGATCGTGGGCGAGTAGCCCACCACCGCTTCCAGCAGGGAATTCACTCCGGCATCGCTCTGCAGAATCTCCTCGACCGCATCTTCTACCTGCTTTGGATTGTTGAGGTCGATGTGCGTGCTGCTCAGGTCGGTTTCGAGCGCATCGCGCGCCATGGAAAAAATCTGGTGGGCGATGAAATCTCCGTCGTTGTAGGACTCCTGCATGCGCTGGTGGACCACCTCGGAGATATAGACGGTCGCCAGCGTGGCCACAATGGCGACGACCATCGCCGTGATGGCGAAGACCAGCTTGGTTTTCAGGCGCAGAGCGGGCATGGCTCCTTTTAGCTCACAGCTTCACTGACGACAGGCGAAGCGTTTCCGTATTCTTTCAGTTTATTGTGCAGGGTCTTCAGGCTGATGCCCAGAATCTCCGCGGCCCGCGTCTTGTTATTGCTGGCCGCGGCCAGGGTCTTCAGGATCAACTGCTTCTCCGCTTCTTCCACCGTAGTGCCGACCTGCACTCGTATGCCATCGCCGTCCGCCATGGTTGCGGGCTTCAATCCGGAGGCGCCAAAGTTTGGCGGCAAGTGGCGCGGCTCCACCAGCGAGCCTTCACATACGATCACCGCGCGCTCCAGGGTATTCCGCATCTCGCGCACATTACCCGGCCAGTTGTAGTTCACGAACATCTGCGAAACGGTATCGCTCACCCCGCCCACTTTGCGTCCGTGCTTTTGGTTCATGTCTTCGAGCAGCGATTCCACGAGCTGAGGAACGTCCTCTTTGTGTTCGCGCAGGGGCGGCATGTGGATATTGAAAACGTTGAGCCGGTAATAAAGATCGCCGCGCAGCTCGCCTTTGGCCACTGCCTCTTCCGGCATCTTGTTGGTGGCCGCAAGCACGCGCACGTCCACTGACGTTTCTGTTTTGCTGCCCAGGCGGCGCAGCTTGCGGTCTTCCAGCACGCGCAGCAGTTTGGCCTGCGTGATCACCGGCATCTCGCCGATTTCATCCAGCAGTAATGTCCCTTCTTCGGCCAGCTCAAAGCAGCCGGCGCGGCGCTCCAAAGCTCCGGTGAAAGCGCCTTTTTCATGACCGAAGATCTCGCTTTCAATCAGGGTTTCAGGAATTGCGGAGCAGTTGATGGCCACAAACGGCTTGTTTTTTCGCGGACTCATCTCGTGAATGGTGCGTGCCACCATCTCCTTGCCCGTCCCGCTTTCGCCGGTGATCAGCACGGACGCCGTGCTGGGCGCCACCATCTCCACCAGGTGGAAAATCTCCTGCATGCCTTTGGAAGAGCCAACCAGGCTGCCAAACACCCCGGTATCGCGCAGCTTGCGCCGCGTTGCTTCCAGTTCCAGTGACGTTCCGCGCTGGCGGCTGGCATTCTGCAGAATTTGTTTCAGGCGCGCCGTGTCCACGGGTTTTTCAATAAAGTCGTAAGCGCCGAGCTTCATGGCGTCCACGGCCATATCGATGCTGCCCTGCGCAGTGAGCAAAATTACCGCGATGGGCTGTGGCTGGTCCGCCAGCCGCTGCAGCAGGTCCATTCCATCCATGCGCGGCATTTTCAGGTCCGTGATCACAATGCCCGGAGACCACGCAGCTGCTTTTTCGAGGCCCTCCAGTCCGTCTCTGGCTACTTCCGTCCGGTAGCCCCACGCCGAAATCAGTTCGGCCATTCCGGTACGCTCGTTTTCCTCGTCTTCCACGATCAGCACTTTTTCCTGGCTGCTCAAAGAATTACCCCTTTCATGAAAAAATTTTGCCCCGCGGGTTCAGCAGGCAAAACAGAACGGATATACAGGTAGTGTCAGCTTTACTCTTCGCTGGCCAGGCCTCTGCGTATGTGGTCTCCGTCGTGGCGCCTTGTCTTCCGCGCGGTTGCGCGCACTTGCAGGACATGTAGTTCGCCGGCCATGCAGTCTCTCTCTTGTCATTCTGAAAAACCGTTTCAGCGACTGAAGAATCCCCCAACCGTTTTCCGCCATCCATACTCTTGGTATTCTTTGGACGTCCTGCCGTTCACACCAGTGAAAGAGCTTAACGCTGCTCATCACCAGCTTAATTGCGATTAGATGTCAGACCGTGTAAAAAAGTCTATATGGCCGTAACCAATTGAATATAGAAGATTTACCTTTGAGAGTAAACGCTTCTGCTCTGGAATGCATCTTAAAATGGATCAGGCAATTCATTTTGTGGTCGGACGTAAGCTTGGTCTGATCATTTAAAACCAGCAAGCCATCAAGGAGTATTTGAGAATGAAAACGTATTGCATAGCTGTACTGGCCCTTGGCGCGCTCACCCTTGGGGCCGTCGCTCAGACCTCGGCCGGCGCGTCTGCCTCGGGCAGTGGCTCGGTTTCAGCCGGACAATCAGGCGCCAGCGCCGGCGCAAACGCGAACGCAGGCTCCAGCGTGCAGGCCCCCGGAGCCTCCGCTGGCCTCAACAGCGGAACCACGCTTCAAGCCGAACTCACAAAATCCCTGGACGCCAAAAAAGCCAAAGCCGGAGATGAGGTCACGGCCAAACTGACCGAAGACGTAAAGTCCAACGGCAAAGTGGTGCTGCACAAAGGATCAAAGCTGGTCGGGCATGTCACCGAAGCCCAGGCTCGGGGCAAAGGCGAGTCGGAATCCCGGCTGGGAATTGCCTTTGACCGCGCCGTTCTGCATGGCGGGCAGGAGGTATCTCTGGGTGCGGTAGTCCAGGCCCTTGCGCCTCCGGCAAATATTGCTGGCAGCGGGCTTGCCAGTGAAAGTGGCGACGCCGGCCTGAGTCCGGCAGGCGGCGGACGCTCGGCTAGTACTGGTGGCGGCGTACTGAGCAGCGCGGGACGCCCCGTTGGCTCCGTGGGCAATACCGCTGGCTCGGTGGCCGGATCGGCCACAGGCGCGGCCGGCAGCACGGTGAATGGCGTCGGCGGCGTTGCCGGACGGGGAGCGCTTAGCTCCACCAGCCAGGGCGTGGCCGGACTGCAGGGACTCACCCTCAGCTCCGCCACCGCAGGCAGCGCCCAGGGCTCGGTCATCAGCTCCACTACCCAGAATGTGAAACTGGATAGCGGCACCCAGATGCTGCTGCGCGTCCAGCAATAAATCGCCAGGCCATCCAGCGAATTGGTGACGGTCGCGGAGAGAAAATCTGTATCCCCCCGGATTTTTCTCTCTGCACCCAGGCTCATGTAGCACAGCCTGGCCGTTTTGCGCGTGATGGGGTGGAGGCGCCCCCCGGCTGTGTCCTGGGTTTGGTTTTTATCCGTGTTCATCTGTGCAAATCAGTGGTAAAGCCTGTTTTGGGAATCTGCCTACCGCGCTTACTGCGATTGCCCAGACAGATCATGCCCCTGGCAGTGATCATTAATGCAATGAAGATTTATTCCTCTGTTACCTACCAGCAAGCTTGATTGTTTCTAAGTTTTGCAGGAAAACCTATGCCACATTAAGTTTCATTAGAGACAGGCGATGATGGACATCTGGTTCATTGAGGTAACAAGGACAAGGTGGTGGAAGAAGTCTATGCGGCTTGTTTCTTAAGGCCTGTGATTTCTACCCAGGAGCGCAATGAGAAAATTCCTGGGCCAGTCTGGCGTTTTGATTAATTTGTACTTATGCAGGCCCTGGTTTCGGCCAACATCTTTTTCAAAGACAGCATCTCACGCCAGCGATCATGAAAAAAGAGTGCAGCCCCGATGTATCGGCCACTCGGCTCATTCTCTCCGTTCGCGTGGTGGTGGAAAAAGACAGCGACGGATTTCATGCCTTTTGCCCCGCATTTAAGGGAATTCACGTGAATGGCGTTTCGGAAGACGAGGCGGTAGGCAATGCACTGCACGCGGCGCAGCTTTATGTTGAGTCTCTGATACGCAAGCGGGAGCCGCTGCCGGTGGGGCCGCATATTGATGTTAAGGCGCTTTTAGGGCGTTAGTTCCCATCCCCGCGGCACGCATCACCCACCAGTGATTTTTCCCGGAAAACGTCTTAAAATCATGGATTGCTGATTACTGCTCACTCAATCACAGATCACCCATGAGTATGTTTCGCATCGCGCTGGCCAACATCCCATTTCCCGCGACTCCGGAAGAATCAATCACCCTGGCGGAAGAAGCCATAGCTGAAGCAGGCGCCCAGCGCGCGGGCATCGTCTGCTTTCCTGAATGCTTTGTTCCTGGCTATCGCCTGTTGGGCAAGGCAGTCCCGCCTCCGGACCCGCGCTTCCTTGAACACGCCTGGGCGGCGGTGGCCGCGGCCGCGGCGAAGGCAAAGATTGCGGTGGTCCTCGGCACGGAGCGCGTGACGGAGAGAGGTCTGCTGATTACCGCACTGGTGATCACGGCCGAGGGCGAAATGGCCGGCTTCCAGGACAAGGAGCAACTCGACCCCACGGAAGATGGCACATATGCGTTCGGCTCGGGCCGGCGGGTCTTTGAAGCTGGCCCGCTGCGCTTTGGCATTGCCATTTGCCATGAGGGATGGCGCTATCCGGAGACCGTCCGCTGGGCCGCGCGGCGCGGCGCGCATATCGTGTTCCATCCGCACGTTCATGAGGCCGAACCCGGCGGCTACGTGCCTTCCACCTTTGCCGACCCGGCCAACACATTCCACGAGAAAGCAATTTTGTGCCGCGCCGCCGAGAACACGTGCTACATGGCCACGGTAAACTGCGCCAGCGCCGGATCGCCGACTACCTCGGCCGTTGTAAAGCCTGATGGATCGCTGCTTTGCTACCAGCCCTACGGCCAGTCCGGCGTACTCATCGCCGACATCGACCTGACTGCGGCTACTGGGCTGCTGGCGTTAAGGTGCAGGTACTTTATGAGTATAAGTACCCAGTGAGTGCGTGCATAGCTGCGCTCGGCAGCGATGCACATAATTGATTTTTATTTGGTTGTGAGGAACACGTCATATTCCCAGCGGCCGGCCTCAGATACATCGTCGCGATGGTCATGTCTGGCACCAGGATTTACAATGCCCTTATAACGGAACTGGTTGCCGAATTCATCTGTTTTTCCTGACTCGCGATAGTGAAGGCTTAGCGAATACACCCCCAGTTCTGGAAGCGTATGTAGTTCCGCAGGCTGGCTTACTCCATCATGATTGGAGTCAATCCATAAACGCAGATGCGAAAAAACCTGATCACGTTCGTCAATGATTCCATCTCCATTTCCACCGTTGGCTGGCTTGTCCCATTCCTCAAGCGCAAGAAAGCCGTTAGGGGTACTGGATTGGGGTTGAGGGCTGAAATTGCCAAACAGTTCTTTGCCGCTGTGTACTGCACCATCGAGCCCAGGCAATGCCAGGAAGGCATTATGTGATCCCTGCGCGGTCCAGGATATTTGTATCGGATGACCATTTCCGCGAATGTCAAAGACGGCGCCATTGGCTGCGTCTGTCAGGTGAAACCCTTCTCCTTCGGTATCAATAAGGATTGGGCTTATATCACCGCAGGTCTGAAGCGGGGCGGCGCCATCGCCAGTACCCAGAAACTGATCACAGGCGCCACCGCCACCACCAACAAGGCTGGCAACCGGCGGGTCAGTTGTACAGGCTGCTGGGGTTGAAGTTCCTGGAACCTCGATAAAACCTTTTGCACAATCCGAAATTGCGGAATCACTGAAAAGCAGCTGAGGTGTGGGATTAGTTATACGTATGACTGCAGCAGCGCGACTGGCACTGAGAGCTGTGGAACCAGCTTGCTGCGTAATCGCGGTTTGGTTGACTGCAAGCGCGCCAACACCCGCGGGGCACGATTGGTTCGTGAGGGCCACTATAAACAGAGTGCCCAAAACATCAGGAATCCCGGCATAAACGGCACTGGTTGAACAGAGGGCGGACGTTCCGTCATTGATTCCGGGAAGAACGGTGTTGTTGCTAAGACAACTGCCGCTGGTACTCAGGATCGTGCAAACCTGAGCGGATGAGCAGTAAGTCATTGTCAGGCAAATTATGACTAAAGAAGTACGAAGCAGCCTCATAATATCTCCCAAATTCTATGACTCTTTGCGGATTAGCGATCATTGGCCAGCTTTATGAACAACAAAGCCGGCAACTTGTGGCTTAAGAATTCTGGCAAGCGCGGCATTATCTCCTGTGGTTGCCCGGAGTTCGGCAGCCTCGGACTTCGCGAGAGACGTGTAGTAAGCCAGTAAATCAGCGTGGCTGGCGTTCAAACCGGGAAAATGCGGTGTTTCGACAGGCCCAGGAATGAGGCGATCAAGAATGGCCGCCGTTGACTCTCCGGCTTGCTGCGATTGGTTTACCTGCCTGATGAGGGATTGCGCTGCTTCGATGTCGGCCGCGAAACGCGCACAGGAGTCAAGCGTGTCTGGCCCTTCACACAACCCGTCGCTGTAGAGAACGCTGTCGAGAGTCACGTCGATCCGGGACGTTGTGGGAAACTGCCGTTCGAATTCAGGGTGCCCCGCAAAACTCGGCATTAACCCGTATTTGTGAATCATGGAATCCGCCGAGACGTCGAAAAACGGGCTCATGAGGCGAACACCGTTGGCAGGAACGATGGAATTGTATTTTGCCAGCCAAATACGCTGCTGGTTTTCGGGCACACTGGGGTCAAGAAGCACATCCAGCGCCCTCCAGTTCCCGACTATCTTACTGTATTTAAAGAAATTGGGTTCCATGCCAGGCGTTCCGGCTATGTTCCAGCGAACCGTGTAATTGACAATGGGTATGGACCTTTTGTTGTGGAGCAGGACAGACCGTGTACGATGCTGCTCAATGAGATCGTGCGTGCCGGCCTGTAACAGGAGCCTGGACCGCTCGACGGCAAAGCCGGGGTGGTCCGGGCCAATCAATTCAGCTTGCGAAATGCCGTCATTGTGAAGAATCACGGATTGAGACTCCATAAGTTTATTTTGACTCCAAGCACTGGCAAGCAGTCCCAGCACCAACATAGCCCCTAACTTTAGATTTCTCATGTGGGAATCTCTTAATCTGTAAAATATGGATTGTGATTTTATTGCAGGTAAAAATAACACATTCGGAGTTGAAAGTGTTTGCTGAAAGCGCCAAATCTGCTACAGGTGACAGCTGTTTTTGCAGATTCTGGAAGAGGTCCGAGTCAAGCACAACCTCATTGTTGGCGGCTATGCCGATTGTTATTGAGGAAGTCACTCCATCGCTGGTCATCTTGAGCGCAGCGCCATAAAAACACTTATGCACCACAAGCCTGATGGGCGCGGAGTCGAAAGATCCCGAGAATATTCAGGACGTATTTGCAGCCTCAGGGTGTTCTTTCCAAACTGTTTCGTGCGAACGCCCTGACGCAGCATGGCAACACATGCAGTATCGGGATCTTTCGACTCCGCGCCCATCAGGCTTGTGGTCAATGAGCGTCTTTGAGGCGCTACGCCGCCGCCGTCGTTGTTATAGACAAGATGACAGATGCGTGCTACATACTACGACTTCAATATTTACAGCGAACGCAAATATACGGAGAAGCTGCGGTACATCCATCGCAATCCGGTAAAGCGAGGACTGGTGGCCTCGCCTGAACTATGGCAGTGGAGCAGCTTTCGCTACTATTTGCTGGGAGAAGATGGGCCGGTCAGGGTTGGGAGTTATCTGGGTCCCACCCTTTCGCACAAAACCCGTGTCCAGTCTCATGACATACTTTACAAAACGTCCCGGGACATCCTTTACACTCTCTGCGCGAGCCCATCGCGCTCCGGGGGCTTTATAGTTCTGCTGATACCGCTGATCGGGGAATCCAGCGTTCGACTGTAATC
>WNFP01000059.1_pt1 | contig 72444 bp, 78 predicted proteins | sample 5400201 | NCBI WGS metagenome assembly WNFP01 (sample SAMN13153355, study PRJNA577476) | soil metagenome | isolation source: 115 cm saprolite under Madrone tree | place: USA:California | collected 2016-06-14
TTCCACAAGCGAGTTACAGATTCCCGATTCATTCACAAACTCCTGTTTCTAGGGACGGGTTAATAGTTGCTGCATTTCGATTCGCAGCGTTCGTGTACTGTCCACGCTCTTCTTGAGCGCCGCGTTTTCATGCGCCAGGTAAGTAGCCTGTTGGCGCAGTTCCGTAGCCAGCATTTTGGCGAGATAGGCCTGGTTCTCCAGATTGGCTACTCGGGCCTGGGCGGTGAGCAGATCGGCTGATCCAGGCGCGGCCGTTGCGGCCTGCTGTTCGAGCGTGTCTGCGAGAGTCAGCATTGTCTGACTTGTTTGGTCAGAGATCATGGTGGTTTTCAGCGAGCTCATGGCGACGGCGTCATCCATGTCCGCCATGTTTCTCTCCGCTGGCTGGACATCAGCCGGTTGCGGAATGGAACCGTAGACCTGGGCAAATTGCGGCGGAATCTGGCCGATAAGGCCGCCTCCGCCGCTGCGGAGCGTTGACTCAAGACGAACGGGATTGGCAAGTGTCGCACTGTTGGTTGGAATCTGCTGAATTTGGGATAGCAGGCCCTGATACTGGCCTCTCAGTGAAACTATGAATCCTTTCGTCTGATTGAGAAGGCTGGCTGGCCACACAATCTGCTGGCGAAGATTGCCGATGGTTGAATTGATCGACTGGATTTGGCCTAACGTCCCACCAATCGCTCCCTGAAGCGTTGTGGTGATGGTGCGGATGAGCGAGATGATGTCACTCGCGCCGGCGGCCCTTGCTCCCTGCGGAAGCAGGAATAAAGTCAACATGACGACAGCGACAAGCGCAATCCGTCTGGTAGTGCTGTGTCCCGATTTGGAAATGTGGGTCATACTCTTATCGCTCCGATTGCTGCAACTTCGCCGGAGACTTCTTCCGGCAAGGGATCGAGATCTGCAAGGCCTGTCGGAAATGCCGCACCAAGCTCCTGATATGCGGTGATCAGCGGAGCTGACTTGTTCTGGGCCAGCCACCAGGACCGGTACAGGCGTTCCCGCGGATACGTTGTCATGATCCAGTAGTCCACGGGTGTCGCCGAAATGCGGATCGAGTGCGTGGTTTCCGCTTTCTCGCCGATGGCGATCAGCGCGTCTGCGCTGCGGCCTTTTTCGGGCGCGCTGAGACGCTTGATCTGGTTGAGGGCTGTTTCGTTCAGGAACAGATGCTCCCTGAGGGCAGTAGCGTCTCCCGGTTGTTGCCCGACGATCTTCGTGCTGCAGTTCTTGAAAATGCCCGCGCCATGAACGGTGGGTTGAGGATCGGAGCCCGCAATATCCTCAGGCGCCTGCGTGATGCCCCAGATGCCGCCATTGCGCTTGCGAGCCGTCCGATACAGCTGGTCCACGACCGGCGCCAATACGGGCGACTTGAGCATGTATTTCATTTCGTCGCACACCGTAACGCTGCGTCTTCCCGACTTGCCCGCAGCGCGTTGTGAGGTCGAATACGCAATCAACAGGCTCATTGCCGCCTCAAGGCGCGGATCGTCGCTCAGTTGCTCGATATTGAAAAAGAGCCACGGATTGCTGAGCTTGATGGTGGTGGGGCGGTCGAACAGCCTGGCATAAATGCCTTTTTCGCCGGTCCAGCTGCGCAGCTTGATGGCGGCCACTCGCGCGATCTCCATCACTGTTTGGTTCTTTTCCTCATCCCTCCACTGCGCCAATTCGTCGCGAAAATCGGAAAAGACCGGAATGGGATTCGATGGGCGGATTGCACACCGTTTGTACGTTCGCTGGATGGCTTCGGTTATCAGGTTGTCCAGCAGTTCCGTATCTTCCGACCCGCTGTCGCCGAGCATGTGCCGGGTGAGATTCTTTAGAAACGCGATCTGGTCCCGGCTTGCATCTTTTTCGCCCGGAGGAAGATCCCAGGGATTGATTCTCTGGTCGCCGTCGAGCGACATTGCAATCATCTGCCCGCCCATGAGCTCGACCAGAGGGCGATAGGAGTCTCCCCGCTCAATGATCGAGACAAACGGGTTGTCTCGGCTTACCATCAGCAGTAATTGCTGCACCATGAAGGTCTTCCCTCCGCCGGTCTTGGCAAAGATCAGAACGTTGGCGTCGCTGAGAGATGGATCGAACGGAGAAAATGGAATCAGCTGCCGATACGGCGTTTCCAGCAGAAAGAGCGGTGAGCGAGGGGTACCCGTCCATGGCATTTCCATGGGCAACAGGTCCGCGGCATTTGTCGTGAGGACGTCGTGCTCCCGCTTGTTCTCCTCGCCCATGCCGGGCAGAGAGTTAAAGTAAATGCGCTTCTTGGCAAGCGTCTCCACTACGCCTTTGGCGCCATTCATCCGCGCAATCGCGGACAGAAGACGCTGACGCTGATCGCTGATGATGCGTTCGGCCTGTTCCAGTTCAGAGGCGGTGACGGCTGGATCCTTCGTGCGGGTGGCAAGCACGAGGCTCAGCCGCGCCGTCTTGACGGAACTTGCGATGATGTCCTGCTGCACGGCCAGCAGTTGCTCCTCGGCAACCCGAGCTTCCATGTTGACTTTGAAGCCCCCGTGGGAATCGCGCTGTGCGGCCTGCATCTTGCGTAGCCGTGTCTTATACCCTTTGAGGACTTTGGTCTGGTCGGGAATCGTGACTTGCGTATTTACCACCAGCGGAAAATCCAGGGACACCAACTCGCGCATTAGTCCTGGAAATGTGGCGTCGGGCAAATCTTTAAGGGTGACGAATGAATAGAGGATTCCGTTGATGTTGACGTAGGAATCTGTTTCTTCGACCAGGCTGACGTCTGCGATCTGTTCCCGGGCGCTGCGATATTCGAGCTGCTCTTGTTCAGACTTGTAGGGTCTTGTGTCTGGCTGAAGTGGATTTAGCGCTCGCCTGGTTTCGATGAACAATTCATGATCGCTCAGCCTCCTCGCTCCAAGGTTAGCCGCCTGCATCGCTGTCTCAATTCCCTGCATCAGGCTGTCGAATTCCGCCAGAAGATCGTCGTGTTCTCGCCTTGTCCTCTCAATGCATTTGTCTGCTGAGAGGCTGAAGCTTTTCGACTTCCTGTTCACCCGCTTGCCGGTCACGCGGTGGTGCTCGGTGGGGTCCCAAATAAAGTAGGCGTGGACCATCTGCCGCATGTAGTGGCCTTCGCCTTCACGGCTGGCCCATCGCTGCACGCGAAGATCATCGAGAATAAGGACTGCTTCGTCCTGCGATTTCCTGGACGCGGAATAGTGATCCAGCAAGCTTCCCAGGTCCTGAACAACCTCATACCGGATCTGCAGCCTCATGCTCTGTTCCGGCATTAGCCGCAGCAGGGACTCGAGCATGAGTTTTGCGCGGTCCCGTTCCTCATCGCTTGCGAAATATGTCAGCAGCCCTTTGAGTTCGTAACCGGCAACCAGTGCGCCATTCGTCCGAACGACAACATTGTCCAGATAGTCGCGCACCGGCAACTGTTCGCACAACGCCGGGTCGTGCAGATTCCTAAAATGTCTTTCAAGCAGCGTGGGCATATCTAATTTTCCCTGAGGTAAGGTCTTGTTAATTCGCGATCGTGCGCGAGCGCACAGTAGGTTCTGGACTTCGTGTGCCACAACAGCAGGTCGCGCATATACCCGCGTGGTTTGCCGTACTTGAACACCATTAGCAACGGCACAATTGCGGCCGGAACCGCATACTGCAGAACAATGCTCATTGGAATACCGGCGAGTTCCCCGTTTACAAAGTGCCCGACCCCGTTCATCAGCGCGGCCACCCCGATGACAACAAACAGATCTTCAAATTCAAGCAGCATGAACGTCACTCTCGTTTGCAGATTGCGATTTACTGGCGTGACTGTAAGCGGCATATCTCCTTCTCCTAGCCCACACCCGCGGTTCCGTGTTGAATCCAGAATTCAGCCAGCCTCAAAACGCCCGATAGCGAAAAGCAAAGAAGTGCTGTGAGGAAGTTGCGTATCCACGCTTCACCTACAGTCAGGCGTTCAAGCAGGCCGCCGAAATGAAGCACGCCCAGCACCAGCTGGCTTACGCCATACAGAGGCAAAATCACGTTGCCCACCCAATTCACCAGCGTCAGAAGCGAGAGCCAGTAGCGATCAGGATCATTCCAGGAGGCCTGCTGGCTGAATGTCTCCAGCAAGCGGACGAAACCCGAGCACAGAAGGGTGGCAAATCCTGTATACGAAAGGTGCTGATAGTGCTGCCCCCTGCTGAAGCCGTAAATCGCGCCAGCGAAAAACAGCCCGGCCAGCGTCGGCAGAATCACGTTGCCGAGCCAGTTCGTCAGATTAAGTACTCCATGTTCAAACATGCCAGTTGCCCCTCATCCGGACACCATCGTCTGCAGCAGTTTCCAGAGCGCGGAGACGCTTAGAAATGCCAGAGCGGATGCGACCATGGCTCCCACAGGCCGATGCCGCGCGTAGTTCACAATCGCCCCAACGACGGCCAGACCGGCAGCCTCCGGGAGGATGGTTCCGCCGAGAAAGTTCCATGCCGAGCTGAGGATGGAAGTCGTCGCAAATTGGGAGCCATCGTTCCAGCTCTGCATCAGCGTCACGGTGCTGGCAGCTGACAACAGGAAAATCGCGGCTATCACAGACCCAATCGGATTGTGTCCCTGCGCTGCGTCCAGCGCGGCTTTGAGTACAAAGAAGGCAGCTGCGATTGGCAGTAAACGCATTGCCACTATCTGCTGAACAAAGTCTCCAAAAGCCGTTGCCATCGTATTCAGCCAGGGGGTCGCTATTCCGCTCGGTTGCGTGGTCTGGAGACCATAAGTCGCAAACCACGACAGGATTTGCGGAATGGTCAGCAATATCACCGTCCATACAATCCACCTCTGGAATTTTCCGCCCATCTCGAAAGTCGCTCCGCCCTCCTGCCTGAGAGCAATACCCGCGAACAGCATCGAACACATAGCCGCTGGAACGGACAAGCCCAGCAGTAGCTGCAACAGATCGGTGATGAGTTGAGGCATACGTTCTCAGACCTTTTTACTGAACCCCTGCGGTTCCGTTGGCGATCCAGAATTCGATCAGGCGAGTAAGTCCGGAGATGAGAAGCAGACCTATCGCCGTAACCGCCCAGCGGGCTACCCCACGTCCGCTTGCGTAAGAAACTACGGCCATTACCACGCATCCAACAGCCAGCAAGGGTGCGATCACATTCCCCACCCAGTTGACGACGTTCAACAGGGTCCCTTCGGGCTGCGCCGCGGTTTCGCCCTGCACTGCCTTGTTCACCGCCGGCGCTCCACCCAGGTTCTGGGCACGGACGCACACTGGGCTGATTTGAAACAAAACGATTCCTAAAATCGCCATCATCAGCACGCGCTTATCAAGCCGCATACAGTTCCGTAATCTCATCAGTAACTCCCGAATCGGTATTTGAATGTCGCTCACCAGCAGCACCATAGGTTCAACGCTAAATTCGCGCAAATGCGAATATGCCGGTGGACGGCCCTGTCTTCGCTTCGGGAGCATTAACAGTTATGTTTCGTCTGTCAAAGGAGTGGCACCGCAGAGGATTTTGGCGCGGGAAGGGCAAATAGCGGCCTGAAGGGAACATCAACGGAGGCATCAGTAGAACGGCAATCAAAAGAGAAACTGTTGTGACGATTTTCTTTTTATCAGAGCGGCCCCGTGCGGCCAGGCCCCGAACGGATATGACGAAGACCCAGGACGCCCGAGTGGCTTTCACGCTGTGCATTCGTGCCGAGATGCAGTTTAGCGGGGCACCGCACACAGCCCGGTATTCCCGTGTGGCCCGGGACTGCGAGCTGCTCATGTGGAGCGCAGTTCTGGGAAGGACAGATCAAAAGAAAAAATGTTATCCGCGAGTGTTTTTCATCTGCAGCCCGGAATCTAGTTGTTCGGACTCGATGGCGCCACGCTCTGGTTGAGTTCCTTTTGCAGCTGCAGCAATTCGCGCAACTCCTGAGCGTTCGGAGTGCTGCTTTGGGAAGCGCTCCGATTGAGGCTTTCGGCAGGTTTGATTTGTTTGGCGCTGTCCTGGAGAACGATATAAATGGCGGTGCCCGCGGAAAGAGAGACTATCACGTGCTCCGTCAGCGCCAGCCTGGTCACCTGCTGGTCCGACGCAAGCCCGATGTTGTCACCCACGCGTTCCCGCAACAAGTCCTGCTCGCTGAGAGGTTGGTTAAGACTGCGCCGGCCAACGAACAGCGCGGCGCCTTCTCCAATCCCAGAGAGCGATCTGGCCAGAAGGCTCTTTCCGGTGTTTTTCCCTTCCACATGGCCTTTGAGGGCTTGCGCATTCAGATCGGTCGCAATGGCGTCGAGTGACGTTTTCGAGCCGTCCGGTAATTGCAGAGAATCGAAGCGAATCGAGATGTAGCCGGAACGATCTGCCTGTTCGATATTGCCGATAGCCTGAGCGCCGGCGGGAACTACTATTTCTCCGTTCCGCTCGTAGTTGTATTCGACCACTGCGACGACTCGTGTTTTAAGAGCCGTGCTTGCGGCATAGGCAAGCCGGGCCTGCAGGCGCGTGCCTGTTGGCAGCCCCAGGCCGACATCAGGACCGGAAGCGATTCCCGAACTCGGACTACTCAATGCGGACTGACCAGCCGTATCTCTCACAAACACGAGAGACGACTTTGACAGGGCATCCCTCTCTGCCCTCGTGGTCTCTGGAGCCTCAGCAGGATTTCCGTTGGCGTTGGGCTGGAACGGTGGCGCTTGCCAGGTCTGCTGGCCGTCGAAAGGCTGCACGCCACCCAGTGACCCTTTTCCTCCGGCGTCGCTGGATTTTGTCGTGGGACTCTCGGTAGCAGTCCTCTGGATATCTTCCTCCCCCACAACCTCATCACGCTTCCGTTTCTCGCTGGAACGGACTGAATCAGTAATGGGCAAAAAACTCCGCTGAGTATCATCCTGTGCCGCTGCGTTGGCCGCTGTCCTGGCAACTGCGGGCCTCTTGCTCTTGTGCGGCAGTGACCATGACACAAACAACAACAGAGCAACGACTACTGCTCCACCGGCAATGATGACGATGCGGTCAATCGGAGTGGCCTCCATGCCGCGCTTGCCACGTGTGGCGAACGATGGCTGGGCCGCGGCATGAGACGGAGTTATCGGGCTCTCCGTAGCTGTGAGACCTGCTGTGTTCACTGTCGATCTCACATCAGTACCTGTGTCTGGATGAATTGGATCCCTGCCATTGGAACTAATCATTTCGTTTCCCCTTCCACCGGAGCGGTGAATGCAAATGAAATCAGAACCGGGTTGTCCACCGCGTCAGCCTGCGCGATGCGCAATAGCAGGCCCTCGGCAGACTGTTTGAATGCTGGTCGTTCGAAGACCACAACTCCGTCCGCTCGTGCTCCAGACCCCAGGTGCCTCGAAGTCATTTGGTACTCCTTGATTGCAACGAGTTCTGCCTTGGTCGATCCCCCGTGTTTGTGTTTTGAGGATCCAGTGAGTTCAAGCTGAGGAGCCAGCAGGTCGATGCTCTGGTCAGAGGCGTTAAGCACCGAGTATCCGACGATCATCTCGTCACCGTTCTGCTTGATATGCCCGACTGCAACCTGCAACTTCTCGCCCTGCCACTCCGGACTGGCAATCTTTGTCTGGTTCAACAAGGCTTGTGTTGCAGAATTGACGGGGACTTTTTTGGCACTCGACATAGCCGCATCGTCCGTGAGGTTTTTTGTTGCGCCGATCAGGAAAGTGGAAGGAGTCTCCGAAACGAAGAGACTGTGAGGGCGTTCGTACTCGAGAACGAAGTCTACGTTGCTGCTTTCTCGTCCGTCACTGACAAGATGCAGGGAAACCTGGTGACCGGATTTCGTGGTAATCAGAACATTGGTCTGGGCCGGTTTAAGCGTCGCCGGTTTCAGGAAGACCAGTAACGGCTCTGCTGGCGAATGCTCTGCCTTGAATCCATCAGGATCACCCAGCACGACCGAACTGACTTCTTCCGGCAACCGGACCGAACTCACATAACCCGGTCTCAGGTGCAGCACGGTGACCGCTGATGGATCAAGGGTCGTAATGGCAAGCCGGGGTTGGGGCAGAGCACGCGAAGCCGAAGGCATCTGAGCACCAGCGACAGTCCCAACGATCAAAAGAAGGACGTGACAACATTTTTTCATTTGATACTTATTCTCCGTTCACTGAATTGGGAAACGAACGCCTGGCGCTGGCAGCGCTTCCGTACCTGAGAGACGTACCTCACGACATCGGCGTTCCGGTACTGAAGCCCGCGTCTCAGCACTTTCTCTTCACCTGCGTAGAAAGCAGCTGCAACCAGACGAAGGTCTCCGTGGAAAAGGCTCATCAGGTGTGCCAATAAACGCACACCGCCCGAGATATTTTGGCTGATACTGCACCGGTCTCTTACGCCCAGGCGCGATGCGGTCGCGGGCATCAATTGCATGAGGCCAGTTGCGCCTTTGGGCGACACCGCGCAGAAATGCCAGCCCGACTCCTGTTCAATGATCGACCGAACGAAGTCGATCGGGACCCGGTAATGATTTGCGTATTGAGCGGCGTAGTACTCAGCTTCGGCGCGACTTCCCGCGGTTCCGCACCACGCGGAACAGGCCGCTGTCAGCATTGCCAGAATGGACAGGAGTGCCTTCATCAGGCACTTCCTTGCAGGGTTTCCAGTTTGTACTGTTCCGAATCGAAAATCAGGCTGGCAAAACCATCACGCAAAAGCAGTTTTTGTCGGTCGGCTTCCGTCTTGGCCAGCAAAGGCAGCATGATGTCTCGCATTTCAGGCGTTACCTGATCGACTCCAAGTACCCTCAAAGCCTGTGCCAGGTCCAGAATCTCGGACACTGAGGGCGCCTTTTCCATACTCCAGCCCCGCAACGCTTTCGCAATTCCGGCAAGACCGGCATGGAATTCTGGTGAGGCCTCCGGCATCCTGCGAGCCACGATCTCGGCCTCTCGTTCTGCCGTCGGATGCTCGATCCGCAAATAGAAGCTCCGCCTCCGAAGGGGATCCCCGATGCGTCGCTCTTCGTTAGACGTGAGAACCACAAAGGGAATGCTGGCGGCACTGACGGTGCCCAGTTTCGGCACGCTCAGCTGCCACACACTCAGCAGTTCCAAAAACATTGCCTCGAATGCGTGGTTCACCTTATCCAACTCGTCGATCAGCAGGACACATGGCTTCGGGTTTTCGAGTGCCCGCACGAGCGGCCCGGCTGTGAAAAAATCACGGCCGTGCAGTTCCGCTTTGAGAATGCTCCATTCGGTACCAGTGGTCTGAGACTTAAGTTCCACAAACAGTCGCTGAAGAGACTCGTCGAATTTGCCAATCGCCGTTTCTTCATTGATGCCCTCATAACACTGCAGCCGCTCAACGTGAGTGCCCGCAGCGTCGGCAACCGCATATGCCAACTGAGTCTTTCCGCTGCCCGCTGCTCCCTCCAGAAGAAGCGGCTTGTGGAGAGCCGCAGCCAAAAAGACTGTGTTTGTCGTGACAAAGTCCGCAATATAGCCGCTGGTTCGCAGCCCGTCAGCCACTTGTTCAAAAGATGAGAACACCCGCATTCCTTTGTGGGAGCCGTGAATCTCCTGCTCCGAAACAGGAAGTTAGGGCCAAAGGACAATTCGGTCAAATTGGGCGCTTAACGGCGAAAGAATTAGTCGTACGCAAATTCGACTCAACACGCTACAGCAGGAAGGTCCCATGTGGGGTGCCCCAAAGAAACTGCCTGTATCAAAGGATCTCTCGGAGCCTTCATAACTTGACCCAATCGCGCTCTGCCAATAAACAAGAACTGGATCGCTCACGGGTTCGCGTTACGACCTGCAACGCCAGGAGTCGATTACTTAATCTTTGAGGGACCAAATGGGCAACGAGCAGGAGTTCAGCAGAAGAGAACCTATGAGCGACGTTGCTCTGGAACGGCACTTCACCGTTACAGAGATCTCCGAATTGTGGCATTTGGACGAGAAAGTGGTTCGAAGAATGTTTGAGTCCGAGAAGGATGTCCTCGTGTTCGGACCAACAGAGTCAAGATATAAAAGACGATACCGATCACTACGCATACCAGAAAGCGTGATGTTGCGCGTTCACGACAGGCTTAGGAAGGCAAGTTAGGGCCTGATTCAGGTCCTGCAGGGGATGGTCCGTTCTGCCCGATACAGTGTCGGCTTGTGTGCCCCCCAATCGTCGAGCCAAGGATTCCGGTAAGCAAAATAGGCCCCCTCTTGACTTCAGTTTTCCCCGGAGTGCCCTTGCCCGCCCGTAGCAAGCCCCGCTGTATTTCCCAATTCAGCGGGCATGCGTATACACACAAGGGCTTTCATATGTCATAATCATCATATCGGGACGGAAACAAGATTCGAGCCACCTAAACTGAACGGGAGGAATTCATAATGAAACTCTTCGGAATACTCATGAGCATCGTACTTTTCGCAGGTATGGCTGCCGCAAAGGAGGCCACTACCCAAGTCAAAGTATCAGGTATGACTTGCCGACCCTGCGCAGTTGGTGTGAGAGCGATGTTGAATCGCGTCAAAGGCGTAAAAAGCGCCAATGTAGATGCCGACAAAAGCCTGGCGACGATTGTGTATGACGACAGCCAGGTTACCGAGCAGCAACTTGTGGAAGCCATTAACAAAACAGGATTTAAGGCTGAATCCAGCAAAGGCAACAAATAATGGCGGAATGCTGCCCTCCCGGCGATGAAGCAAGCAGTCCCTCTAAGACCACGCACGGGCTCTGTTCGTTATGCGGTGGAAGGGGAACCAGGGTTTCCACGTTGACGGTCAAGAGCCTGGTGCGCCAGCATTCCCGTGTAGCGGCCGCCCCCGATTTATATTTCTTTTGCCGTAACCGCGCCTGCGATGTTGTGTACTTTGCCGAACAACATACTTTTCTCACCCGTGATTTGAAAGTACGAGTGGGAATGAAGGAAAGTCTGGACCCTATTCCTCTTTGTTATTGCTTCGCGTATACCCGCGAAGATATTTGCCGTGACATGGACGTCTCCGGAAGCAGTCGCATCCTCATGCATATTAAGGCTGAAATCCGAGATGGCTTTTGCTCCTGCGAAGTAAAGAATCCCAGTGGGACCTGCTGTCTGGGAGAGATTGTCGCAACTATTCAAGGATTCAAGAAGAATTTCCCTGCATCGTAATCTCGTCCTGAACAATTCCACATACGCCCCAGAACATGACACTATTTTCATATTTCACTGTTATCATATGTCATGTGCTCAATACACACGAGCCTAAAGGAGAATATCTATGAGAAAGTCGCTGAATTCCTTCGGAGTCCTGTTGGGACTCTCTGTATGTATGATGGTGCTGCCCTGGTGTCAGGCAAGCGCTCAGGACAATTTGCAGCAGGGAGCTGTTTATGTGCAAACAGACGGCACGCTTGGGAACCAGGTCATTGCTTTTTTTCGGCATAGCGATGGCACCCTTACTGAAGCAGGCAGATTTGCAACAGGCGGGCTCGGAACCGGAGCTCATCTGGTTTCCGCTGGAAGCGTGACGCTCGCAAACATCAATGGCAACCAGTTTCTCTATGTAATCAATACTCTAACGAGTGATATCTCCGTATTTTCCGTACAACCGACGCACCTGGCTTTTGTGCAGCGCGTACCCAGCGGGACTCTACGCCCGGCCGGAGTAACGGTGCATGGATCTCTTCTTTATGTCGTAGGCGAAGTAAGTGCAAATATCAACGGATTTACGATCGATAACAGCGGGAAGCTGACAAATATTCCTGGGTCCTCCCGTGTTGTTGACGGTGCGCAGGCTTCCGAGCCGTTCCAGGTACTGTTTGACAACACCGGCACCCTTCTCGCAGTGTCAGATGAAAATATCAATGCGGTCAGCACCTTCGTCGTCGATCCCACGACTGGCCTTACGCAAGGCCCCATATTCAACAATGCATTTGGCATCAATCCCTTTGGGATGATTTTTGATCAATTCAACCACCTCTTTGTCACGGCAGGCGGCTTTGATGTGCCGAATGTAAGTGATATGTCGAGTTTCACGATCAATGCGGGTGGCACACTTCAGGTAGTCAGTCCGAACGTGCTAAACCACCGCCAATTTGAGTGCTGGATCGCGATTACCAGTGACGCAGGGTTCAATGGCGGACACTTTGGGTTTACTGACAACACAGGCGACAGCACCATCTCCAGCTATTTTATAAAACCGGATGGCAGTATGACTCTGGTGAATTCAGTAGCGGCAACGGCTGCAGCCTTTCCCCTTCCGGGAATAGTCGACAATGGAATGAGCCCCGACAGCAAGTATTACTATGCCGCCAGCTTTACGGGCAACATTAACGCGTGGGCAATACAGCCGGATGGTGGACTGGTGTCTGTCCAGCAAGTAAATGGTCTCCCAATTGGAATGGCCGGAATGGCTGTAAGATAAGTCGATTGCCGTCTTCATCAGCTGGAATATCGATAACTTCAGTTGCTGAAGTCATGCGAACTGTTTGGGGTTCGGGATGGAAAGTCTCACCCCATGTACAGGAGACGCCATCAGGACTGGTTTTTGCCAGTCCTGATGGGTTTATGTTTTATAATGAGATGCAGACATCTTACAGTCACAAGCAATGGCTAAAAGCGCACCTATGTTTCTTCTGTATCGCGAGTTCTTTCGAGCTCTCGCAAATCCAGCGCGGTTTTCTATCGTACAGCTATTGCGCGCGCAACCGCACAATGTGAGTCAGATCGTGGAAAAACTAGCCTTGGGGCAGAGCCATGTATCCCACAATCTGGCCTGCCTTCTGAATTGCGGCTTCGTGCAATGGGAGTGGAACGGCAAGAACAAGCTGTATCAGATCAACCCTGAGTTACTTCCCGTGCTCTCAGGCATTGATAAACATCTCTCCCGTTACGCGCCGTCCCTGGATTCTTGCCAGGTCCTTGGAGATGAATCGACGCCGGCCGTTGTGACTGTAAAATCCAGCAGAGTAAGCACTCCACGTCGGCGCCGCCAGCCAACGGGTAGGGCTGTTCGTTGATTCACGAAAAATAGAGAGCCATTACGGGATTGAGTATCCTCCAACTAATTCCCTGTCCAATTTCCGATGGCCAGTTTACGAACTCGACCAAACTCTCTTCCCTTGTTGGGAACCAGCGTCAAAGGGCGGACACGCGCATGAGCGGCGATGAACAGATCGTTGGCTCCCGATCATCTTGCTAGTGAAAAGCCAGTTCCTGGGCTCACCTGATAAACAGCAATCCTTGAGGCGGCTTCCGTCCAGTTTTTTGGCGACAAGCTGCTTTGCGGCACTTGAAAGCAGGACCGGACGCCGCAGCTCCCGTTCCAATCGCGATGAGGTCGCACTTTCGCAAAGAAGTCGCCTCGCTATTTCTGATCTGATTCCGCCTTGGAGGGGAAGCCTGCATCAGTTGTAGCCTTTACAAGAGCTTTAGTATCGGTCTTCGCATCATCGAAGGTGACTCGGGCTTCTTGCTTCTCGTACAACACCTCGACTTTGGATACTCCGCTGACCTTGCTCAAAGCCTTCTTGATCGTAATGGGACAGACCGGGCAAGTCATGCCGGGTACGTTCAGGGTTACAGTCTTCGATGCTGCCCATGCCGGCGCTGCAAGGGCGGCAAGGCACATCACCGCAGTAGCAGTTTTCAGTTTGTTCATAGCAAATTCCTTTCGTTCATTAATTTAGTAAAAGAAACGAGCAACATATGGATAAGTAAGCGCCACCAGCGCCAGAATCGCGCAACTCCAGAACAGAAACTTGTAAATGCGACGCGCTCGCGGTAATGCACAGACTTCTCCTGGATTGCAAAGCTGTGCAGGACGGAATATCCGCCTGCCCGCGAAGAACAACGCCACAAACGCAGCGACGATGAAAAACGGGCGATACGGTTCGAGAACGGTCAAGTTTCCAATCCACGCACCACTAAATCCCAGGGAGAGCAGAATCAAAGGTCCCAGGCAACACGTTGAGGCCAATATGGCCGCCAACCCTCCGGCAAACAATGCCGCCGAGCCACTCCCGCCAGGTGAATCTGTGCGACCGCTGGAGATCGGCGAATTCTGACGAGTCGGTTTTGAAGTGTTCGGCTCGGGCGTGATGCTGACCAGGACTTCCGTCACGCCTTCGGTGATTGCCCCATGGAGCAGCTCGCGCGACGGAACGCCGCTGCGATGCGAGCCCTCAAGATAGGTTCGGCAACCGAGTCCAAAGTTTTTTGCAGTACGAGCCCACGCCTCGATGTCCGCACCATTGACGCGGATGCTCGGAGACCCTAGAAAAGCCATCGCCTCCGCCTCTGCCTGAGTGCGGACTTCGATCTGACGAATCTCGTCCTGCCGTCCCAACGACTCCAGGATTTCACGAATCATTTCGATCGCTGGCAAATGGTTTGGACAACCCTCGAAATACAGCACTTCAATGTTCATGCGTTGGTCCGTTCTTCTTCTTCGAGCACGGGGCAAGCGCACGTCTTCCCGCGCCGCTGTTTCAACGCTTGATTGCACTTCCGCAAATCAGCCCTTAACTCGGTTTCAAGTTGCTGGAGTTCCTGGATTCTTACAGCAACATCGCTTAGTTTCGTTTTCAGAAACTGGCGCACCGCTGAGCATGCGTGTGCCTTGTCCGCACGGACTCCCATCAGCTCCTTGATTTCCTCCAGGGAAAAACCCAACCCCTGCATCCGGCGCACAAAGCGTAAGCGCTCGATGGCCTCGGCAGTGTATAAGCGAAAACGGCCTGCGCTGCGCGGGGCTGGGGGCAGGAGCTTGCGTCGCTCGTAGAACCGAATGGCATCAATGCTGAGAGTCGTGCGCCTTGCGAGTTCGCCAATCTGAAAGCTGGGTTGCACGTCATTGTGAGTATTCAGCATGGTTACAAGGATACACTCTGGAGTGCAGTCCAGAGTCAAGAGGCAGCCATATTCAAGTTCGTCCCGGGTAAGTGACGCGAAAGTCTCACCGAGTTGCGATAGCCACTTTGCCAGCGGGAGCATGGCAACGAATCGTCGCAAATTGTCCAGCGTAGCGCTCTGCCGTTCGACTAACATTAAATCTTCAGCGACTGTTTGAATCGAACAGTCGCCACAAAGCATTGAGTTTCGGGAGGATAGGATGCTACGAATGAAGCGCCTCGCAAGGCCGCTCGTCAGCGTTTCCGGGCTGCTCATGGTTTACTGTCTGGTCCTCTTTTTCCCGGGGCCACTATTTGCGCACAAGGTTGAGTACAGGCAATTCAGGATCTATTCGCACGATCCAATTGATTCACAAGTTTATGGCTTGCTGGATGTTGTCTCGACAAAACTGGACCGATCAGACATTAAAACCACCGGCCGTATCCATAAATTGTTCGTTTGTAAGTCGCCCACTGAATTCGCTTTCTTCGCACCCCATCGTCGCGATGCAGCAGCCATCAACTACCAGTTGGGACACAACATTTTCATTCGCTCGGCCAACATCCGAGAAAACTTCGCTGGCGAGCCTGGCCATTTCGGCAGCACAATCACATGGATCGCAACACACGAGATTGTTCACACGTTAGAACAGGATTCCCTCGGACTGCGAGGAGCCCTCGCCCTCCCTTTTTGGAAACGTGAAGGATACGCGGAATATATAGCCGAGGAGAGCGGGCTCCCACTGCGCGAGGGGATTCGCAGGTTACAAGAGAGCACATCTTCCGTCATCGTTTTCAGTAACGAGATCGCTGTTCCACGGCAGTACCTGGAGGCAAGGTTGCTGGTTGAGTATTACTTTTCTACGAGACGACCCTCATTCTTAGCATTTGTGAATGACCCTATCTCCGCGCGTACTTTGCACGAACAAATGGTCGCTTGGGCGGCAGGAAACGGTGAACGCTCGAATCAGGGTAGCGGCATTAGACGAACCACAGTCGGGATTGTCGAGCTGGCTTGGCTTCAGTTTCTTCTGTCACAAAGCCAGTCTAAGCCGCATTGAGGCAAGACAAGGAAATGCAACGCGATTGCGAACGGCTCAACCGGAGCCTGTTGCGGGCCAAAGAGCTTGGTGCAGGTGCTCCTTTGCCATCTCAAGTAAGCCCATCTGTCAGCCCAATGAGTGTGCAAGCGAAAACCGCAAAGTGCGCGTGTTTCCCTGGGGCGAAACATTTGAACTCTCTGGAGGTTTGAACTGTCGGGGCCGGAGGCTGCCAAGTACGCCGACCTGTCACCGGGCTATAATCATCCCCGTCTCTGGCCCGAGGGGATTGCGCGCTCATGGGAATTACGTCCTCGTCTACAGTTTTGTATAGAGTTTGTATAAAAGAACAGGAGGTTTATCCGTTTTGTCCATTTCTTCTCTTTGTAAAATCAGTAACTTACGTGGAATCAATACCCACGTCCGGTTCAACTCCCACCGCCTCCACCATTTTAACTATCTAATTTTCAATAAGATAGAAGCAGGGCGCAAGAATTGTACCCAGTTTGTACACAGCGCCTTTGCCGATTTAACCGAAATTTCGACTGGCCTTACTTTCATGCCACTCCGCGGCGTCCTCTTTGGGCAGCCTCCAGAGAGGATGCATGAGCGATGACCATCTCTAAGTTTCTCGTCACCGTCTACGCCATTCCTCCTCTTGCCCCAAGCGGGCTGACCGGAATTTTCGCCGGTGTCCCCTGTCCCAAATGGCTCTACATCAATGACGATGGAAAGTATTCCCTACGCAGTATGCGATAGCTGCGCTTACGCAGCGCGATAGGAGCTGTTTCTCAAAAATCGTGGTGCGCTTGGAGATGATCTCGATCCGAAGTTTCTGAAAAAGATGACCGATGCAGTGGGCCTGTACCTCAACCCACCGCAACAAGCGATGGTACTCTGTGTCGACGAAAAGAGTCAGATTCAGGCTTTGGACCGTACTCAGCCTGGGTTACCGATCAAACCGGGGCGCTGCGGCACCATGACCCGTAATTACAAACGCAACGGCACGACCGCTCTGTTTGCCGCTCTGGAGACATTACAGGGCAAGATTATAGGCGAGTGCCCTGAGAGACACCGGCATCAGGAGTTTCTGAAATTCCTGCGCCGACTCGATACCGAGTTTCCCGGCGATGTCCTCCTGCATTTGATCATGGACAATTATGAGACCCACAAGCACGCCAAAGTGAAGGCGTGGCTGAAACGCCATTCGAAGCTGGCATGGTTCCCTCGCTTCGGGACAAAGGACCAATGATCGTTACCGACTGCCACATCCACATTCAGCCCTATGAAATGTTCAAGGCCGAGCCCATTGAGGTCATCAAAAAAGCCCGCCCCGGCGACTTTGAAGACATTCTGGAATACAGCCGTTCCCCCAAAGCACTGCTCAAATATATGGATTCTATCGGCGTGGAGCGCGCCGTACTGATCAATTACGTTGCTCCGGACGTCATGGGGATGACGGCGGAGGTGAATGAGTGGGAGGTAAATTACTGCCGGGAAAATCCGCGCCGTCTGCTTTCATGCGGAGGCGTGCATCCCCGGCACAGCCGTGACGTGCAGGCTGATATGGAACAACTGGTGCGCCTTGGCATCCGGCTGATCAAAATTCATCCGCCGCACCAGTTGCTCTTTGCCAATGATTACTCCAATGGAATGAAGGAACTCGCCACCATCTATGGCATGGCCGAGTCGCACGGCATTCCGGTCATGGTCCATACCGGAACCTCGATCTTTCCCAACGCGCGCAGCAAATATGGCGATCCTGTTTATCTGGACGATGTGGCCATTGATTTTCCCAAACTGAAAATTCTCATGGCCCATGGCGGACGCCCCATCTGGATGCAGACGGCGTTCTTTCTTTTGCGGCGGCATCCCAACATTTATTTCGATATCAGCGGCATTCCGCCCAAACTGCTGCTCAACTACTTTCCGCGTCTGGAAGAGATCGCCCACAAAACTCTGTTTGGCACCGACTGGCCGAGTCCGGGTGTGAGGGACATTGGGCAAAACAAAGATGAGTTTCTGGAGTTACCACTGCCCCAACAAGCAAAGGAACAGATTCTGAGCAGGACGGCCTTGGAGATTTGGCCGGATTAACCAGAAATATTTGCCACAGATTTACGCTGATGAACGCTGATCAATAGCAGCTTACACGGGCAAAAATATCTGCAACGGGCACTCGTCGCATTTGGCCTTGCTGCGGCAGTGCTGGTTGCCGGTGCGGACGATCAGGGCGTGCAACTCATTGTAATGCCGGGCCATTTCGCCTCGTTTCATGCGGCTCATGCGTGAGACCGGGTGCCTGGGTTCTGATCCGGGCCGCGGCACCCATAGCTCTTCCCTTCCCGCACTACCGGTTGCCTGCTCGATCAGCAGCCTGATTTCTTCATATTTGGCCTTTGGACCAATGATTTTGTGGCGCTCCAGTATTCTTCGCGTGTAGGCATCCACCACAAACACCGGATGATTGCCGGCGTAAAGCATAATGGAATCAGCCGTCTCCAGGCCTACACCGTTCAGGGCCAGCAATTCGGCGCGAAGCTTCTCCGTCGGCTGGCCAAACATTCGCTCGAGTGAACCGCCGTAGCTTTTATCGAGAAACCGGACAAACGTCTTCAGATTGTCGGCCTTCTGGCGGAAGTATCCCGAGGGCCGCACTAGTTGTTGTAGTTTCCGCAGTGGTATCTCGCGAATGCCTTGTACGCTCAGCGCCCGAGCGGCACGGAGCTGCGCCATAGCTTTTTCCACGTTGGTCCAGGCGGTGTTTTGGGTGAGATAGGCGCCCACCACCACTTCAAAGCGCGACTGCGCCGGCCACCAGTTTTGCGGTCCCCAACGAGCGAGGAGAGCACGATAATAAGCGATGATCCCGGACTGCGATGAAAAGCCAGGCGGGAGCGGCTGGACAATCTGGGAGTTGGATGCCTGAGTCATTTAAGTATCCCGGCCTGCCATTTACAGATGAATCAGGCACTTCCGCTTCACTTTGCCTGCCCATACTGCGCCTGCAGTTCGCAGGCTTCGCGGCAGGGCGGGCAATAATATTGGCCGTCTTCACAGAGCCGGACATCGTGCTGGCTCTGGCACAGCCAGCAGAATTTTTCGCACTCGCAGCGGCGCTCCGGCTGCTCGCAAATACCACAGGTATATTCTTTTGCCATGAGCGGAGATTACCGCGATTTCGCGGTTTGGGCAATGGAAGCTATGTATCTGGAGGGTGTTGATGAGTCTTAAATTATCTTTAACCGCATGAAACAGTTTTCAATGGCCGATCGCCTGTTAGCTGGACACGGAACCTTGCGATGTTCGGAATTTTTCCGATTGTGTGCCGTTCGTGGTTTTAGACCATTCAACTCTTTGATGTGCGCTATCCAGCAAGTCTTCGGAACAAATCCGAAGTGCTGCTTCACACATTGCTGTATTTCAGCGTAAGTAGTCATGGCCAAAACATTATAAACCCGCATCAACTGCGCTAGCTGTTAAATTATCGACTCACTTTTCGGAACCGTTGGACTTTCATTGACCCTGCAAAAACCGGGTGTTAATCTACAAGGTTTAACCCCGATATCGACGACGATCCTGTCGCCGGTTCAGTTCCTAAAACGAGGATAATCAGCTTTGTCTTCCACCGCAGACGGTATAACGCTACGCAAAACCGCGCTCAACGCTACGCATCGCCGGCTTGACGCCAAAATGGTTGATTTTGGCGGATGGGACATGCCGGTTGAGTATCCCGCAACCGGCGGGCTGATGAAGGAACATCTGGCCGTACGCACAGGCGTGGGCATTTTTGATGTCTCCCACATGGGGGACATTCACATTCGCGGCCCGCAGGCCCTCGACGCGGTGCAGTGGATCAGCATGAATGATGCTTCGAAGCTGCAGGAAGGCCAGGCCCACTACTCCGCGCTGCTGTATCCCGAGGGGACCTTCGTGGACGATGTGATCGTCCACAAGATGGGGCCAAACGATTATCTGCTGGTCATCAATGCCGGCACGCGGGAAAAGGATTACGAGTGGGTGCGCAAAAACGTAAACCGCTTCCGCTGCCACGCCGATGACGTAGGCGACTATTACACGCAGATCGCCATTCAGGGGCCAAAAGCCGAAGCCACGCTGCAGAAGCTGACCGATGTTCCGCTTGCGCAAATCAAAAACTACTGGTTCCGGCATGGAACGGTTTGCGGCCTGCCCAACACCCTGGTGGCGCGCACCGGTTACACGGCAGAAGATGGCTTTGAAATTTATGTCCCTTCGGACGTTCCGACCAGCGAGCGGGTGTGGAACGAAGTGATGGAGGCAGGCAAAGAGTTCGGTGTCATACCCTGCGGCCTGGGCGCACGCAACACCCTGCGGCTGGAAGGCAAGATGGCGCTCTATGGCCATGAGATTTCCGACACTATCAATGTGTGGGAGGCGGCGCTGGACCGCTACTGCAAGATGGAGAAGAGCGATTTCATCGGACGCGCGGCGCTTGAGAAAGCCAAAGCGTCCGGGCTCCAGCGGGTTCTCGTCAGCCTTGAGGCCGTAGACCGTGGCATTCCGCGCGATGGTTACAAGGTTTTTGACCGCGCGGACAAAGAAATTGGCTGTGTAACCAGCGGGTCTTATGCTCCCTTTTTGAAGAAGAGCATTGCTCTGGCCTATGTTCCGCCGGCGGAGTCAGAAATCGGCAACGAGGTTTTTGTGCAGGTCCGCAGCGAAAAAGTTAAGTGCAAAGTGGTCCCCACACCGTTTTACAAGCGGCCGAAAAAGCCGTAACCCTACAAAGGACGAAGCTGACTGATGCCATATCCAAAAGATTACAAATACACGAAAGAACATGAATGGATCCATGCCCAGGGCAACACTGCCACGGTGGGCATCACGGACCACGCGCAGGAATCACTGGGCGACATTGTGTTCGTGGAGTTGCCCAAAGTCGGGGCGCAAATCGAGGCGGGCAAGAGCTTTGGCACGGTCGAATCGGTTAAAGCCGTCTCCGAACTCTATGCGCCTGCTTCCGGCAAGGTGACCGCCGTGAATGAAGAGCTGAACCAATCGCCGGAAACCGTGAACAAAAACGCTCACGCAGCCTGGATCGTCAAGGTGGAGCTGAGCAATCCGAAAGAGCTGGATTCTCTGCTTACGGCAGAGCAGTACGAAGCCTATATCGCGGAAGAAAAATAACACCTAAAAAAGCAGAACAAAAATTCATGCGCTATTTACCCAAGTCTCCCGCCGACCGCGCGCAAATGCTGCGCGAAACCGGCAACAAGTCCATTGACGATCTGTTTGCGCCCATTCCGGCGCAGTACCGTCTGACGCGCGATCTGAAAGTGCCGCGGCAGATGGCGGAATCGGAGGTCATTGATTTTTTTCGCGACTGCGCGGATACCACCGCTGCCGGATACGCTATGTTTTTGGGCGCGGGCGCTTATCACCATTACCGCCCGGTGGTGATTGATTCGCTGATTTCACGCGGCGAGTTTCTGACCGCCTATACGCCGTACCAGCCGGAGATCTCGCAGGGAACGCTGCAGGCCATCTTTGAATTTCAAACCATGATTTGCGAGCTGACCGGCATGGAGGTGGCCAATGCGTCCATGTATGACGGCTCGACCGGCGCGGCCGAGGCGCTGATGATGGCGGTGCGCATCACGGGCCGCAGGGCTGGCGTGGTGGCGCGCAGTGTGCATCCGGAATACCGCGAAGTCATGCATACCTACACGCAGCACCAGGGACTGCCCATCAGTGAATTTGACTTTCTCGAAAATGGCCGCGTGGACATGGCGGATCTCGAAAAGAAGATCACGGACGATACCGCTTGCGTGATGATTCAGTCACCTAATTTTTTCGGCACCATTGAAGACGTGGCCGCGGTCGCGGATCTGGCGCATAAAAAAGGCGCGCTGCTGGTGGTTTCGATTGCGGAAGCCCTCTCCCTCGGTATTGTGAAGCCGCCGGTGGAAGCCGACATTATCTCGATGGAATCGCAGTCCTTTGGCGTGCCGCTCGGATTCGGCGGCCCTTATGCCGGCGTGCTGGCGACCAAAGAAAAATTTGTGCGGCAGATTCCTGGCCGTCTGGTGGGTGAAACCAAAGACAGCAGCGGCAAACGGGGATTCGTGCTCACGCTCTCCACGCGCGAACAGCATATCCGCCGGGAAAAGGCCACGTCCAACATCTGCACCAATCAGGCGCTCATCGCCACCATGGCGACCATCTATATGACGGTGTATGGCCGCGAAGGCATCAAGGAATTGGCGCAGCAAAATCTGGCCAAAGCCGCTTATGCGGCGCGGGAATTTGGAAAAAAAGAAAAAATTCTCTTTTCAGGCGCGCCGCGTTTTCATGAGTTCGTGGTGCAAACCAAAGAAGACCCGCATGAGATCAACAATCGTCTGCTCCAGAAGAAGACCATCGGCGGATACCCATTGAAGCGCTTCTATCCTGAACTGGGCAACGCAGCCCTGTGGTGCTGCACCGAGCTGAACACAAAAGAGCAGATTGACACGGCAGTGCAGGGGGTGGGCCAGTGAGCGACAACTACATTCGAAAAGCAATGCGCCACGTCAGCCAGAATGAAGACCTGATCTTTGAACGCTCGTCTCCGGGTAAAAAAGGTTACCGGCTTCCGCCGCTGGATGTACCAGAGGTGGATTACAAGCAAGCCCTGGGCGAAGCCGCGCGTACGGACCTGGGCAATATGCCGGAAGTGAGCGAGATGGAGATCATTCGCCACTTCACTCGCCTTTCAACGTGGAATTACGCCATTGATCTGGGAATGTATCCGCTTGGCTCCTGCACCATGAAGTACAACGCGCGCGTGAATGAGGTTGTGGCGAGGCTGCAGGGACTGGCGGAAGCCCATCCGTGGCAGCCGGAAAAAGTCTCACAGGGCGCGTTGCGGGTAATGAAGACGCTCTCCGATTGCCTGCTCGATATCACCGGCATGGATGCGATCACGCTGCAACCGGCGGCTGGCGCGCACGGCGAGATGGCGGGAATTCTGCTGATCCATGCCAGCCTTCAGGCGAAGGGCAATCCGCGCAGAAAGATTTTGATTCCGGATTCAGCGCATGGCACCAATCCCGCCACTGCGGCGATTTGCGGCTATGCGGTCGAGAACCTTAAATCCAATGATCGGGGCATGGTGGACATCAGCGCTCTGGCCGCGCAGATGAATGAAGACATTGCCGGGCTGATGCTGACCAATCCCAACACCCTGGGCATTTTTGAGCAGGAGATCGCGAAGATCGCCGACATCCTTCATCAAAAAGGCGGTTTGCTCTATATGGATGGCGCCAACATGAATGCGCTGGTGGGCAAGACGCGTCCCGGCGATTTCGGCGTGGACGTGATGCACCTGAACCTGCACAAGACGTTCTCCACGCCGCACGGTGGCGGCGGGCCGGGGTCAGGCCCGGTGGCCTGCAAGAAAGAGCTGGAACCATTTCTGCCCAAACCGGTTGTGGTGCAGCGGACAGACGGCACGCTGGGCTTTGATTATGATCGCCCGCAGTCCGTGGGCCGGGTGCGCATGTTCTATGGCAACTTCGGTATGCATGTGCGCGCCCTGGCGTACATCCTGGCCAATGGTCCGGACGGCCTGCGCCAGACTACGGAAGATGCCGTGCTCAACGCCAACTACATCCGCAAAAAGCTGGAAGGCGTGTATGAGCTGCCGTATAAGAGTGCGTCCATGCATGAAGTGGTCTTCAGCGACGATCTGCAGGCGCAAAAGGGCGTAAAGACAGGCGACATCGCCAAGCGCCTGATCGATTACGGATTCCATCCCTACACCGTGTCGTTTCCTCTGGTGGTCCATGGCGCGCTGATGATCGAGCCCACGGAGAGCGAGTCGCTCGAAGAACTCGATCTGTTGATCGATGCCATGAAGTCCATTGCTCGCGAAGTGGACGAAGACCCGGAACTCGTGAAGACGGCGCCGCACAGCACCCGCGTTTCAAGGCTGGATGAAACGGCGGCGGCAAGAAAGCCTGTTCTGCGGTGGAAACCAGCGCAGGCGAAATCAGCAGGCCAGTAACAGAATCCAGAGCAGTTGTTCTTATACAAGAAGGCCCATACAGGAATGTCTGGGCCTTTTATGTTTGGGCGTGGCTATAAACTCTGTGGTTACAAACTTTAACGAAACATTTCTTCAACTTTTTCTTTAAACCAGTCCCAGCCGTTCAGCTGGCGGCGGGGAGGCGTCGCGGAGAAGTTGCGCAGGTGCTCGACCTGGTGGAAATCCAGAGGCACTTCAAAGAGAGCGGGGTCGAGCGGCCCTGAATACAGCTCTACTACCTCCGAACCCCAGCTAGAAGTCACTGTCCTGGGCCGGTCGTGTTCCTTCACATCGCTTTGCAGGGTAGTTGTAACCTTCACCGGAAAGCCGGGATCAAGTCCAGCATGATGAACCTCGATTTTATCCACCTTGTTGAGGCAGTTCCCTGCCGACAATATGGACGTAACCACCACGCCATCATTCTTCTTTTTTGGCTGGCGCCACTCTGGCAGGACTGCCATATCCACGTACCAGCCATCGGTCTGGCTTTCAGAATTGGCGGAGCAGGCGCCTGGGCTGGCGATTCGGCGTTCTTTCGTAATGATGTGCCGGGCAGGGCGGCCGAAGATTTCGCGGCGCTCTCCAGTGTCCACGGAATCAATCCAGATTTGCAGCGTACCGCCCGATTCAGCCGCCGTCCGTGAATGTGCATTGAGCGCGCTGCCGTGCGAGTCTGTCTCCCAGGTCACATATTCATGGGCCTGAAGGTCGAGCACAAAGACGCGCTGCCGCTCGCCGCCCTGAATAATACTGGCCATTCCCGATTCAGGCTTGTCTGGCAGGGCCAGCCATTCGGTGCGAAGCCGATTTTCAGTGATGTACTCGGTGCGGATATCGGGGAGTCCGCCCGTCACCTGCCGCGTAACGATCTTTACACCATGGACGGCGGGACTGGGGAATGCCAGTGTGAGGAGCAACGCGACCAGGATGCCGGGTGTCATATTCTTTCCCTTTTTCCTTAAAAGGTGAATATGCCGATCTATTGTACATGCCTCCGGTCAAGTCTGCATTAACTTCTCAGAAAGCCTGTGATAGTTAATCCTGTGAAGCCCGCAATTTTCGCAGCGCGGCATCCAGTGCCTCCATGGCCAGATGGCTGGCGTGAATGGAGGCATTCGGCAGGCCGCCCAGGGCATCCACCAGCTGCTCCCGCGTCAAAGCTTCAGCCTCGGCCAGCGGTTTTCCCTGGATCAACTCAGTCAGGCACGATCCGGCAGCGATGGCCGCTACGCATCCGCGCACACGGTATCGAACCTGATCAATTCGTCCATCAGAGAGGGTGACAGCCAGGGTCATGATATCGCCACAGGCGGGATTTTCCATGCGCACTTCAGCATCGGCCTCGCGCAAATCGCCTGTGTTGCGCGGGTTCTGGAAATGGTCGAGCACCGTCCCGGAGTAACTCACGTTCATCCTCCGCCTGACTCAGTATGCCTGAGAACCCGAAAAAGGTTAAACTGGCGCGCTCGTCCGTTCCAGAGTGGACTGGGTGTCCGCTTTATAATCGCAGGGATGACTCCGGACCACCGCCCACAACGAATCGCCTCGCTGCAGCCGAGCATAAGTATTACTCTGCGCGACCTTGGCATGATCCACCGGCTTGCCGCATGTACGAAGTACTGCGTGGAAGCCTGCCCGGAAATTGCACAGCTCGATTGCGCGGTGATTGAAGATTCATGGACGGCAAAGGCGGAAGAGATTTTGGCAGCCAGGCCCGATTTGGTGATCGCCTCGGTCCCCTACCGGATTGAGTCCCTCACGGAGATCATGAAGTGCGGCATTCCATTTGTGGGACTGGCGCCGAAATCCCTGGCCGATGTATATGCGGACATCACGATGATTGCCGGCCTGGTTGGGGCAAGCGAGCGTGGAGTGGCACTCATCCAGAGGATCAAGGATGAGATTGAATCCGTACGCGAACAGACGGCCAGAATATCCAGACCTCTGGTGTACTGCGAAGAATGGGGCAAGCCGCTGATCTTTTCCCAAAGCTGGGTGGCGGAGATGGTGGAAGCAGCAGGCGGACGCTTTTTAGGCGAACCAGGAAAGCAGACTACGGCCGATGCCGTGCTGGTCGCGGCCCCGGATGTGATGATCGCCGCGTGGTGCGGCGCGGGCGACCGCGTGCCGATCGAAAAGACCATGGCCCGCCGCGGATGGCAACAGACTAAAATGGCCCGGGAACGCCGTGTCTACTGTATTCAGGATGAAATGCTGAACACACCGGCCAGCAATTTACTGGAAGGCTTGCACGCGCTGGCGGCGGCCATTCATCCGGAGATTTTTGGCGAGGCGAAGGGGCTGCGCAGGCTGGAGCCGCAAAGTTCCGAGCCTGGTGAAGCATTGCTCTCAGTATTAAGCAATAAATCTCTCCCATAAACCCTGTAAGATTACAGATGCTCCTTGCTTCGCCCGAAACGAAAGCAGGGCTGCGCTCGACCACAGGGACACTATGAAGCTCGTTGTAGCCGCACTCATCGTCAAAGATGGCAAAATCCTGATCTGCCAGCGTACCCGGCACCAGCCGATGCCGCTTAAATGGGAATTTCCTGGCGGCAAGGTTGAACTGAACGAGCAGCCCGTGGATGCGCTGGTGCGCGAACTGGATGAAGAGCTGGGCATCCGGGCAAGGATTGGCCCGCAGGCGGCTGTGGTTCGGCACAATTATGGCAATGGCACGGCGGTAGAGCTGCGCTTTTACTGGGTAGAACAGTATGAAAGCGAAATCGAGAACCGTATTTTTCACGACGTACGCTGGGTGAATCCCGGCGAGTTGCCGAGCTACAACTTTCTGGAAGCGGACATTACTCTGGTAAAAGACCTGGCGCAGGGAAAAATTTGGCTCACTGGCCAAACACCATCCAGAACCCAGTCAGGACAATCAGGATTGCAGCAGTGATCCAGGCAATCCAGTTGAAGATTCGCCCATTCACGTACTTGCCCATGAGGCGAGGTTTGTTGATCAGCAGCAGCATATAAACAAGAACGGGCGGAAGAAGCACGCCATTCAGCACCTGAGAAAGCACGGAAACCTTGACCAGCAACCTGTCAGGAATAAACAGCACCGCAGTCGCGCCAGCCCCCACCAGCACGGTATAAAGCCAATAAAAGACCGGGGCTTCGCTGAATTTTCTGTCAAGACCGGACTCAAATCCCAGACCTTCGCACACGGTGTACGCGGTTGAAAGCGGCAGAATCGACGCGGCAAAAAGTGACGCGTTGAACAATCCTGCTCCGAACAGAAGGAAGGCATAATGCCCTGCCAATGGCTTGAGTGCAAGCGCCGCATCGGCAGCGTCACTGATGTCGCGCTTCCCTGCGGCATACAGCGTGGCCGCACAGGCGACAATGATAAACCAGGCGACTACATCCGTAAAGATACAGCCCAGAACCACGTCGATACGCGATGTCTTGTAGTCACGCGCGGTGACTCCCTTCTCCACCACGGAGGACTGCAGATAGAACTGCATCCAGGGTGCAATGGTGGTGCCAATGGTGCCAATGAGCAGGTAAATGTAGCCTTTATCGCGAAAGGTCCGCATGGGCGGGGGCACAACCGTGGCGTGAAGAGCGCTGGTCCAGTGCGGCCCGGCCAGCACGCCGGCAACAATGTAACAAATGTAAAAGAACGAAGCCCCGAGAAAGACCTTCTCCACCGATTTGTAGTTGCCCTTCGTGACCAGCAGCCAGACAAAGATGGCAGCCAGCGGCACACTCAGGTATTTGGAGACATGGAAGAGATGCATGCTGGTGGCAATGCCAATGAATTCCGCCACCACATTCATGAGATTGATGGCGATCAGCATGACCATCATGAAAAAGGTGGTGCGCAGACCATATTCTTCGCGAATCAGATCGCTGAGGCCCTTGCCGGTGACCGCGCCCATGCGCGCACACATCTCCTGGATGACGATCAGCGCCAGGGTTATGGGAATCAGGCTCCAGAGGAGTGCGTGCTGAAACTGCGCGCCGGCAATGGAGTAGGTATAGATGCCGCCGGCATCATTGTCGACATTCGCCGTTATAAATCCCGGACCCACTACCGCGAAAATGAGCAGGATCCGGGTTTTCCAGCTTTTGAGCCATCTCATTGGACACGCACATACAGTATTTCAGCCTGACTTTTGCAGAATAAATGAGAACAGGAAGGAAGGACAACAGCTGCCGGAGAGAATTTCATCAAGGCACAAGAAAGCCCCCGCATTTTCGTTTGAGAAGGCGGGGGCCGCAGGTTTAGAAGACCAGTTTCGCGCCGACCTGAAGCTGCCTGGGATTGAAGGTAGTACGCGGTACACCCACCTGCCCGCTGGCTCCGGTGATGCCATCACCAAAGTGCTGCGGTTGCGGGCCTATGAGATCGGGCGCGCCATAGACTGAAAACACTTCATCCACGTTCACCCGGTTGAAAAGATTGAATGCATCCAGCGAGAGGTTCAACTTGGCGCGCTCATTTAAGCGGATCGCGCGTGTCAGGCGGAGATCGACTGTTTCGAGGTTGTCGCCACGGTAGGTGTTGCGTCCGAGGGTGCCAACGCGGTTGGCCACCGGATTGCCGCTGTTGTTGGCATCAAAGCCGGCAAACAGGGTGAAAGGACGGGCCGACTGCAGGGTAACAATGCTGCTGAGTTGAAAATTGCGCAGCAGCTTCCACTCCTGGGGCGCGTCCGCAACAAAGTTGGCCACAAAGCGGTGCCGCGCATCCTGATTGGAGTTGGCGCGCTCCAGATTTCTCTGCGCGTTCGATTCCGGCGTGCTCACGAAAGTCACGAATGTGCCGTCGTCGAGCGTATGGGAGAGCGTGTAGTTCGCGTTGAGCGAGAAGTATTTTCCCGCCTTTTCGGTCACCTGAAGAGTCAGGCCATGGTACACGGAGTTTCCTGTGGAATCGGTGAAGTAGAAGATGCCGTTGGTCCCCGGAGATCCGCCCGGAGGCGCGGGAATCCTGGGATCGAGGATGGCAAAGTTGTAGATGTCTTTATTCGTTCCTGTTTCTTTGCCGATGGGCGGCCCCACATTCAAATCAATGGGGCGTACGAGGTGATGACCGGCGACGAACAAATAGCCTGCGCCCACGGTGAGCCCCTGTGCGATTTCGCGGTCAATCTCGAGACTTGCCTGCTCGGAGTAGGGTGCCTGAAGGTGGCGATCCACCAGTGTTCCACCCTGGGCAAAGAGTGAGTTGTTGGGGAAAGAGCCATTGTTGATCAGGTTCTCGAAGGCGGCACTCAACAGAGGCGGAGGCACGGTTCCCGGCGGCAGGGGCGCTCCCGGAGGCGGCGTTGGACATCCTTGAAGCACGCAGGGCGTGGGCAGAAACAGGCTGTTCAGGGTCCATTGCCCGGTTATCTGATTGTTATTCATGGGCAGCCCGGGAATCACCGGGGGCCGCTGCTGTGAGGGCACAAAGAAGAAAGTCAGGTTGTACTTGTCATCGAAGAGCCCATACCCGGCGCGGACAACGGTCTTTGAATCAGGCGCCCAGGCCAGGCCCACGCGAGGCTGAATCTCATTGCGATAGGGATCCACAAAGAAGCCCAGGCCTGTCTCCCAGTCATAACGCAGGCCATAGTTGAGTGTGAGCTTAGGAGTAATTTTCCACTGGTCCTGCGCGAAGAACCCGAAATAGCTGTGGTTGAGGCGAAATGAGAAATCGCCGATCGTCGAGGGCTGGAAGGCATTGGCCCATGTAGTCGGCAGGCTGGGTGCAGCGGTTGCCGGATTATAAGGGCCTGTGCCGATGGGCGATCCCCAGAAGAAGGCCGCAATGCAGGGCGCTACCAGACCAACCAGCGGTGGGGCACAGGGCGTGCTGCCCCAGTTGGATTTGCCAGAGACGAGGAAATCACCCAGGCTGGGAAAGATGACGCGCGCGGGAGTAAATCCGGGATTGATCACGAAGTTCTGGATGTAATTGCTTTCAAACCCGAATCTCGTATAGTGATTGCCCCGGATAATGGAAAAAGTATCGGTGAACTGCGTGCGCTTTTCGTCATAACGGTCAAAGGCTCCGAAGTTATGGCCCAGGAGCAGCAGATTCGGAATGTCCAGATTGGGCTGGCCGGTCACGCCAGGAAAGCCATAATTGCGCTGTGCCCATTGCAGCAGCACGTCGTTCACGTTCTTTGAGCTGAGCTGCGAGGACCAGGTACCCACGAGCGCCTGATCGCGCAAAATGCCGTTGCGTGCGCTGCTGGGCGCGCCAACGCCGCCGCCATCCAGAGTTTCCCCCACCAGCATGTTGAGGTCGGTGCCCTTTTGAATGGAATATCGCGCTGAAACACGGTTCTTTTCGTTCAGCTGATAATCGAGTTTGGCAAAACCATTATCGACGTCAGCCGTCTTGAGCAGATTCAGATTTTCCGGTGCGATGCCATAACTCGTCTTCACTGCATTGATGGCCGCGAGGTTGGAAACCAGAAGGGCCGGATAGGTGGGCGATTGCGCCCGCCGCTGCCCTTCGTAATTCAGGAAAAAGAAAAGTTTGTCTTTTTGGATGGGGCCGCCCAGCGTGGCCCCAAACTGGTTCTGGCGAAAAGTGTCAAAACCTGGCTGAGTCAAAATCGATTTGGCATTGAAAATATTATTTTGCAGATAATCGTAGATTGAGCCGTGCAGGTCATTGGAGCCGGATTTGGTCACTATGTTCACGATGCCGCCCAGCGCCCGGCCGTATTCCGCGCCAAAACTGTTATTGACCACGCGAAATTCGCTCACCGCTTCCTGCGATGGCGTGGCGCGCTGCGATCCGGTGGCCGTATTGATGTTGTCGGCGCCATCCACGGTCACGCTGTTGCTCAGATCGCGCTGACCGCCAAAGGAGATGCGGGTCACGGTGGGATCGGTAAAGGTCGATTGCAGGCCAATTCTGCCGGTGGTGACGCCAGGGGTAAGCAGCGCGAAATCAGTAAACAGGCGTCCGCTGATGGGCAGCGCCTGGATTTGCTCGGCCGCAATCACGTTGCTGACCTCGGTACGCGAAGGCTCAATGACCGGAATATCTGTCTTCACCTCTACGGTTTCGATGGCCTCGGCAAGTTTGAGGTTCACGTCCAGAGTTGCAATTTGGGCCACACGAAGGGTAATCACCTGCACATATTTGCCAAAGCCGGAAGCAGTCACAGTTAGTTCGTAACTGCCCGGCGGCACATTCGTAAGCAGATAGTAGCCCTGCTGATTCGAGATCGCGCTGTACACCAGGTTGGTATCCACGGAGCGCAGGGTTACATCGCCCTTCGCAAGAACGCTGCCGCTCGGATCTTTAACAATGCCATTCAACTGGGCCTGGCCAGCAACCTGTGCCAGCACAGACTGGTTCCACGGCATCATAAGCATGGTGAACAAAAGAACAACGGCTGAGACTATACGCCTGGTCATAGAACTCCTCCCCCGGTACTGCCTGGATCATTGATTACTAACTTTTCTCTCGCGCGAAATACAAACAATCTTAAAACTCACCGGACATTAGCCTGCCTTACTGTATGTGTCAAGGTAAATTTATTAGGGGTTTCATGGAAAAGTCGACAATACAAGGGACACTATGCAGGTAACAGGAAAACAGAAATGGATGGAATCAGATGCGGGAACGGAGGAGACTGATCACATCATCAGCGGTGATTACGCCGGTCAGCCGCTGATTTTCGTCCACTACGGGCAAGGTAAGCAGGTTGTACTTGTCAAAGAGTTCGGCCACCTCTTTTTCGCTGGCGCCAGCTTCGCAGTAGACCACATGTGCCGGGGCAAGAGTGGAAAGTTTTGTGGCGGGCGGAGCCATAACCAGCGCGACTACGGGAATGGAGCCCACCAGGACTTCACTGGAATCCACCAGATAAATATTGCTGACGATTTCGATATCGCCCTCGTAGATCTGAAGGTGTTCGATGGCATCGGCGACGGTCTTGTCCGGAGGCAGGGCGATGTAGTCGGTAGTCATGTGGCCGGCGGCGGTGTTTTCCTGGAAAGCCAGCAGTTCGGCCACTTCCTGGCGCTCTTCCGGCTCCATCTCTTCGAGGATCTCCTCGGATGTTGCAGCGGGCAGATCACCGAGCAGGTTGGCGGCGGCATCGGGGTCCATTTCTTCCACGATGTTGGCGGCCTTGTCGGAATCAATGGAACTCATGAGTTCGACCTGCAATTTGGGGTTGATCTCTTCGAGGGCCTCGGCGGCAACCCCCTCATCCAGCGAGCCAAAGACGGCTTCTCGCTCGGCTGGGGCCAAATCTTCGAGAATGTCGGCAATGTCAGCGGGGTGAAGCCTGGACAGGCGTTCATACTCGAGCTTCAGATGGACGCGGCGGGCGGGATCGGTTTCGATCAGATCCACGGCTTCCCAGGGGATGGAGCGCGCGGGCATGCGACTGGCCAGGGCTTCCACGGCATAGCGGGGAGCCAGGCCCTTCAGTAGGCGGCGAGTGGCGCCACGCAGGCCGATATCGACCCCGCCGACCCGGAGTTTGATGGAGCCGTTGGTGCGCTCAGGGTGGAGGTCCACGTCATTGACGCGGACCACTTTACGCCCGGAAACGTCGATAATCTGCTGGTCAAGCAGGTCGCGCTCCAGCAGCAGCAGGCCCTCCGAGCTGACGAGAGGCGGCCAGTCCCCGAGCTTGCCGCGAACAGAGACAACTCTCTCGGCAATAGCGATGACGCTGGCTGCGGGGAGAAGACGGTCGCCGTCAAAAGTCTTGACGATCAGGTCGGAGACACGCGCGGCATCCATGCGGGGAGAGATCACCACCTCACGTACGTGACCGGCCAATATCCCGGCATCGTCGCGTACGGAGGCCCCCAGCAGGCTCGAAAGTGCAATGTCTGCAACCATAAGGTACTTATTCGCAGAATACCGGATGCGCTTTTTTGTTGCCAGAGTATTCGAGTTAATTTTTGCCGCAGCAGGTAAACTATTAAAGTGTATGCTGCCGGAAGGGAAAAAATCGGGGTCTTTCCGCGTGCAGCGTATTCTGTTACCGAAGGAAGTGGCAGGGCAGCTCAGGCTGTGGGACCAGAAGAGGTTTGACATTTCCGCGCTCACCCGGCAAACTACGGACTTCGCCCAGCCGCTAACATGCGCCCCTATATTATTGGACAGCCTGGCAAAGTCCAGGCACACACTGTGAACAGCCGCTTGAACAACAAACGGGTTTCATACTCGCTGAGCTCGACACTGGAAAGTGTCAATACGGCGGAGCAGAAAGCCTTTGAAATCGCCGGAAAAGCGGGTTTTTCCGAGGACGAGCAGTATCACATCAGCATGGCGGTACGGGAAGCGGCTGTGAATGCTGTGCTGCACGGCAACGCTTACGATCCCGGCAAGACTTTCATGGTGGCGTATGAGACGACCATGGACTCACTGATCATTACCATCACCGACCAGGGCAGCGGACTCGATCCCGGCATTATTCCCGACCCGCTGGCGCCTGACAACCTGATGAAGCAGACCGGCCGAGGCATTTTTCTGATCCGTTCCTTCATGGATGAAGTAAAGATCCGAAACATGGAGCCGGGCGCGGAGATCACGTTAATCAAATACACAGGCCGCAAGGCCGCAAACGCCAGGGAGGAAGCAAAGTGACAATGAAAGCAAGCAACCGGCAGATTGACGGAATCACCATCGTCGATCTGAGTGGCCGTATCACCCTTGGAGAAGGCAGCGTGGTACTGCGCGATACCATCCGCGACCTGGTCAGCAAAGGCAAAACCAAAATTCTGCTGAATCTTGCCGACGTAACTTATATTGACAGCTCGGGCATCGGCGAACTGGTGAGCGCTTACACTACCCTGCGCAATCAGGGCGGCGAACTCAAACTGCTCAGCCTAACCAAGAAAGTCCACGATCTGCTGCAAATCACGAAGCTGTATACCGTGTTTGATATCAAGGACGAAGAAGCCGCGGCCGTCCAGTCATTTAAATAAAACAATAGTCGAGGGCGGGCGGGAACGCCTGCCTTGCGAGGTACGTTCATGCCCAGAATCTCCCGTCTGGACCGCTCTGCTGCAGAGGAAGCGGTCCACCCTGTTTACGATCATTACATGAAGGTACGCGGCAATGTACCCAACATGATGCGCAGTCTGGCGCATCGTCCGGAGATTCTGCGCACCCTCAACGACCACTTCCGGGCCGTGCTCGAAACCGGCACCGTTCCGATGAAATTGAAAGAGCTGTTGATTGTCCGCACCAGCCAGCTCAATAGTTGCGAGTATTGACTGGCCTCGCACACCGTCCTGGCAGGGCGGTTAGGCTGGACCGGCGAACAGATTCAGGATTTGGCAAACTTCGAGCAGCGCGAGGATTTCACCGCCAAAGAGAAAGCCGCACTGCGGCTGGCGGAGAGCGTGACTCGCGACGCGCACTCGGTGGACGATGCACTGTGGAACGAGCTTCGCCAATATTTTGATGAAGGCGAAATGGTCGAGCTGCTCTGCGCCATTGGGCTTTTCAACTACTTCAACCGCTTCAACGACGCACTCGCGATGGAACCCACCAAATAAATCTGTTTTCTATCCTCTCGTCGCAGCCATTTTCGGAGCAAAGCGGGCGCCATACAGGAAGATAACTCCGGAAATGGCCGCAGCCAAAAAGGCGATCCAGAACCCGAATTGCAGATTGGTGCGGTCTGAAATCGCGCCGATGATGTACGGAGATGATGCGTCGCCCAGCAGATGAATCACGAACATGTTGACCGCCAGAGCGGTGGAGCGAATGCCGGAGTCCACGGAATTCACCACGGCAGCATTCGACGGACTGGTAACAATCAGCAGGAAGAAGACCGCGACAAAGATCAGAGGAAACATGGCTGCTCCGGTCACATAGATCGCCAGCACCATGAATGGCACGGCGATAAGCATGTTTATACCGGAAAAGGTGTAATAAGCGCCTGAGCTGCGTTGGAGCATTCTGTCGCCCAGCCAGCCGCCGATCAACGTAGCCACAATGCCATTCACTCCGGCGATCAGCCCAAAGATCAATCCAGCGCGGGCCACATCGAGTCCTCTCATGCGGTGAAGAAAGGTCGGAAACCAGACCTGCAGCCCGCCAGCAGCAAAGGTATATGCGGCCATGCCAAGGTTCGCAAAAACGAATGCCTTGTTGCGCAACAACCCCAGGACGGTAGAGCGCTCCAGCGACGACGCAGCTTCCGACTGGCCGCGCTGAGGTTCGGGCAAAAACCATAACATGAGCGCCAGTAAAAAGCCCGGAATGCCGGCGATCATAAAGGGCATACGCCAGCCAAACTGCTGCCCCAGCGCCCCGCCCAGGGCAATGCCCAGAGCGCTGCCCAGAGGAAGGCCAAGATAGAAAATGGAGAGCATGCGTCCGCGACGCTCGATGGGAAACGAATCGGCAATCAGCGCCGGCGCAACGGCGGCATAGCTCGCTTCGCCAATACCGACGATGGTGTGCCGGAACAAAAGCTGGTGGTAGTCGCGCACCAGCCAGGTAAGAAAGGTGAAGCCGCTCCAGACCAGAATGCCCGGAACAATGATGTACCGGCGCGGATAGCGATCGGCCAGCCAGCCAATCAGCGGCCCGGCAAACATGTAGGAAAGAAAAAAGGCCGTCGTCAGCATTCCGATCTGCGCGTCGCTCAGGTGAAACTCCTCTTTCACCAGCGGCTGGACCGGAATAAGCACATTGCGATCAATGTAGTTGACAATGTTCAGCCCGGTCAGCACCACAAGCATGAGGCGCGGATATAGTTTGGGCTGCATGGACAAAAGAAATTATACGCAACACGTCCTTCCAGCCCACCACATAAAACTGCTTGTTTTAGGAAGAATGAACACATATACTTGGGCGCAATTTCCATTCCCAAAGATGTATCTGCAATGCAGTAGCTTTTCCCGGCGGGAGTGCGACTGCGCCATGAATTTGAATCGCGGATATGTATGACTGTCACAAATCACAGTAAGGAAGTGAACGATGACTCTCAGAAACTCTATCAAAGCAATTTTCATGCTGACACTCTCTTTGCCGCTATCCCTGTTGCAGGCACAGGATAGCCAGACAGCTGCCCAACCATCCCAGATAGCCACACCGGCTGCGCCTATTCTAAGTGTTGATTGTGTCATCTCCATTTCGCTTGACAACAGCCAGATCAAGAATGTCTGCACAACACAAAATGAGCGGAAACTGGGTGAATACATCAGGCTGCATGTCGCCAATCTCTCAGACTGGATCAAGGCCGGCAATTCGCCCTGGAACCTGATTCTTTTTCTGAACGAACGGCCAATAAAAGCACTGCATCCGATCGCAGTGGACCAGGATTCGGGATACCTCGACTTCCATCTTCAGCGCAGTGGGGACAACGTCCCCGTTTGGAATGAGGTAATGGAGCATGAAAAAAGCTGGAAGTTGGGCGAAGTTTCGCGTATTTTGCGGGCCAGCGCAGGAATGGACAATAGTGTAGCCGTACCGAGCCATGCCAGCTTCAAAATGATCTTTTTACCCCGTCTGGAGTTCCTGTTCATCGCCGGGTTTGCGATTTTCAGCCTGGGCGTGCTGATTGTTCTGGCACGCAGGACTACCCTGCTCAAGGATTCCGGCAACAGCCCCTATAGTCTCTCTCGCACGCAAATGGCAGTATGGACATGGCTGGTCATCAATGCCTATTTGTTTCTTTACGCCATGACTCACGATCCCGGGGTTGATATTCCTGTTTCCATGCTTGGGCTTCTGGGCATCAGCGCCACAACCTACCTTGCGGCTGCGATGGTGGACCGCAGTTCCCCTGACACTGCTTCGGAGCCGTCCCGTGGTTTTATTCATGACATTGCAGGTGGCTCCAGCGTTTCCCTGCACCGGCTGCAAATGATCGGCTGGACTTTGGTCCTCTCCCTGGCGTTCATTACGCAGGTGCTCAACAAGATGTCGATTCCGGACTTTAATCCGACCCTGCTGGGTCTGATGGGACTAAGCGCCGGAACTTACATTGGATTCAAATTTCCGGAAAACCAGCAGGGCCCCCAGGCCGAAGTGGCAACGAAGGCGGCAGCAGCGACGGCGGGTGGACAACCGTAGCGTAAAGATACTCCGCGCTGTACTCAGGCAGCACTGCGATACACTAACTTTCGTATCGTTCGCACTGAACCGAATACGCGAGAAGCGAAATGGCCGAAACCGTAGTTGAAACCGTGGCCCTGCGCCGCACCTTTGCTGGTCTGGTGGCTGTAGACGGCCTGAATCTGAGAGTCGAGCGGCAGCAGTTTTATGGCTTTCTCGGACCCAATGGAGCGGGCAAGTCCACCACCATCAAAATGCTCACCGGCCTGCTTCGCCCCACCAGCGGAGAGATTCGTATTCTGGGCATGGACCTGGCGCAAAACAGCGTGGCGGTGAAGAGCCGCATTGGAGTGGTGCCGGAAGGCCTGGCGCTGTTTGAACGGCTCACCGGCGCACAGCTTTTGAACTTTGTGGGACGCATGTATGGACTGGACCGCGACATGGCCGCGGAGCGGACCTCGGAACTGCTGGAGTTCATGGATCTGAAAGATTCAGCGGACAAGCTGGTGGCCGATTACTCGCACGGCATGAAGAAGAAAACCGCACTAGCCGCAGCGGTGATTCACGGACCAGCGGTCCTTTTTCTCGACGAGCCTTTTGAAGGCATGGATGCCGTTGCCGCTACCACGCTGAAGCGGTTGCTGCAGCGCTTTATCTCCCATGGCGGAACTATTTTTCTTACCTCGCACGTGCTGGAAGTAGTGGAGCGGCTGTGTACGCACATCGGCATCGTCCGCCAGGGACGCCTGGTAGCATCGGGATCGCTCGAAGATCTGCGCGCCGGCGTGCGCCTGGCCGGAGATGAGCAGGCTACTCTGACTCTGGAAGAAATTTTTCTTCAGGTTGTGGGCGGAAGAAAACAGGATGCGGAGGTGCTCTCCTGGCTGTGACTGGCCACTTTAGTCTTCTGCTTTGGCTGCGCTGGCACATTTTTGTGAATTCTCTGCGCTCGCGCACAAAACAGGCAGAGCTGATGATGGGAGTTCTCGGCTACGGGATAGTGGCCATGGCAGTTCTGGGCTCCAGCTTCGGGTTTTTCTTTGCCACATACACCGTGTTGAGCGAAGGCCGGACTTACATTCTTGAAATTCTGCTGTGGGTGGTCTTTCTCGCCTGGCAGTTGATTCCGGTGCTGTTTGAGGGATATTCACCCGGACTGAACTTTCGCGAAGTTGCGCGTTATCCAGTCTCTTTCCCGCTGTATGTTCTGCTCAATGCGGTGTATGGCCTCTTCGATCCGGCAGCCATTGCCAGCCTGTTTTGGCTGTTCAGCATCTGGCTGGCTGTTGCGATCGCACGTCCATCGTGGGCGCCGTGGGCTGCATTTCTGTTTGTGGTGTTCGCGGTCCTGAACCTGCTTTGCAACCGGATCGTAGTGGGAGTGTTCGAACGCTTCCAAAGCACGCGCCGTGGTCGGGAAATGGTAGCGGCCGCGCTGCTGCTCCTCATGCTGCTGCCACAGATGTTCAATCTTGCCGTAAACGGCTGGATCCGAGTACATCGCTTCCATCCGCCGCAGTGGATCTGGGGCGCTTTCGCCATGCTGCGCCGCTTCGCTCCGCCCGGACTGATAGTACAGTCAATGGAGCCATGGAGCGCCAGTGCTCTGCTGTGTCTGGCTTTGCTGCTGATGTATCCGATTTTGGCTGCGCTTCTGCAGTTTCGGCAGTTGCGCCGCGTTTACTCTGGAGAAATCTACGCCGAAAGTTTCCGCGTCAACCGGGAGCTGAAGATTCGGCCGGGCTGGCGATTTTTAGGCATGGACGAATCTACCAGCGCTATCTTCGAAAAGGAACTGCGCTACCTGCGGCAAAGCTCGCGGTTGCTGATAACGCTGGCTTATCCTCTGGTCCTGTTCGCATTCATGCTTCTGGGCGGACCGGGCAAAAGAGGTTTTTCTTTTGCCGGCGGAAGCAACCTGCTGGGATTTTTTGCCGCCGTTCTTGCCCTCTCTATCGCAAATCTGGCGTACAACATTTTCGGAATGGATCGCGACGGCTTTGGACGCTGGCTGCTCTCTCCGCTGCCGATCAAGCGAGTGATGCGAATTAAGAATCTCGCTCACGCCGCGCTCATCTCGGCAATCTATGCTGCCGGGGCCATCGCCATGGCAATGGTGCGGGGCGTACCGGCCGAGACGCTCGTGGCCGTCACCGCGGGCTTTTTTTGCGTGCTTATTCTTCAGCTTGCGGTGGGTAATGTGGTATCGGTTTACTGGCCTAAGCGCGTTGAATTCACTCAGGTCACCTCGCGCACGACCTCAAGCGCGGCCGGCTTCGCCTCTTTGCTGGTGATCATGCCGGTAATGATCATTGGCGGCATGGTGGTCTTCATCACCTCATATGCACAGATCACCTGGCTGCCCATGGCTGCCGGACTCACTGGACTCGTGATTTCAGTGATGGCCTATCATTGGCTTACACAATGGGCTGCCCGCCACGCAGAGGAAAACCTCGAGCAGATTGCGGGAGAGCTGGGAATATAAAAAGTGGCCTTCTACTTTTTTATTTTTGGACGCGGCCAGCGCGCTTCCACCGTGGTGCCGATGCCGCCCCGAGGACGGAATACGCCTTTGACCACGGCCCACTTTGGCCTGGTCGCACGCACTACATCTTCCAGTACCTGATTGACGATGTTCTCCTGAAAAATTCCCAGATCGCGATAATGGAGCAGATATTCCTTGGCTGATTTCAGCTCGAGGCAGAGCTTGTCCGGCATGTAGCGAATTTCGAGAATGCCGAAATCCGGCAACCCGGTTTTAGGACACACCGAGGTGAACTCAGGAACGTCAATCAGGATCTCATAAGCTGAAAACTGGTTGGGCCAGGTATCGATTTCGGGAAACCGATGGTCCAGCCCCGCTTTGGCATGATCTTCGGTATAACCTGTACGTTGTGGCATCGTCGTCAATTGTAACAATGCTTTTACCTGGAACCGGGCCGCGGAAGCGAGCATCTAAAACCGGAAAGGCTTTTCCTCAATTTTTTACATGTGCCGCAGTGGTGATTTCGTCTGCTGCACGGCCCGTTATTTATACTGAATGTCACGAATGACATGGTAATTAAAACCGCAAATGGCCCTGCCGCACGCGGCCGCCTGGTTGCTGCCAGTGTTTTCATGGTTCTCGCGCTGATATTTGTCTCCGGCTGGATTATGCGCCGCGGGCCAGTAGCGGTGCGCACGGAGAAAGTTGTTTCCGAGGACATTGCCAGTGTGATCTCCACCAATGGAAAGATCGAGCCGGTCGCCAACTTTGAAGCTCACGCCCCCGCTTCCACAACCGTCAAACGCGTACTGGTGCAGGAGGGCGACCACGTCCGCGCCGGCCAGCTTCTGCTTCAGCTCGATGCTGCCGATGCCCGCGCCCAGGCCGCCAAAGCGCGGGCGGAACTGAGCGCCGCGGAAGCCAGTTTGCATGCAGTGCAGACTGGTGGAACGCAGGAAGAGATCCTGACCACCCGGAGCGAACTGACCCGGGCGATTACGGACCGCGATGAAGTGCAGCACAATCTGCAGGCGCTGAAGCATCTGCAGCAGACCGGAGCAGCGTCACCGGCCGAGGTGCAGGACGCGCAAAACAAGCTTACGCGGGCGGAAGCGCAGGTGCAGCTCCTGCAGTCACGCCAGACAGACCGTTTTTCCACTCCGGAGATCGAGAAAGTAAAAGCGGCCGCCGGCCAGGCACGCGCTGACTACGCCGCTGCCCAGGACCTGCTCAATAATGCCAGTGTCCGCGCGCCCTTTTCCGGCACTGTCTATCAATTGCCGGTCAAGGCCGGTTCTTATGTACAAAGCGGAACACTGCTGGTCCAGATGGCCGATCTAAGCCGGTTGCAGGTGCGCGCCTTTGTGGACGAACCGGAAATTGGACGCGTGGCCAAGGGGCAGCAGGTTAATATTTCATGGGACGCAATGCCTGGCCGCGTATGGAATGGCCATCTGACCCGGATTCCAACCGTGGTTGCCACGCTGGGCACCCGCTCCGTGGGCGAAGTTACCTGCGAAATTTCCGATCCGGAACACAAGCTGCTCCCCAGCGTGAACGTGAATACCGGCATTGTCACGGCCAGACACGGCAATGTGCTCACCGTCTCGCGGGAAGCCATGCATGAGGTGGACGGCAAGCGGTATGTCTATGAAGTCAGCGGAAACAAGATCCATGCTCAGGAGGTCAGCACCGGCATTTCCAGTCTCACGCGCGTGGAAATATCCGGAATTGCCGCCGGAGCCGAGATCGTGCGCGGCGCCATGGGCGCGCAGCCGCTGCAGAACGGAATGGAAGTCAAAGTGGTGCAGCATTGAGGTGGCGGTGTGCGCTGCCTCTGTTTTTTTTTATTTCCATCGTTTCATTCGCGCAGCAGGATGCAGCCGCACTGCTTAAATCAGGACGAGTAGATGAAGCGCTGGTCATCCTGCGCGCCCGCGTGGCCGCCAATCCTGCTGATGCTGAAGCCTGGAACCTTACGGCCCGCGCATGGTTTCAGGCTGAGCGCTGGGACGATTCCATTCGCGCGGCGGAACGCGCCGTGGGTCTGAAGCCAGACAGCAGCCTGTATCACCAGTGGCTGGGACGCGCCTATGGCCGGCGGGCCGAGGTCATAGGACCGGTGGGAGCGCTGATGATGGTGCGCAAAGTGAAAGCGGAATTCGAACGCGCCGTGAACCTGAGCGCCGACAATCTTTCAGCGCGCGCAGATCTGGCCGAGTTTTATACCGAGGCGCCCTCCATCATGGGCGGAGACAAAACCAAAGCCAGACAACTTGCCGACTACGTGGCCCAGCGCGATCCCGCTCAGGGGCACTATATCCGCGGACGTGTCGCGGAAAAGCAAAAGAGAGCAGACGCTGAAGCCGAGTTCAAGGCCGAGATTGCAGCCAGTCATCTGGCCGAAGCCTGGACCGATCTGGCATCGTATTACCGCCGCTCCGGCCGCTTTGAGGAAATGCAGGCGGCAGTAGACAAAGCGGCGGCTCTGGCCGCGGGCAATTCCGTGGCGCTCTTCTATGGGGCACGAACGCTGTTCGTCAGCGGTCGTAACTTTTCTGGTGCGGTGCAAATGCTGCGCAGCTATCTGGCCAGCGGCGAACTTTTTGAAGATGGGCCTGCCTTTCAGGCCCATCACCTTCTGGGACTGCTGCTCGAAAAACAGGGCGACCCGCAGGCGGCCGCCCAGGAATTTCGCACAGCCCTGGCTCTGGCTTCACAGTACAAACCGGCCCAGGATGCGCTGGCCCGCGTTTCCCGATAAAATCACCTCTTCCTGACTGTCATTTTTTTCTCCGCAGGTGGACCAATGAAGTTATTTCGCAGTGTTGTGTTTAGTACTGTCTGCTGCTTGTTGCTTGCAGCCGGCGCACAGGATAACCAAAGCTCGATTCCCTTCCGCACGGCCATCGAACTGGCGCTGAAGAACAGCGCCACCAGTGGCATTGCTGCCGCCGATTTGCAGCGGGCGCGCGCAGGCTACACACGGTCGCGCGACCTGTTTCTGCCGCAAGCGGTGGTCGGCTCGGGCCTGGCTTATACCAATGGCTTTCCCCTGAGTCTGGAGGGTTCGGCCCCCGCGGTATTCAACGTGAACGTGCAGGAGTTTCTCTTCAACCCGGCGCAATACCAGTACATAAAAGAAGCGAAGACCGCCATTCATGAGGCAGCATCGCAGAATGACAGTCGTCGCAATGACGTCATCATGGAAACAGCACTGTGCTACATCCAGCTGGATGTGGTCGAATCCACCCTTGCTGTTGAAAAAGAGCAGCAGGAGATGACGGCCAGGCTTACGGACATCGTCAGCCAGCGCGTGCAGGCGGGACTCGACAGCCAGGTAGAGATGACGCGTGCCCGGCTTGCGGACACACGCACCCGCCTGCTGCTGGGACAAGCCCAGAGCGCTGCCGACCAGCTGCGTCAACGGCTTTCGCAGCTTACTGGACTGTCTGCCAGCGATATTCACACTTCCACTGAGAGCATTCCCCAGTTCCCGGCCATTTCTCAGAATGACGATCTGGCCCGGCAGGCGGCAGAGAACAATCCGCTGGTCAAAGTAGCGGAGCAGGCAGCGGAGAGCAAGGAATTTCACGCGAAGGCAGAAAAAAGGCAGCTCTATCCCACGGTGGATCTGGTGGCCCAGTACGCGGTACTGGCACGTTATAACAACTATGATCAGTTCTTCAACAAGAACACGTTTCAGCGCAACAACCTGACCATTGGCGCCGTTATCAGGGTTCCCTTCTTCAATCCGGCCCAGCGCGCCGCCGCCAGCGCGGCCCTGGCAGACGCCGACAAGGCAAAGAAAGAGGCCCGCAGCATAAAAGAACAGGTAAGTGGGGAGACGCTCAAACTGCAGCGCTCGGTGCGCGATCTGGACGCGGCACGCGAGGTTTCAAAACTGGAGCACCAGCTGGCGCAATCGGACATTGAAACCGCTCATGCCAGAATCGAATCGGGCGCCGCCACCCTGAAGGACGAACAGAGCGCCAAAATCGCCGCCCAGCAGCGCTATACCGCATACCTGGATTCAAGCTTCCAGGTGGATAAAGCGCAGGTACAGCTTCTGCGTCAGACGGGTGAACTGGAAAACTGGGCCCTGGGACCGGCAAAAAAATAGAAACGTCTGGCCGCGCAGATGCCGAAGCATGGGTGATGGAAACTCCAGTTGTGTGGCCGCTCGCAGTATTTTGAAAAAAATATGATCCGGGCGGAACATGCTCCCTGGGCACCAACAGCAAACACCAAAGCGCAGCGCATTCCCCTGAACCACGCTCCTGTGGTTCCGCCCGGCTGGCGCCTTTACGGCGCCATCACACCTGAGTGGCGGAGGGCCAGCCACGTCAGGATGCTTCCAATCAACAGCGCGGTTCCATTCAGCGCCATTGTGATTGCCATCAGAATCAAGGGCGAGCGGATGCGATTGCTCTCGGTTTTTCCCGGTTAACTTACGTTCGGCCCTGGCTGGAACGATGAAAGGCCGCCTTAGCGCTTCTGCAACCGATTCATCCAGTGCCATGCTCATGCTGCCCCTTGCACACTGGAAGAATCGCACGATCCAGCTGGTCTGGCTGTGACAGCGGTCACGGTTGCAGGGTGGTCCAGCACACATATTGCACAGGCGGAATGCCCCGTACTTTTATTCATGATTTGGCTGTTGCGCAGACGGCAAGGCGCATGGCAAGCTATTGGCTGTCTTTTTTTTGCAGAAGCAATCCTATGAACGCAACCATCTCTGCTTCTTCATCCACTGCTTCACCGGCTTACAGCAACGGAACTCCCGAGGACGAATCCGGCGGCGTGCTGGAGGTCCTGATTGTTGGCGCGGGATTTGCCGGCCTGGGCATGGGGATCAAGCTGCTGGAATCGGGCGCAACCTCATTTCTGATTCTGGAAAAAGCAGGGGAGATCGGCGGCACGTGGTACGCCAACCAGTATCCCGGCTGCGCCTGCGATATCCCCTCGCACCTGTACTCTTTTTCGTTTGAGCGCAATCCCGAGTGGAGCCGCATGTACTCCGGGCGCGAGGAGATACAAAACTACCTCAAAGACTGCGCCCAGCGCCATGGCCTGTTGCCTTACATTCGCGTGAATACCGCCCTGCGCGACGCCACATGGGACGAGGCGTCCGCGCTGTGGCGCGTGACCACGGCTTCCGGCCAGGTGCTTTGCGCCCGCGTACTGATCTCTGCCGTGGGAGCTTTGCACGTGCCCGCATGGCCGCAAATACAAGGGGCAAAGAAATTTTCCGGTCCAGTCTTTCACTCCACCCATTGGGATTCGAGCGTGCCGCTGGAAGGCAAACGTATCGCGGTAATCGGGACCGGGGCAAGCGCCATCCAGTTTGTGCCGGAGATCTCTCCCCAGGCGGAAAAGGTATATGTATTTCAGCGCACACCGCCGTGGATTTTGCCTAAGTTCGATTTTGCCATCTCGGAAAAATGGAAGAACCGGTTTCGCCGCGTGTCATTGCTGAGCTGGCTGTTGCGCAAGGCGTTGTTCTGGTTGTATGAATTGCGGGTCTTCGGTTTTCTGGGCGTCCTTTGGCTGCGCCAGCGCGGCGCGGAGATGGCGCGCAAGCATCTTGAGGCCCAGGTTCCCGATCCACAATTGCGAGAACGGCTCACGCCCAAATACGAATTGGGCTGCAAGCGCGTGCTGATTTCCAATGACTACTATCCCACGCTGCAGCGCGCCAACGTTGAGCTGGTGACGGAGCCGATCTCCGAGGTCCGCGAGCACAGCATCATCACTACAGACGGCACGGAGCACCCGGTGGACGTGATCATCTACGGAACCGGCTTTCGCGCCACGGAGCCGCTGCACGACGTGAACATTACCGGACGCGACGGCGTCAGCATTCATCAGGCATGGCGCGAGCGAATCAGCGCTTTTCTGGGCGTGACCGTCAGCGGCTTCCCTAATTTCTTCATCCTGCTCGGCCCCAATACCGGACTGGGGCACAACTCGGTGGTGCTGATGATCGAAACCCAGGTACGATACGTGATGCAGTGCCTGCAAGTGATGCGCCGCCGCGGTAGCGATGTGATGGAGGTAAAGCCCGCGACCCAGCAGCGCTTTGTGGAGGAGCTGAAGCAGCGCCTGGTGGGGACGGTGTGGCAATCCGGAGGCTGCCGAAGCTGGTATCAGGATTCCAAAACCGGCGAGAACCCAACCATCTGGCCGGGATCGGTTGTCAGTTACAAACTGCGCACCCGCTTGGTCGCCGCCGCCGATTACAAGTTCTCCAGGGCCAACAATGTACCTGCCCCGGTCCATGCAGGCGATGAGGAAAGCCAGGCCCTGCCCATAATGAGGAGTTAAACCACTTCTCTTCTCCACGACAAAGATTTTTTGAAACGATCCTCCTCTTTCTTTCACTATCTCTATGACAGGCGAAAGAGGTGCTTATGTCCACTCCGGCATTAAGGCGTCCCGCAACCATCGCTATTAAAGATCTCTCAAGCGCGGTACAACAGGCGGTCAAAGCCGTTGGCGCAAACCAGAAAATCGAAATCGACCACAAACTTCACACTGGTCCCATCATTATGGGAATCATCCTGCGGCCTGACGATAAGCAACATGCGGAGACGGTCGCCGATCAAATTACCGCCAAGATGGGCGGCACAGCTGCAGGGCTGGAGCCAGCCGTGCTCATCAAGGGCGGGGTGATCACCTGCGGCTTTATTGCGCCGGAAGTGGTCCTCTCCGAGTAGCCGAAAAAAAGCGGCGGTGCTGCAAAAAGCTGGTCTGAGTGGATTGTGCCCACCTCAGACCAGCAGGCAGCACATGGCAAAGAGAGAAATGATGGCTTGTGAAAAAGACAAAGCGTTTTTCTGCCCCAGTGCGCAGCCGGACATGGAAGGCAGCCGTGTTCTGGGTGTGGTTGGCGGCACAGCGGAGGCCCCGCGACTCGCTTATCTGAACGAGCATTTGGGCGTTTCCGAAGAAATACTCGCGAGCACGGCTCCCGTAAATCCTGCGCAGGTGTTTCGCTTCGCCGCGCGCTGCGAGGAAAAAGCCTGCCGCCATTTCGATGGCGCGAAATGCCAGTTGGCTACACGCATTGTCCAGATTCTTCCCGCCGTGGCGGAGGCCCTGCCGGCCTGCCTGATTCGCCCAACCTGTCGCTGGTATCAGCAGGAAGGCCGGGCCGCATGTCTGAGATGTCCGCAGGTGGTCACGGAAAGGTACGAACCACCCGAAGACTACAAACGCGCGGCGCTGGGCGACATGGCCGAAGGTGCGATCTAAGCACTCTGGTAAGTCGGTCAGACAAGCGCTGAATTTTTCCTACTCCACTCCGGCATTCCTGACCTTGCCCCAGTGAAAGCTGATGCCCACTTCGGCAATATCCAGTGACTGGCGCACGCTGTGCTCGTAGCTCGCGCTCAAATCAACATTCTTGCGCAGACTCACGGTTAAGCCGCCTGTGAAACCATTGTCTTCGAGGATTCCTTGTCCGGCATCGACGGCCACCTGGCGAAAACGCTTTTGTTTGCTCTTGCCGTTTTTTACTGCAGTGACCGCATTGCCTTTCCCGGAGCGAACAAACAGATGGCTGAACACTTTCTGATTGCCGATCGGGAGGTTCTCATATCCGCTGGCCTCGAAATTAAATATTTTGAGGAAGTCGACGCCCGCGCCGGCCCTGAAGTGAGCAACCGCGCCCAGTGTGGTGAAGGGACGGCGGATTCGCTTATCGACCAGTGCGCTGCTGTCGCCGATTCCAAACTCCACCAGTGGCGTGACCAGACCGAGGTCGTGTTCGAAATGGTTGTTCAAATCAAAAGTCGGGCGCCCGGTGCTGATGCCGTTGGAGGTATCTCCCGTGGGCGCGGTGGCCGTAACCGTGGCCCGGTATCCCAAAGATCCCGGCTGAGAAAAGATCAAATTGAGGTAAAGATCACCCCATGAGTTATATCGGGTGGTCAGCGGCGGAGTGGTGGTCGTGGTTGTCCCCGTGGCAGCTGTGCTGGTTGCGAAGCCGCTGTGGGAGATGAAATAAGGGATTCCGGCCTGTACGGCAAAGAAGCGGTTAAAGTCGTAACGCGCTCCGCTGTCGGTCACCGTTGACCACCCGGAGGAAGAGTCGTGACTGCCGGTGGTGCTGGTGTAAAAACTGAAGCCACTAACAATTGGCGCTTTGGCCGCCGGAGTGACTGTCTGCGACTGGTCCGATGGTTCCAGTAACAGGGTCTGTGAGAGACACACCCAGGGAGTAATCGAGATAATGGCGGCAAAGGCCAGGCGCAGTATTTTGTGCATGTTAATCCTCATGACCGGGTATAAGCCCAATTAAGAATGTAAGTTTGGCGGGAGCACTCGTACTCAGGTAAATGCAGTTACCGCACTTTAGGGCACAGCAGAAATGCAGTCACTTTTGGAGCAGCGCTTGCAGGTTGCAGGGCCTTTCTATGCAGTATTTTAGCCAACAGAAAAATCAGATAACAGGCACTTCCAATATCGAAAGGTCATGCCCCGTATGTTCGCTGGCATCGGCATGAAAAGCCACAGTTAACCCCAGGCCGTGCCCTGATACAAATCTTGAATGCCTCGGGCACAAAGCGCGTGGCCGTCACGGACAGCGGGGCGTGCGGTGTGCTAGGCTGATTAGTTTCAATGAAATACGGAAAATTTCCTGCGTGAACTAATCTGCATCAAAAACCCAGGTTTCTGCATTTGGAGGCAATAGATGGCACTGAAAGTTGGTATTAACGGCTTTGGCCGCATTGGACGCAACGTATTGCGTACCGCGCTCGGCGATCCCGGTATTGAATTTGTGGCAGTCAACGATTTGACCAGCCCGGCCACCCTCGCTCACCTGCTGAAATACGATTCGATTCTCGGCAACCTGAAGCACGATATACGGGCCGAGGGCGACTCTATCAGCATCGACGGCAAAAAGATCAAAGTATTTTCGGAAAAAGACCCCGCCGCCATCGACTGGGCCGGTGTTGGCGTGCAGATCGTGATTGAATCCACAGGCAAGTTTACCGAGGCGGAGCAGGCGAAGAAGCATCTGCGCGGGCCGGTGAAGAAGGTGATCATCTCCGCTCCGGCCAAAAATGAAGACATCACCATCGTGCTGGGCGTGAACGACGAGAAATACGATCCGGCGAAGCACCACATTGTGTCGAATGCTTCCTGCACCACCAACTGCTTAGCGCCTATAGCTAAAGTCCTGCATGACAGCTTCAATATCCAGAGCGGGGCCATGACCACGATCCACTCTTATACCAACGATCAGGTCATTCTCGACTTTCCCCATAAGGACCTGCGCCGCGCCCGCGCTGCCGCCCTCTCGATGATCCCCACCTCCACCGGAGCGGCCAAGGCGCTAAATCTGGTGATTCCCGATCTGAAGGGCAAGCTGGATGGCTTTGCCATGCGCGTGCCTACGCCGAACGTCTCGGTGGTGGACCTGGTGGCCTTTGTGGAGAAGAAGACCACGGTGGAAGAAGTAAACGCTGCCATGCAGGCCGCCGCACAGGGGCCAATGAAAGGCATTCTGGGCGTGGAGACGTCCGAGCTGGTCTCCATGGACTACCGCGGCGACGACCGCTCGTCAATTGTGGACGCTCCGCTCACCCGCGTGGTGGCCGGCAACTGTGTAAAGGTGATCTCCTGGTATGACAATGAGTGGGGATACTCCTGCCGCGTCCGCGACCTGATCCACTTTATGAACAAGAAGGGCCTGTAACTGCGAGCAAAATCATGGCAAAGCTATCTATTCAGGACCTAAAGCTTGAGGGTGCGCGGGTGTTCATGCGCGTGGATTTCAATGTGCCGCTCACGGAAGACGGGCGCGTAGCCGACGACACCCGCATACGGGAGACGCTGCCCAGCATTGAGTATGCCCTGCGCAAAGGGGCGCGGCTGATTCTGGCTTCGCATCTGGGGCGTCCGAAAGGCAAGTTCAATGCCAAAATGAGTCTGAAGCCGGCGGCCGAGCGCCTGCGCATGCTGCTGGACCAGCAGCTGGGACGAAGCTGCAATGTGGCTTTCGCTCCGGACTGCATTGGCATGGCGGCGGAAGAGCTTTCCAGCAAGCTGGAAAAAGGCCAGACACTGCTGCTCGAAAACCTGCGCTTCCACGCGGAAGAAGAGGCGAATGATGAAGACTTTTCCCACAAACTGGCGGCGCTGGCCGATGTCTATGTGAATGACGCGTTTGGCTCGGCACACCGCGCCCATGCCTCGACTGCGGGGATCACGAAGTTTCTTCATCCCGCCGCCGCTGGCCTGCTGATGCAAAAAGAGCTGGAGTATCTGGGAAAAGCCGTCACCAACCCGGAAAAGCCGTTTGTCGCCATCATTGGCGGGGCCAAGGTGTCCGACAAGATCGAGGTGCTGCAAAATCTGCTCAGCAAAGTGGACGCACTGCTGATCGGCGGCGCCATGGCTTATACCTTCCTCAAAGCCCAGGGGCATTCCACGGGCAAGTCGCTGGTGGAAGACGACAAGCTGGAGCTGGCCCGCGAAATTCTGCGCGAAGCCCAGAGCAGGAATGTCCGCCTGCTGCTGCCACTGGACCATGTAGTGGCGGAAAAGATGGAAGCTTCGGCCAAAACGCAGACGGTGAAGGAGATTCCCGCCAATCAGATGGCCCTGGATATTGGTCTGGAAACCGTGGCGGAGTTCTCCAAAGAGATTGCCACGGCGCGCACCATTTTGTGGAACGGGCCGATGGGCGTGTTTGAACTGGCGCCATTCGCCAAAGGCACCATGAAGATCGCCCAGGCCATAGCCGCAAATCCCGACGCGACCTCGATTGTGGGCGGCGGCGATTCGGTGGCGGCGGTGCAGCAATCGGGCGTGGCCAATAAAATCACGCACATTTCCACCGGCGGCGGCGCGTCCCTTGAATTTCTGGAAGGCAAGCAGCTGCCGGGAGTGGAAGCGCTTACGGACAAGTAAATGAATGATCTTCGCCGATACGGCATTGGCGCACGGCACGCTCTGGAACTGGTGATTGGTGACATCACGCTGGAGACCACCGACGCCATTGTGAACGCCGCCAACTCCAGCCTGCTCGGCGGAGGCGGAGTGGATGGCGCGATCCATCATGCTGCCGGACCGGCCCTGCTCGAAGAGTGCAGAAAGATTCGCGCACAGCACGGGCCGCTGCCACCGGGACGCGCCGTGGCTACATCCGGAGCGAACCTGAAAGCCAGATATGTGGTCCATACCGTGGGGCCGATCTGGCAAGGTGGAGATGTGGGTGAAGCGGAGCTGCTGCAAAGCTGCTATCGCGAATCGCTGCTGGTGGCGGAGCAATTGGCTTGTGCCAGCGTGAGCTTTCCTTCTGTATCCACGGGAGCGTTTGGATATCCCGTGCCGGAAGCGGCGCTGGTGGCAGTGGGGGCCGTGCTTCGGCAGCTACCGTTATGCAAGTCCGTCATGCTGGTGCGCTTTGTTTTGTTTCATGAGCAGATACACCTGGCATACTGCCACGCGGCGGAGAGATTGATTTATCAAGCACAAGCGGACTGTGACGAACGGTTCCGGATGTAGATGTATATGCGTAAAAAACTAATTGCCGCCAACTGGAAGATGTACAAAACGCCGGAGCAGGCGCGCGAGTTCGTCGCGCAATTTATGCCGCTGGTCCGGGAGCATATTCGCGACGAGATTGTGCTGTGTCCATCTTTTGTCTGCCTGCCCGCCGTGGCCGAAGCATTGAAAGAAACACTGCTGGGCACAGGCGCACAGAACATGTCATGGGAAAAAGAAGGGGCTTTCACCGGCGAGGTTTCCGCGACGATGCTGCGCGCGGTGGGCTGCTCGCATGTGATACTTGGCCATTCGGAGCGGCGCCAGCTTTTTGGCGAGACCGACGATATCGTGAACCGCAAGCTGCGGGCGGCGCTGGCGGCAGGTCTGCAGCCAATCGTCTGCGTGGGTGAATTGCTGGCCGAACGCGAAGCCGGCCAGACCGAGGCCGTCCTGCAGCGGCAGTGCGGCAGTGCCTTCCGCAACATATCCAGTGCCGAAGCCGACCCGCTGATTGTGGCTTACGAGCCGGTGTGGGCCATCGGTACGGGAAAAACCGCCACGCCGGAGACGGCAGCCGAGGCGCACGCTTTGGTCCGCGCCGAAGTAGCCAAATTTCTGGGCGATGCCGTGGCGCAGGGATTGAGAATTCTTTATGGCGGAAGCGTCAAGCCGGAAAATGCAACTGCACTCATGTCAAGAACAGAGATTGACGGCGCTCTGGTGGGCGGAGCCAGCCTCGATCCAAAATCGTTTGCAGCGATTGTGAAGTACTGATGGAAACGAAGGAAAAAGGCCACCCAATTTGAATGGCCCTCTGGCGCAAATCAACGAATATTCTCGGTAACCGCTCAGCGCTGGGAACGAAAGACCGACCCCACAACCATGCCGATGGCGAATCCGGCGAGCGCCGTGACCGCCACCGAGGTCAAGGGCTTTTTTCGGATGCCAAGACGAGCGTTGTCCACCACGTCCGTGGCTGCTTCTTTGGTGCGGCGAATTCCGTGCTGGATTTCGCGGCTTGCCGCCTCCACGCCCTCCCTGACCTTGCCGGGGAACTCGCGTGCCTTATCGGCAAATTCCGTCAAGTCATTCTTTAACTGTTCACCTGTATATGCAATATTTTCCAAAGCCATAATGTGCCTCCATTCTGTATTTATTCAACAAATCTGATGTGAGCCAGCCGTATTTGGTGCCGCCGCTCACGCGGCAGGCGCGTTCACCGGCCCCGCCTGTACGTCGCGCTCCGACTGTATGCTGTATGTGGTTTTAAATTCAGCCCCGCTTTGCCGGGCCATTGCGTCTACGGAACAACATTTGCTTTCAAAGAGCCGGATTGCCTCTCTTACCAACTCCGGATCAATGTCCTCTCCGGTGATGGCGTGATGGATTCTTACGTGAGTCAGGGCCTGCGGCGAGGCTGGTTTCTGCTCCGCCTCCACCAGAATTTCATAAGCCGTCATTTTTTTGTGGCGAAGGATGACAGCAACATCAAATGCCGTGCACCCCGCCAGAGCCGCTGCCATCAGTTCAACCGGACTGTATCCCTGTCCCATTGCCTCATCAATGATGAGCCTTTGTCCGCTCTCGGTTTCCACGATGAATTGCAGCGTTGGGGGAAACGTGAGGCTTACTTTGGCCTGGATCATTGCATCCCTCCTGAAGTTCGATCATCTAACTCCCCCTTCGCGTTGGCTGTGATGGCCGTCACAATCCGTTGTTGCCCGGAACAATCGCGGGAACGCAGCCACCCGGATGTGAATCAACTACAATCAGAGCAAAGATGAGTCCCATTCGCCTGGTTGCCATTGATATCGACGGCACGCTCCTGGACCCGCATTTCCAGATTACCGCGCGCAATCTCGAAGCGCTGCGGGCCGCTCATGAAAACGGTATTGAAATCCTGCTGGCGACGGGTCGACGCCATGATTACGCGCTGCCCGTGGCCCGCCAGCTTGGCTTTCCCGTGGCCATGATCAGCTCTAATGGAGCGGTTGTGCGCTCGGCTACAGGGCATACGTTTTCCACAGACTTTCTTCCCCGCGCCACTGCCCTCAATGTGGTTCGCCACATGGACCTGTTTCGCCGCTGCGCCGTGCTCACCTTTGACCGCACCGGGAAAGACGCCCTGATTCTGGAAAGCACTGACATGCTGGGCCACAGCATTGCCCGCTGGATTGAAACCAATGCCGCCCACATTCAGTACGTGCAACCCATTGAAGCCGCGATCACCGAAGACCCGATTCAGGCGATGTTCTGCGGAGGCATTGTCCGCATGGAAGAAGCGCAGCGCCGGCTGGCCGAAGCGGAATTTTTGGACGAAATCACCATTGTGAAGACACAGTACGACCACCGCGACCTGTGCATTATCGACATACTGAACCATGACTGCTCCAAAGGCCACGCGCTGCGCCGCTGGACGGAACACCGGGGCATTGCCGCCGAAGAGATCATGGCCATTGGCGACAATTACAACGATCTGGAAATGCTGCAGTTTGCGGGGCTTCCGGTGGTGATGGAGAACGCATCAGACGACATGAAGCAGTATGGCTGGCGGGTAACCGGCTCCAATGCCGAGAGCGGTGTTGCCCAGGCCCTGGAGCAAATAATCGGTGCTGGCTTTCAGCACCCAATTCGGGTTAAATAGTAAAAGTTAATGAAGCGCCATTCCACAATTTTGATTGTGCTGCTTCTTCTGGCGGCGCAGGCCCCTGCCCTGGCCGCAGAGCTGGCCGTATTGCGCAACGGATTTTCCATCCACTGCGAACGCCGCGAACAAAGCGGAGATATCATTCGTCTTTATACCGCGACTGGATTTATGGATGTCCCGGCGTCGGAGATTGCGTCCTTTGAAAAAGACGAGACGCCCGTAGTTGCCGCACCATCCACCCCTGCATCAACATCGGTAAGTCAGCCCGCGCTTTCGCAGGTCAGCCAAACCGCAGGACAAAAACTGCCCATGGCTTTTACCGCAGAGGATATCCAAAGCTTTGTCCGTGAGGCCAGCGAACGCAACCGGCTTGATCCTGACTTCGTCAACAGCGTGATCAAAGCAGAGAGTGGCTTTTATCCGAAAGCAGTCTCACGCAAGGGTGCGCAGGGACTCATGCAGTTGATGCCGTCAACCGCGGCTATGCTGGGCGTCACCGACCCCTTTGACCCCAGAGCAAATATCGAGGGGGGCACAGCACATCTTAGCCAGCTTCTCGACCGCTTTCATGACGATCCGGCCAAAGCGCTGGCCGCATACAATGCCGGCGCGCACAGAGTTGATCAGTATCATGGCGTCCCGCCGTATATGGAGACGCGTGCTTACGTCAGGCGCATTATCAATGACTTCAATGCCAAAAAGCGGGCCCGAATGAAGGCCGAGGCGGCAGCTAAGAAATTCGCTTCCACCGCAACCACGGCAAAGAAGACCCAGCAGGGCTCAGCCGCTCCTTCGCAGGCCGGCAACGATTGACCGCCTTTCTTCCGCTCTTTGCGGTTCACTTCGAAAACAATTAGACTCAACTGCTTTCATGAACAAAAAACGAATTGTGGTTACGGCCATCGTCGTGCTGCTACTGGCGCTTCTGATTTATCTGCAGGTGCGCACGTGGCGCCGGTTCGACTGGGCCAGGTTTGCCGCGGCGACCCAGGGTGCAAACTTCTACTTTATTGGCCTGGGAGTGGCCCTCATCTATTTTGATTACTACCTGCGTGCCCTGCGCTGGAAAATTTTGCTGCGGCCCGTATGCCGGACCACCAGCCTTCGTCTGCTGGCCCCCACTGTAATCGGGTTTACCGGCACCGCGCTGCTGGGACGTCCCGGCGAGTTTATTCGCCCTTATCTGGTGAGCCGCCGCGAGCGCCTGAGCATGGCGTCACAGATGGCTGTCTGGACGGTGGAGCGCATCTTTGATGTGGGCGCATTCGCCGTGATGATGGCGCTGAATATTCTTCTGAACGAAAGCAGCCTGAGCCAGCTTCCCTTCTTCGGCAAGTTCAAACTGGCGTCCTTCATTATTTTGGGTGGCGTTCTATTTGTGGCGCTGATTGCTTTTCGCATACAAAAAAATCCCGGACGCGCGGTGCGCCTGGCAGAGCGCATGATTCGCCCCGTTTCGAAAAAACTGGCGGAGTCCGTCGCCCGTCACGTACAGGGATTCGGCGAAGGTCTGAATACGATTCACGACTTCTCGTCGTTTCTCCAGCTCTCCGGAGTTTCCCTGCTGATCTGGATCATCATCGGCTTTTCCTATGTGGCCGTGACTCACGCTTACACAAACAAAATTCTGGCCACCATGCCGCTTTCGCATACGCTTTTTCTCACGGCCGGAAGCGTTGCTGGCGGCCTGCTGCAATTGCCCATGGTCGGCGGCGGCTCTCAGCTGGCTACTATTTCTATTCTCAACAATATCTTCATGGTTAAACCTGAAGTTTCCACCAGTTGCGGCATGATGCTGTGGCTGGTCACCTTCATGTCCATTATTCCCACCGGACTGTTCATGGCGCACCGCCAGCGCGTCTCATTTACGCGACTGAAAGAAGAGAGTATTGAAGAAGGAGAGAAGTATCAGGATGAGGCCAGTGCTAACGGCTAAGGGCCGCCTTTGTTACAATCTAAGGTACTCCCAGACAGTATCCTCATGAAATGTCCTTTTTGCGGATTTGAAAATGACAAGGTGGTTGACTCGCGCGAGAGCAAAGAAGGCGAATCCATTCGCCGGCGGCGCGAATGCCTGAAGTGTGAGAAGCGCTTTACCACCTATGAGCGCATTGACGAAATCCCTTACATGGTGGTGAAGAAGGACGGGCGGCGCGAGAAATTCGAGCGGCAAAAAGTTTTGGCCGGCGTGCTGCGCGCCTGCGAGAAACGCCCGATTTCCATGGGCCGGATGGAGCAGATCGTAAACGACGTAGAGCAGTTCGTGGTGGACTCTCCGGAGCGCGAACGCAGCGCCAGCGAAATCGGCGAGCTGATCATGGAGAGTCTCCGCCAGATCGACAAGGTCGCCTATATTCGTTTTGCCTCCGTGTACCGTGATTTCAAGGACGTAGATGAGTTCCGCTCCGAACTGGAGCATTTGCTTGCACTGAAGGACGAGAAACACAAGCCGGCAAAGGCAAAAGCGGGGACCAAGCCCGCCTGAGTTTTTATTTATGACACACAAAGTAACGTTAATTCCCGGCGATGGCATCGGGCCTGAAGTAACCGGCGCGGTAGTGCGCATTCTTAGCGAGTCCGGAGTGAAAATTGACTGGGAAACAGTCAACGCGGGAGCGGAAGCGTTTGAAAAATACCGGGAATACATTCCCAAAGAGCTGATTGCATCGATTGAGCGCACCGGCGTCGGGCTGAAAGGCCCGGTCACTACCCCGATTGGCGGAGGCTTTGCCAGCATCAATGTAACGCTGCGCAAAAAGTTTGAGCTTTACGCGAACTTTCGCCCCATCAAAAATTTGCCCTCGCTGCCCACGCGCTATCCCAGTGTCGATCTGGTGATCGTGCGTGAGAATACCGAAGGCGAATACTCCGGCATCGAGCACGAAGTGGTTCCCGGCGTGGTGGAAGCGCTCAAGATTGTCACCGAAAAAGCTTCCACGCGCATCACGAAGTTTGCTTTCGCTTACGCCCGACGGGAAAAGCGCAAGCGTGTCCATGCCATTCACAAGGCCAACATCATGAAGATGAGCGATGGCCTCTTCCTGGCCTGCGCGCGCAATGTGGCCAAAGATTATCCCGAGATCACCTATGGCGAGCACATTATCGACAATACGTGCATGCAGCTGGTGATGAACCCTTACCAGTACGACGTGCTGGTAATGGAAAACCTGTACGGCGACATCATCTCTGACCTTTGCGCCGCATTTGTGGGCGGGCTGGGACTGGTTCCGGGCGCCAATCTGGGCGAAAAATGCGCCATTTTTGAAGCGGTACACGGTTCGGCCCCGGACATTGCCGGGAAAGACATGGCCAATCCCACCGCCGTGCTGCAGTCCGCCATCCTGATGCTGCGGCATCTCAACGAAATTGAAGCCGCGGACCGGCTCCACGCCGCTCTCGAAAAAACATACAAAGAAAAGCTGCATCTCACGCGCGATGTAGGCGGCGCCGCCAGCACCAGTGCGTTTGCTGACGCGGTCATCGCCAACATGGAATCCGTGGCCGTTACCGCTTGAGACTGATTGCATACGATTGATTTGCCATACGGACGAGAAATCTGATGAAACGAATTTGCTCTCTGCTTTTTTTATCTGCCGCGCTGTTGCTGGCTGGATGCAACAGCAATAAATCTGCCAGCACTGTTCCAGCAGCACAGCCCGCTGCCGCCAGCAACACCATTGTCGTGGATAAAACGACGGCTGGCTCCGTCACCGGAACCATCAGCTTCAATGGCAAGGGGCCCAAATTTCCGCCGCTGGACATGACGGCTGATCCTGGGTGCCCATCCACTCCGCTGACGCCGGAGGTAGTGGTGGCAAAGAACGGAAAGCTGGCCAATGTCTTCGTCTACATCAGAGAAGGCTTGCCTCAGGGCACATTTGCCGCTCCGAACGATCCGGTGGTGCTCACGCAGAAGGGGTGCCGCTATGTGCCTCATGTAACGGGTGTGATGGTGGGGCAGCCGTTCAAAATCCTGAATGAAGACCGGGCGGACCACAACATCCACTCCATGTCGACCGGCAATCCGCCCTTCAATGAATCGCAGATGCCCACCGACAAGCCGATCATTAAGACCTTTGCTCAGCCGGAAATCATGGTTCCGCTCGAGTGCAATCAGCATCCGTGGATGCGGGCTTACCTGAGCATTCTGCCGCATCCGTATTTTGCCACCAGCGGGGCGGATGGCACGTTCACCATCCAGAATCTGCCTCCTGGCGATTACACTCTGACTGCAATTCATGAGAAATACGGCGAGCAGACCATGAAGATCAGAGTAGAGCCGAAGCAAACGGCAAAAGCCGACTTCGCCTTTACGCCGGGAAAATAAAGCTCGGAAAGCGGGCCGACGGAACCAGAGATAATTGGCATGGCGAGCTGGCTGGGCACACTTGCTCCGGCTCCCTGCTTTTCTCCTGTTCAGCGCGGTATTCAGCCTCACAATAAATTTTTGAGTGATAAAATCAAATGTTTACACCCACTCCAAGGAGCAGTTCCCTGTCGTATAAACCAGCACATCATTGGTTCACGGTCTTTGTTGCCTGCCTTGCTTTTCTCCTGTTGATTGCAGGCGGACTGGTCACCAGCAACAACGCCGGATTGTCCGTGCCGGACTGGCCTACCACCCAGGGCTCCCTCTGGAGGATTCCTCCCATGGTTGGCGGTGTGAAGTTTGAACATGGTCACCGCATGATCGCCGAAGGCGTGGGACTTCTCACCATCATTGCCGCTATCTGGACATGGATGGTGGACAGGCGCCGATGGATGCGCGTGTTGACCATTGGCGCTGTTTTGGGCGTGGTTTTTCAGGGAGTTCTTGGCGGCCTGACCGTGCGTAATCTGCTGCCTCCCGCCATTTCCACTGCCCACGCAGCAGTGGGCCAAACCATGTTTTGTGTGCTGGCCGCGATCGCCGTTTTCACCAGCAAAAGCTGGCTGGAAGAACCGGCAGAAAGAATCTCGCCTGAAGATGCCCCGCCGCTCATCCGCCATTCCTGGATGCTGATTGGCTTTCTCTATTTGCAGCTGATTCTGGGCGCGGCCTTCCGCCATGTCTGGACCAAACTTGGCCCCACTGGCTCCGGGCACTGGCCGGAACACAAGATCATTCACGCTTTTCTCTATCCCCACATTCTCAACGCCTTCATTGTCGCCGGTCTCATTCTGTACCTGGGCATGAGGACGCTCACCCGGCATCGCAATATCACTCATCTGCGAACTGCGGGACACGCCCTGCTCATGCTGCTGGTTCTGCAGCTGTTGCTTGGTTTTTCCGCGTATGTCACCCGTGTGGTGAAGGGCGTCAATGAAATTCAGCCAACCTTCGCTCTGGTGGCTACCACCGTGGCCCACATTGGCGTGGGCGCACTGATTCTTGCCTTTGCCGTAATCTTCACCATCCAGGCACACCGGTACACTCGCACCTCGGCAAAAACCCCTTCCACCGGCCGTGAGGTCGCTACGGCATGAACACTGCTGTACAGCCACTGCAGGAGCCAGCTGCGGATGCTGTCGTACTCACATCCGGAGTGGTGGCGGATGCTCCGGCGAAAAGGCACTCCGTGCTGGGCGACTACGCCCAGCTCTTCAAAATGCGCGTCACGGCGCTGATCGTGATGACTGCCTGGACCGGATTCTTCATGGCCGCAGCCAAAAGCACTGTGCCGTCGCTATCCTGGAAGCTGCTGAACGCACTTTTGGGCATTGGACTCACCTGTGCAGGTTCAGCCGCGCTCAATGAAGTTATGGAGCACGAAATTGACGCGCAGATGCCGCGCACACGCAACCGGCCTTTGCCCGCCAAACGTATGTCCCTGAGCAACGGATGGTTCGCCGGTGTGCTGGCGACGCTCTTCGGCTCTGCCTGGCTCGCCATCACCACCAATGTTCTCACCGGCGTTTTGGCGCTGGCCACGGCGGCCTGTTACCTGTTTTGCTATACGCCGCTCAAAAGAGTTTCGCCCATTTCGACCTTTATTGGAGCCTTTCCCGGGGCCATGCCCCCTCTGCTTGGCTGGACAGCGGTCCGTGGCTCCGTGGAGAAAGAAGCTTTGGTGCTGTTTGCCATCATCTTCTTCTGGCAGTTTCCCCACTTTCAGGCCATTGCCTGGCTCTATCGCGACCAGTATGAAGCAGCGGGAATCAAAATGCTTCCAGTAGTAGATGCCAGCGGCAAAAGCGTGGTTCGGCAGATGCTCTCGTATGCCTTTGCTTTGCTCTGTGTCAGTCTGGTTCCCGGACTTCTCCACATGGCCGGGGGAATTTACATGGGCGGAGCCTTGCTGCTGGGAATCATATTTTTGGTATTTGTGTTCCGGCTGGCATTCACCCAGTTGCCCACGACCTCTCCGGATTCCAGAAAGTTTGCCCGGCAGCTCCTTCAGGCATCGGTACTGTATTTGCCGCTGGTTTTCGCTTTGATGATGATGAATGTTGTACATCCATAACCATGGCAACCATACTGCACAATGAGATTCATGCGGAGCCGGGACATCAGACTCCAGCGGTAATTCAGGTCCAGAACCTGCGACACAGTTACGGCAAACGCACGGCGCTCAATGGAGTTGCCTTTGACGTCCGCGCCGGTGAGATCTTCGCTCTGCTGGGTCCGAACGGCAGCGGCAAGACCACGCTCTTCCGAATCCTTTCCACGCTCATGCTGCCCGGCAGCGGCAAAGCTTTGATCGCGGGCTTTGACGCGGCCTCTCGGCCCGATGAAGTTCGCCGCCGCATTGGCGTGGTCTTTCAGGCGCAAAGTGTGGACATCAAGCTGACTGCGGCGGAGAACCTGCTGCATCAGGGCCATCTTTATGGACTGAGTGGCAAAGTGCTGAAAGAGCGCATTGCAGAGATGCTTCAGCGCGTTGGGCTTGCGGCCCGCGCCAATGATCGCGTGGAAACTTTTTCCGGAGGCATGCAGCGTCGCGTGGAACTGGCCAAAGGGCTCATGCACCGGCCCAGCGTTATGCTGCTGGACGAGCCAACGACTGGCCTTGATCCCGGGGCTCGCCGCGATCTGTGGCAGTATTTGCGCGAGCTGCGCGACCACGAAAACGTCTCGATCATCGTCACCACCCATTTGATGGAAGAGGCCGAGCGCTGCGACCGTCTGGCAATCCTGAATGAGGGCCAGGTCGTTGCTCTGGGTACGCCAGCTGAACTGCGCAGTGAGATTGGCGCGGACGTGATCCTGCTGGAAACCGCCAGTGCGGAATCTTTGGCCGAACGCGTTACAACAAGATTTGGCGTCACCGCCTCGGTGATCGGCGGTAAAGTGCGCATGGAACGCAGAGACGGTCACCGCTTTGTGACAGATATAGTAGAGTCCTTCGCCGGAGAAATACAGTCGATCTCCGTCAGCAAACCAACGCTCGAAGACGTATTCATTCGCCGCACGGGCCACCGGTTTTGGACGGAAACCAGTCAGGAGCAGGACTAATGGCGCAATCCGCGATTTCTCCCGCAACGCTGGCTGTGCCCCGGGTCAATCCCCTGCTTCCGGCATTCTCGCTGTGGTGGCGTGAGATCGTTCGCTTCTACCGCCAGCCGGCGCGAGTCGTGGGTGTGGTGGCTTCGCCCCTTTTGTTTTGGGTGGTCATCGGCGCGGGCTTCGGAAGTTCGCTGCGTGCAGGCGCCATCGGCCAGGGAAATTATCTGAATTACTTTTTTCCCGGCGCTCTGCTGATGATCGTGCTGTTCACCTCGATCTTTACCATGATGTCGGTCATCGAAGATCGCAATAAAGGCTTTCTGCTTTCCGTGATGGTTGCCCCAGTGCATCGCTCCGGAATCGTTCTGGGCAAAGTTTTGGGCGGCACCACGCTCTCTGCCATTCAGGGCCTGCTGTTTCTGGTCATCGCGCCGTTCATTGGCATCCGTCTGGGAATCACCCAGCTTCTTACGATCGCGCTGGCGACTTTTCTTATGGCGTTTGCGCTCACCGCTCTGGGGTTCTGCATTGCCTGGAGAATGGAATCGTCCCAGGGCTTCCACGCTGTCATCAATCTCTTTCTGATTCCCTTGTGGCTGCTCTCGGGAGCGCTCTTTCCCATGAACGGAGCATCCGGCTGGATCCAGTGGCTGATGTGGGCGAATCCGCTCGCGTACGGCATGAATGCCCTGCTACTCGCGATGTTCCCTTCCGCGCCGCACACCTTGCTGCCGCTCTGGCCCTCCATTGGAGTGCTGGCCGTTTTTTCAGCAGTTGTCTTTATCGCGGGATTCATCATTGCCAACCGAAGGAGCACGATTCCAGCAGCCTAATGAAAATTGACTACAACATCTTCCCGGCCGTGAATGCCACTCTCAACGGCGCCAGCGCCGTGCTGCTCTTTACGGGCCGCACCCTGATTCGCAAAAAGATGGTGGCCCTGCATCGCGCCGTGATGATCGCGGCCGTGATTACATCGTCTGTATTTCTCACGACGTACCTTATCTACCATATTCACGTGAGGTCGGTGCATTTTCCTGGACATGGTTGGGCGCGAGCGCTGTATTTTACAATCCTGATTTCTCACACTCTGCTTGCGGCGATGGTGCCGCCGTTGGCTATACTGTCGCTCAACTATGGATTACGGGAGCGCTTCGACCGGCACCGGCGAATTTCCCGCTGGACGTATCCAGTGTGGCTTTATGTCTCGATCACCGGCGTGGTGGTCTATGTAATGCTGTACCAGATTTATGGCGCAAGAGTCTGAATTCCTGCGCGGACAAATTACCCCAGGGTGGCTGCAGAACTGGCCCTGACACAGGGCGTATAATAAGCGAAAGTGCTGGCCACGCTCGATTAAGATTGGAAACCGTGCTAACGGCACAAGGGAGGAACGATTAATGGCGAAGAGCGTAAATAAGGTGATTCTCGTTGGAAATCTGGGCAAAGATCCGGAAGTCAAATTCACGCCCAACGGAACGGCGGTGGCCAAGTTCAGTCTGGCCACCAATGAACGTTACAAAGACAAAGGCGGCGAGTGGCAGGACCGCACCGAGTGGCACAACATTGTTGCCTGGCAGCGCCTGGCCGAAATCGTGGGCGAGTACGTAAAAAAAGGCTCCAAGATTTACATCGAAGGCCGTCTCCAGACGTCAAGTTGGGAAGACAAGCAGAGTGGCGAAAAGAAATACCGCACCGAGATCGTGGCCAGTGATCTGGTCCTGCTGAGCGGACGCGGAGAAGGCGGCAGCGATTTTGAAGGACGCTCACGCGGCGCTTCCGCCCACTCTGGCGCCGAGGCTTCATTCGACCAGCGCCCGTCCCACACCGAAGAAGCTCAAATCACCGACGACGATATTCCCTTCTGAGCAGCAAATAAATCTCCAGCGCGCTCTGCAAGCCAGTGCGCGTTGGGAGAAGTCCGGCAAAAAAAATTCCCACTTTACGGAACCAACTATAATTAAATATTCATAATTGATACACTGCGGCTGAGATAACGTCACAATGTTTCATGTGGGCCAGCACCGCCTTCGGTCAAAGCGCCCAGGATATTCCAGTCAATAACAATCCGCGTCAATTTTGTTGACAAATTTTGTCATCTGCTGAGTACAATCCCCTTGCCGCTGTTCAAAGTTATTCAGCAGCAACTCTAAACCATCTCCAAGTCGTTGATTCTTAAGATTAATAACGGATCATCGCCCAGGGGAGAGCTTTCCATAAAGAATGGTGCTAAACATGCCCTACATTCATACGAATTTCGAGTCCCAAAACGAGCACGGGTACTCAGAGATGCGGAACTTGCAATCTAAAGAGGAGATCTTTTCAATGCGTAAACAAAAAGGTTTTTCACTTATCGAGCTGCTGATCGTGGTAGCGATCATTTTGATCATTGCCGCAATCGCGGTACCCAGCCTGTTGAAGGCTCGTGTTTCGGCGAATGACTCCGCGGCAGCAGCCACAACCCGCACCATAAGTACAGCGGAAGCAACGTATGTAACCAATTTTCCAACTGCGGGCTTTGCCTCAAGTCTGGCGCTTCTCGGCAGCGGAACTAGCGGCACAGTTCCTTGTGTGTCCACTGTCGCCAGCGCCTGCATTATCGATAACACTCTGGGCTGCACAAGCTCTGCCGGCTGGTGCAATAAAGATGCATTCTGGTACAACGTCACGTTGACCACGAATGATTACATCATCAGCGCCATTCCGATCAGTGGTCAGGGAGACAAAAATTATTGCTCGCTTGGTGATAACACGGTCAGAGTGGGTGCAACTCCGAATTTTACTGTCATCACTGGAGTAGCTGGTACTGCGCCAAGTACCGCTCTCACCTATACACAATGCGCGAATTTGCCGGCGCAGTAAGTTTGAGCAAGGCAAGTACCTGGGGGAGGGTATGAGCCTGGAGGGACATGGTGCAAACCATGTCCCTTTTTTGAATTGGGAACCGTATATTATGTTGTCTGGGATGTGATGTCTGTATGAAAAAGCAAAAAGGTTTCTCGCTGATTGAGCTACTGATTGTTGTTGCCATTATTCTCATCATTGCCGCAATTGCAGTGCCCAGTCTCCTGAAGGCGCGCGTTTCGGCCAACGACTCGGCGGCGGCGGCCACAACCCGCACCATAAGCACAGCGGAAGCAACCTATTCAACTGCGTATCCCACCGCTGGCTTTGCGCCGGATCTTCCAACGCTTGGCAGCGGAACTACCGGCGCAATTCCTTGTGTGTCCACTGTCACCAGCGCCTGCATTATCGATAACACTCTGGGCTGCACAAGCTCTACCGGCTGGTGCAACAAGGATGCTTTTTGGTACAACGTCACGCTGACCACGAATGATTTCGTTGTCAGCGCCATTCCGATCAGTGGTCAGGGAGACAAAAATTATTGCTCACTTGGCGATAACACGGTCAGAGTGGGTGCAGCTCCGAATTTTACTGTCATCACTGGAGTAGCTGGTACGCCGCCAAGTACCGCCCTCACCTTTGCACAATGCGCGGGTTTGCCGGCGCAGTGAGTTTGAATTTTTGAAAAACAAACAAAATACCTGGGGGCATGGAGCAACCATGTCCCTTTTCAGTTTTCGCTGAAACCCGGATTTCGAGAAAGTATTTCAAGGCTGTTATGACGGAGCATGATGTCAAATTTTGTCATTCAGTCTAGCGGAATTAACACATAATGATAAGTGGGGCGGCATCATCACTGGCAAAGCACCTTACTTATCAATGATTTACTAACGTCAAGAGCACAATTTTGATTGATGCACGAATGGACTTTTGAATGCATAATTCACCAGGAGGGTATGCGAATGACGCCAACCAGGAAATTCGACACGCGCCAAGAGAATGGGTTCTCCCTGATCGAACTCCTCATTGTAGTGGCGATCATTCTTGTTATCGCCGCAATCGCCGTCCCCAGCCTCCTGAAATCGCGGATCGCCTCCAATGATGCGGCCGCGGCTGCAACTGTTCGCAGTATTAATACGGCTGAAGCATCTTATGTGGTTAACTTTCCCGGGGGAGGTTATGCGGGTCTTGCCGAGTTGGGCCCCAATGGAAATACATGCTCTGCAACAACACCAACACCTACGGCAGCTTGCCTGCTGGACAACTTTCTGGGATGCACTTCCTCATGGTGTGCCAAAGACGCTTTTTGGTATAACGTGACTCTGACCACGGGAGATTACACAATTACCGCCGTACCCATTACCGGACAAGGCGACAGAGTAGTATGTTCCACTGGTGATGCCGTGATTCACAGCCAAATTCCGGCAACCATCACCACCGCCCCCGGAACAGCCCCTGGCCTCGGCATAGATCACGATGTCTGTACGGGCCTGCCTTCACAGTAAAGAATTTTCTTCTTAGAAAAGCAGCCCACACTGCGTTACCTCTTGAATGAAAGCGCCTTTTTGCGCTTTAATTGACCTTCAGATTCTCTGTCAGTTATTCACGATTGACTCATGCCAGCCGTTGAGATTATTGGTTTGACAAAAAGCTATACCGCTGGATTCTTCCGCCAAAAGCGGATTGCCGCGCTGCAGCCGCTAAACCTTGCCATTGAAGATGGTGAAACCTTTGGCTTTCTCGGCCCCAATGGCGCCGGCAAAACCACTACCCTCAAGCTGCTCATGGGCATCGTTATCCCTACCGCCGGTTCCGCCAAAATTTTGGGCCGGGACTTTCGGGACCCCGATGTCAGACAGGAAATTGGTTTCCTTCCCGAGCAGCCATATTTTTATGACTATTTGACCGCTCCTGAACTGCTCGACTATTACGCACAGCTCTCCGGCGTATCGCACGAAGAGCGGCGAAAAAGGATTCCCCACCTTCTGGAGCAGACCGGCCTGGCGGATGCCGGCAAGAAGCAGTTACGCAAGTTCTCCAAGGGCATGCTGCAACGAGTGGGGATCGCGCAGGCCATCATTCACAATCCCAGAGTGGTCTTTCTGGATGAACCCATGTCGGGACTCGACCCCGTCGGCCGCCGCGAGATTCGCGAGCTTATTCTCAGCCTGAAGGAGGATGGAAAAACCGTCTTTTTCTCCACACACATTCTCTCCGATGCCGAGGCGCTTTGTGACCGTGTGGCCGTGATCCATAAGGGCATGCTTCGCGGCATTGGCGTCGTGGAAGACCTCAAATCGCAAACTGCGGACAAGGGTGAAATCGTTTGGCAGGGAGCACACGCACTGGCAGCGGTATCAGACATGGTCAGCAAGGCCCATGTCACGGGCGAGGTGGTTCGCGGAGTGGTGGATTCCGCGGAACTCGACCTCCTGCTGGAAAAATTGCGGCGCGAGAAAGCACGCCTGATCTCTGTTACCCCTCTGCACGGCACACTGGAAGATTACTTTGTGGCCCACACGTCTGACCGGGAGGCAGTGCGGCGATGATGTCTCGCTTATCAGCCGTTACCTTCAATACGTTTCGCGAAGCAGTCCGCGACCGCGTGCTGTACAACCTGATTCTGTTTGTCCTCATGCTGCTGGCCATCACTCCGCTCTTTGGACAAATATCGATTGGCCTCGAGCGCATCATTCTCATTAATGTCGGCCTGAGTGCAATGTCTCTGTTCGGGATTGTCATTGCCATTCTCGTAGGCATTGGGCTGGTCTCGAGAGAGATCGAAAAGAAAACGCTCTATACCATCCTCTCTCGACCTGTCCGGAGATGGGAGTTTATTACCGGCAAATACTGCGGCCTGGTCATGACGCTGACCGTAAATGCAGTCATGATGACTACGGGCTTTTATCTGGCTTTGCTGATCACCGGACATGGATGGAAAGCGGCTGACGCCCAGCTCTTGATTCCCATTTATTTCATCATCCTCCAGTTTTTCATCATGACGGCGATCACCCTGCTCTTCTCCGCCTTCACCACACCGGTCTTCTCCGCCATTTTTGCTTTTTCCCTGTTTGTCATTGGGACCTTTTCCGAAGACCTGCGTAATTTCGCCGCGCTCACTCAGGGATTCACAAAATGGCTGGTCACGGCAACGGCATATCTGGTCCCGAATTTTTCTTCGCTGAATGTAATCTCGCAGGCCGCCCATGACGTTCCCGTGGATGGAAGGCTGGTCGTATTCAACACCCTGTATGCCCTCTTCTACTCCATTGCCTCTATTTCCGCCGCGGTTGTCATCTTTGAACGGCGTAACCTGAAATGAAGCGGCTTCGCCCAATCGTGTGGCAGCTTTTGCTGCTGGCAATCTGTTTGCCCGGCGCAATACTGGCGCTGCGCTCCGTCGACCGCGTCCGCGGCCAGCAGGCAACACTGCAGGACGTGCTTTATATTCGTTCCGGCAAAACCCTGAAGCGAGCGGGGCTTGGCTATAGCGGTCTGCTGGCGGATATTTACTGGACCCGCGCGGTCCAGTATTTTGGCGGCGGGCACGCCCGGCATGACACGCGTTTTGATCTGCTTTATCCTCTGCTCGATATCACCACCGATCTTGATCCACATCTGATCGTGGCTTATGAGTTTGGCTCCATCTTTTTGTCGCAGGCCAGGCCCGCTGGCGCCGGGCAGCCCGACCAGGCGGCGGCTTTGGTAGAAAAAGGAATTCGCGAGAACCCTAAATACTGGCGGCTTTACTTCACTCTCGGATACATCCACTATTTCGACCGCAAAGACTATAAAGCTGCGGAAACAGCCTTCCAGAAAGGTTCTGAGATTCACGGTGCGCAGCCCTGGATGAGGACCATGGCTGCCGCAATGGCTCAGCACGCGGGTGAGCCAGCTGTTGCAGCCGCTATTTGGCGCCACATTTATGAGTCCACGGAAGACGAGACTATTCGCCAGAATGCCGTGCAGCATCTGCAGGCCTTGCGCGTTGACGAAGAAATCGCCGAACTCCAGCGCCGCGTGGATCTTTACCGGCAAAAAACTGGTCAGGCGCCTTCCGGCTGGCAATCGCTGATTCAGGCAGGCTTGCTCAGGGGGGTACCGCGAGATCCCACCAACAAGCCTTACCTCCTGGGTCCCCAGGGCAATGTTCGGGCGAAAGACCCCATTCCTTTTGTTGCCCAGGGCCAGCGATAGAGACAAATAAATCAGTGGCTGATATTACGCTTCCCTGCCGCCTGCGCCCGCATTTCCACCGATGCCAGCTTCATGCGCAGCCTGTCAGGATCGTCTGCCACGCTAAGTCCCCGCTGCAGAATTCTGATGGACTGGTCGAAGTCTCCCGCATCCGCCAGAACGGCTCCCAGCCCGTAATAAACCACAGTTTCTCTGGGCGACAGTTCTAACGCACGGTAGAGCTGCCGTAGCCCTTCCTCGCGATATCCGGCGATGGAGAGGGTCATGCCGTAATGAAATAGAGTCGGCCAGCGATTGGGATCGAGCGCGAGCGCATCACGATCAAGGATGAGCGCGTTGGCAAAATCATGGCGTTTAATGAATTCACTGGCCAAAGAAGTTCGCGCTTTGGTGCATCGAGGCGCAACGGCGATGTCATGCGCATACAGTTCGATCTCGTTTTTCCAGGTACTTGCCTGCGCGCTAGTCAAAAATGCGAGAACCACCATCACCAGTGCCATAGCTGCCACGCGAGTCCCAGGGAATTCGAACAAAGTCGGGCCACGCGCCGGGAACCTTTTCAACAATTCGGCCACTCCGATTGCCGGAGCAGCCAGAGCCAGAAACGTAAAACGGTCATGCACAAATTCGAAGTCAGCAAAAGCAACGAGACCTGCGATCGCCGGCCCAAGCAGTACGGCCCACCACAGCAGCAGAAATGCTGCAAGCGGCTTGCGCACCAGCAGGATCCAGACTGTCAATGCGGCATAAAGGATGCAAAACAGCAGTGGCAGCCAGAAATTGGTCAGCGTAAAGGCACTCACGGGCGAAGTCTCATACCACGCGCCCAGATGGACTGGCCAAAGCATCTTGATGGCATAGAGAACGTACAGAAGCGGGCCGGTACGCAGAACGTCGCCCCAGCTGTGACTCCCATGGGCGATCACTACCGCATGAATTGCCGACATGCGCATCAGCGCGTAAGAACATCCAGCCGTGAGTGCAGTGATGACCGGCCATACCCAGCCGCGTCCGCGCGCCATGCCTCCCTGTTCTGAAGAACGCTCTGCGGAACGAAAGAGCAAAGCATGAGCAACGATCAGCACCGGCAGTGCCGCCGCGGTCTCCTTGGTAAGCAGCGCGCACAGCAGCAGCGTTCCGCACAATATCAGCCACAACGGACGTCTGTTGCCTCGCCACTGCAGGTAGGCAAGAAAGCCGCCAAGAAAGAAGACGCTCAGCAGCGTCTCAACAATAGCACCCGATATCCAGACAACGCCTTCAACATGTAACGGATGCAAAGCGTAGATGGCCGTCGCAGCCAGCGTGACAAAACCACTGCGTGTCAGCTTCCAGACCACCTGCCACAGCAACCATATGCCGAGGCAATACATCAGGATGGCGGAGAGATGCCACAGAGCAGGCTGGAGTCCCAGCAGCTTGTAATTCAGCAGCAGCCAGCACAGGAGCATGGGCCGGTACAAATGCGACACCCGAAACCCATCATTTGCGGCGCCGGTGATCACTCCAGTAAAAAAAGATGGTACGGACGACCACTGATGGACGTACTGTCTGCCCACGATAAAAGCGGTATCATCCAGACTCAGGAATGGATATCGAACCGCCTGCACATAAACCAGAAATGTGATCAGCAGGATAAACAGGATGTATCTGAATTGCGGGGCTACGGCTTCGACCTGCGTTTTATTCATAAGGAAACCTTTTGCTAATTAAGCCACAATATTCGCTTGAAAGCCTCATTCCTTTTGTTACCAAGGTCCAGCGGCAGATGCGAATGAATCAGTGGATGATATTGGGCTGCCCTGCCATCTGCACCCGCATCTTTACCGATGCCAGCTTCTCGCGCAGAGGATCAGGATCATCTGCCCTGGCAATTCCCTGCTGCAGAATTTTGATGGATTGCTCGAAGGATCCAGCATCCGCCAGCACAGATCCCAACCCGTAATAAACCGCATTTTGTCCGGGCGCCAGTTCTACGGCGCGGTAGAGCTGCCGTAACCCTTCCTCGCGATATCCAGCGGTGAAGAGGGTCATGCCGTAATGAAACACGGCCTGCCAGCGATTGGGATCGAGACTGACCGCGTCACGATCAACAATGAGCGCGCTGGCCAGATCATGGCGTTTAATGAACTCGCTGGCCAAATAAGTTCGTGCTTTGATGCATCGCGGAGCAACGTCAATATCATGCGCATACAGCTCGATCTCATTTCTCCAGGTGTTTGCCTGCGCGGTGGTCAGGAATGCCAGTACCACCATCACCAGGGACATGGCTGCCGCGCTTGTCCCCGCAAATCCGAATAAAGACGGGCCGCGTGCGGGAAGCCTTCGCAAAAGTTCGGACACACCGATTGCCGGTGCAGCCAGAGCCAGAAAAGTAAAGCGATCATGTGCCAGCTCGAAGTCCGAAAAAGAAACAACGCCTGCAATCGCCGGACCAAGAAGCACGGCCCACCACAACAGCAAAAATACGGCCAGATGCTTGCGCTGCAGCAGGGTCAGAATTATCAATCCCGCATAAAGAATGCAAAACAGGAGTGGCAGCCAGAAATTGGTCAGCGTAAAGGTACTAACGATCGAAGTGTCATACCACGCTCCCAGGCGCATGGGCCAAAGCGTCTTGGTTGCGTAGGTTGCGAACAGGAGTGGCCCGGTCCGCAGAACGTCGCTCCAGCTGTGGCGCTCATGCGGCGAAACCACCGCATGAATTGCAGCCATACGCATCAGAGCATAAAAACATCCAGCCGTTGTGACCGTAATGACCGGCCATACCCGGCTTCGCCCGTGCGCCATGCCTTCCTGTTCTGAGGAACGAAAGAGCAAAGCATGAGCAACGATCAGCACCGGCAGCGCAGCCGCGGTCTCCTTGGTAAGCAGCGCGCACAGCAGCAGCGCTCCGCACAATATCAGCCACAACGGACGTCTGTAGTCTCGCCACTGCAGATAGGCAAGAAAGCTGCCCAGAAAGAAGACACTGAGAAGCGTCTCCACGAAAGCTCCCGATAACCAGACGACGCCTTCAACGTGCAAAGGATGCAAGGCGTAGATGGCCGTCGCGGCCAGCGTGACAAAATCACTCCGCGTCAGCTTCCAAACCACCTGCCACAGCAACCACACACCAAGGCAATACATGAGAATGGCGGAAAGATGCCACAGAGCAGGCTGAAGCCCCAGCAGTTTGTAATTCAGCAGCAGCCAGCACAGGAGCATGGGCCGGTACAAATGCGACACCCGAAACCCATCATTTGCGGCGCCGGTGATCACTCCAGTAAAAAAAGACGGTACGGACGACCACTGATGGACATACTGTCTGCCCACGATAAAAGCGGTATCGTCAAGATTCAGAAATGGATATCGAACCGACTGCACATAGACCAGAAATGTGATCAGCAACACAAACAACACATACCTGAATTGCGGAACCGCGGCTTCAGCCTGAGTTTTATCCATCTGTCCACCTTTGGTAATTAAATCATCTTTTTCGATGACAGGCACTTGTATCCATACGCGCCTTCGAAATGGCCAAAACTTTCTGCCTTCTACGCGCCCACGTCGTATGAGCTGCAGGCTGTCTGTCGCTCTTTTCCATGACGGCGAACGTTATCCATAGGCCAACGAGGGTTACAGTAATAAGGGAAATGCCTGGCAGCTTCACGATCCAGTCCCGTTTTATCATGCAAATGGATGAATACCCAGAACATGCCTGCATTGCTCTGTAATCAAAGCCTGATTGCTGCCCTCGCAAGCCTTACACATACCCCATCACCCACGTGTAATGCAGAGCTCACAAAAGTTAAATGCCGATACTATCAACTACTCGTACTGCGACCGCATGAACGGTAACATGAATAGTTACTTGGCAGGGGGTTTGTGCCGAGATATTGCTGGTACATGCGAAAAGGAAGAGGAAACAGTGTTTGTTTGTCCGAGCGACACAGCCAGGAACTGAAGCGACTGTTAAGCAGCGGGCTGCAACCGGTGCGGACGGTGCTGCGGGCTTTAGCCTTGCAGCAACTGGCCCGGGGAGATGCGATTCGCAAGGTGGCCAGCAATGTGGGCCTCACGCCCAAGACGGTGTGGCTGGTGAGCCAGCGCATCAACAGGGCGGTTTGGAGCGGGCCTTATACGAGCGGCCCCGCCCTGGCAAGCGGCAACGCATCATCGCGCTGGCCTGCAGCCAGCCACCGGAAGGCCGAGCCCGCTGGACGGTACGCTTATTGGCCGAGGAATCGGTCAAACGCAAACTGGTTCCTGGCATAGGCCGGGAGACAATCCGCGTCCTGCTGGAAAGTCACGACCTGAAGCCGTGGCGGGAAAAAAATGTGGTGCGTGGCCAGGCTGGATGAACAATACATTGCCCGCATGGAAGACGTTCTGGCCGTATACGAAAAGCCTCTCTCAGCTCAGGAACCAGTGGTATGCGTGGATGAGAAGCCCGTGGTG